>Ga0307518_10001104_pt1 | contig 20295 bp, 9 predicted proteins | sample 25_EM_MG_FD_203889 | JGI IMG/M metagenome (GOLD analysis project Ga0307518, IMG submission 203889) | Populus trichocarpa ectomycorrhiza microbial communities from riparian zone in the Pacific Northwest, United States - 25_EM | ecosystem: Host-associated > Plants > Roots > Unclassified | place...
TATATTCTACTATTATATGCAATCTTGGCCAACAATTTTGCTATTCAATGTAGACAATAGTAGAAATTTGTTTGCCCCTATTTTAACATATCTGAGTTCAAGTTGTCTTAGAAAACAGTAAAATGTTATTTAAATAGCCAAAAAAGTAAAGTTTAAATTTCAACTATAAAATATACAGCAAACACTTACTATATGTTCACGAGAGACATTAACTATTATATATGAATAAAAGTCAATCACAGACATACAGTGAACATTCATTCCATAATGATACTTAGGATTGGGATCACTAAGACTTTTTTTTGTTTTTTATTATATCAATATATAAGTTTAATGATAATAAATTGTAAATCAACTCACATTAATATCTACTCTTTTTTATTTTATTTTAATTTTAAATCCCAATCCAAACCTCTTAATTCTAAAAATATATTTTGTATTGTGATATATGAAACTTTTTAAGAGTATTTTTTATTTGAAAATATATTAATTTTTTTTATTATTGATATTAATACATCAAAATCATTAAAAAACACTAAAAAATCAATTTTTCAAGTAAAACAGACTTTAAAACATACCTAAAAATATAAGCTACCGCGCTACCAAACTACCAAACAATCACCGATATTAGAGAGTGTTTGGAAACACGGGCTAACTCGCGTTTCTAAAAAATTCAATTTTTATTTTGCTAAAAATTAATTTTTTTATGTTTTGAATCGTTTTGATGCGCTGATATAAAAAGTATTTTTAAAAAAATAAAAAAATATTATTTTGATGCATTTCGACATGAAAAATACTTTAAAAAACAACCACAAACATACTCTCAAACTGCAATTAGATACTACTATAGCAAGTTGCAGGCCAAGCACAGGTGATCCATTGTAAAAAAAGCAAAAGGTTAATAAGATAATTCACAAGAAGACTATCACAAATTCACAATCACTCAAGCTGTACAGCATATGCTCCTCGAACAATAACATAAAAACATGTCCTCGTGTGGAATAGAGACCCTGCGTGCATGCCATAAATTCAAATTCATTGCTTTCACATTGACTCGCATTTTCTGGCAAACCTTCTGAGACTACTCCATTGTTTTTTGGAACCTGTCGAGAAGAGTAGAAACCAAGATTCTTCACGGCTATTCTCTATGTTTTTCTTCTCTGTTCAAGCTTCACATGTTTCTGCATATTTTATTGCTGGTAGAGTTTCGTGATAGAAAAATACTGTGCCCTCCAGGGAATTTTCGGTGAAAGTGAGGTAATTGTCTTGCTGCTACTCTTGTTCTGTTCCCACGGAGAGACAACATAATTCTCAATTTTTCAAATTGAACAGATTATGTTAACCTAAGAGTATTTTTTAAGTGTAGTTGTGGTTGTTTTTTAAAGTATTTTTTATTTAAAAATATATCAAAATAATTTTTTTTATTTTTTAAAAATTATTTTTAACATCAGCGCATTAAAATGATCTAAAAACACCAAAAAATATTAATTTAAAGCAAAAAAAAATTAAAATTTTTTTAATTTTTTTCAAAAACACTTTTAAAACGAAAAATCAAACAGCATCTACAAACCATATGCTTTAGATAATAACCTGCTTGAAAGAGGTTAGTTTTTTAATCTCGGAGTGATTTTTTAAAAGTATGCTTATTTTAAAAAATATTAAATTAATAATTTTTTTTATGATTTTAATGTATTGATATAAAAAATAAAATAAAAGTAAAAAATAAAAAAAATTTATTTTAATATTTTTTAAAGTAAAAATTATTTTAAAAAAAATCATGACTATTTATTGAGAGGGAGTAGATAGAGAGGAATGATAAAGAATGGGATCGAGAAGGAGGGATCTGTTTAGTGGTAATGAAATGATTCCTACAATAATTTCTTATTTATAATATTTTCAATCCATTAATTCATCATTGTTCTCCCACATCTTTTCATCGTTTTCTAATTTTCTATCTTTTCTTTTTCTTATCCATCTTTTTTTAACAAATATAACCTTAATATTCTTTTGTTCTTGTCTATATCAAGAAGTTCTTTAAAAATAAAAGAACATTTTTTAATGTTAAAAAATAATTTTTTTTTGCCATGTCTAAATGAGGCTCCGAATTCTCTTTTACGATACAATGACCGCCGATGAATCCATGTCTGCTTCATATCGGGGCTAACTTTTGCCCAAGACTTTAGCTCCCTCATGCATCGACTGAACTTTTTTCCCAATAAAAAAACAAGAGAGGTGGGCCGAATAGATCGATAATGACTTCGTAATGAAATCACTTGGAGAATGATATATCATCCCGCTAATTATTTACAAAATAATCATGCCATAAACATCAACTTTCCGACGAAAATTATTGTAAATTAAACCCTTCAGTATATGCAAATTATTGCATTCTAATTGACAAATGGCCCAAGCTCCTCAAATGATTTAATGAAATCATGTTGGCCATTGACATAATGTGACTTGGGGCCCCAAATTCAGACAAAGATCCTTAAAAAAGTTGAACAAAATTCAAAAGAGAATGTGTATCTTGACATAATCCCAACTCAATGATGTATTGGACGAACTTCTTGAGTGCCCAACATCAGCATGGAATCCTGCAATATTCCCACTAATTAGGCATTCAAAATGAATTCAAACCTCATAAGCTACAATCGGGCTAAAGGGATCCATGAGAGGGGTTAACATTGCTAATTAGGCATTCAAAATGAATTCAAATATCATAATTAAGCTAGATAAATTTCTATTGCATCCCCAAGTATTGTTTTACACAAATTAGCCAAAAGATATCCTTAACTATGAGTGTTGATAATGCTTCTATACATTATCATAACATCACTCAACTCAACAAAAGTTATTTAAACTTGTAATAATACTATTATGTGTAGTGCACTATGCAACACTGGTATTTGTACCCTAATTGCTCACCTTTAAACCCTAATTGCTCCCACACCTTCTCACTATACCACACAAATTTCATGCCAATGTATACTCTGGAATTTGTACTTTACTCTAAGCCAAGATTATAGCTCTAATGACACCAAACACATATGCAGATGCTCTTTAAAAAACACTATGCAACACTGTTCTGCCTGCAAAAACACCCGTGTCCTTTCTTTATCAGTTGCAGAGCAAGACAAGCTTTTATTCTTAATTTCAATGAAAGACTGAGATCTATTCTCCAACATCAAAGATTGAGATCCCATTAACACATAAGCCCTAAAACATCCTCATTTCCTCTATAAAAATCCAACAAAACCCTAACTCAAAGGAGAGGGAGCTGTAAAATAAAAAAGATCTTCATTTTAGTCAAAATACATCATCCCTTTGTTCCTCCCTTTATTTATTTATTTATTTTTTTTTTAAGATGCAAGGCTAAGTTCGCCAGGTCAAATCCATGAATGGATGTTACATTTCCTGGATTCTTTATCAAAAGCGAAAGGAAGCACACAGACGAAACATCACATAACTCTCTATTTTCTCTATTGAGCAAACCAACCCACTTCATCTTCTCTGTTTATATATACGAGGAAAAATGAGAGAAAAGTACAGAGAAGATGTGTGTGTGTATATATATATATATATAACCATTGTATTAAATTTCTTGTTTTGTTTACAGAAAAAAAAGAAGCAACTGCTATATATAAAAATATTTCCAGCAATCTAGAGCTTTTTTCTATTTTAATTTTTTATAGAAAAAAGTAAGCCATCCTGTTGCCATAAAATATGTTGAGAGCTTGTTGCCAAGCTTTTCTAACACATATCCACCTTGAACAATATTAAATTCTTGATTTTTATCATAAGGATAATGATTTTCAAGATTTTTTTTCCCTTTTAATTAATGAGTATTCATTAGAAATTATTATTTTTTCTTTTCACCTTATACAAATACAGAAAGAAAATCAAAAGAGAGACACGAAAGCTCACTTAATCCAGTTTAGCATTCAACCATAGCAAGTTCGAGCTAACCTTCTGCCTTGTAAAGCAAGCCCTTTCTATCTTTTTGACTCTTATCAATTTCCGAATTCTTTTAGAATGGAGGTGGAAATCCTATCTAGAAAACTGATAGCTCCATCATCTCCAAGGCCACTCCACCTTCAAAAATCACCAATATCATTATCATTCTCAGAACAACTTGCTCCATCATTTTATGTGCCCCGTATCTTCTTCTACCCAGCCGAAGCTGATCAAGAACATGGCCATGTTGACATTAATGAAGAAAGAAGCATGCAGTTGCAAAAATCATTTCCCGAATAAACACTAACCCTTTTCTATCCACTAGGAGGCAGATACATAAAAGTTGATGCTTCAGTTCATTGTAACGATAAGGGATCAGAATATTTGAAAGTCCAGTAAACAGCTGCCTCTCTGAAGCCCTCGAGAGAGTACATGAGCACGAAATCGAGCTGCTAAATCAACTAGTCTATCTTCCATCCGAGCCAGCCAGGTGGTTTCGGCAGCTGTCGTTGATCTTGAACTCCGCAAGTGTTCCTTTTGGCTTACTTCTTTTCTGATCTGAGGTTTTGTTTAAGATTTATGATTTGGTTGCTGCATGTTTCAACCTTCGCCGTGCCATTTGCTGCTTTTATGCAGATGTGTTGTTTTAAATTTTAAGAAACCTGTTTCCTTTTTCTTTAATAAAATCCAACCCCAATCATCCATGATAATCAATGCTGGAAGGTATTCATTAATATGTTCCTAGGCATCATGCCCAGGCACTCATTATCAACCTTACTTGAATATGGATTGGATGGTCCATCCAATTTTTTTTCACTAAAATGATGTGGTTTTTTTAACTCAAAGATGAACCCAGTGGCAGAAACAACGATACTAAGAAACAATAACATCGAGACAAACAAGCTAAACAAAGAGTAGAAGGAGAAATTTGCAATTGCTTGCATCACCCTTTAGAATTTATTGAGAAGCGCTCCAGGAAGCTCAATAGGATTAGAAATAAAAGCCCAAAGAGAAGATGTGTTTAGTCCAAAGAAGGATTAAAGAACCAAGCCCAAAAAGCTTAACTCATCTCCAAAGGCATCTTAAAAGAAGAAGTTTGCTATGGCCTTTCAAGGGTCTTGGTTTTGGTGTTTTTTATCTTAAAAGAAGTAGTTAGGCGAGTGTTTCTTTGTGATTGCTTCTGTTTTTAAAATAAATCATAGAAAACAATTTGATAACTAAAAAAATGTGATTTATTGTTTATGGATCCCAGAACAATTTGCGTTTAAAATGCAGGGCAGCGGAAAGCAGTTTGAAGCTTCTTCTTCCTGTCTGTGCAGAGTAAATTTTCATTCTGCACCGTTCACTTTTGTGAAGTGAACAGTGCAAAGTGAATTAATTTACTATGGCGGTGAATCGGGTTGAAAGTCAAAGTCGCCGAAAACTGGCGGAATGCTCTCGAAACCAATTCACTTGAGTGAGACAGAGGAGAGTGGAATTTCGTGTGTAGGGGTGAAATCCAGAGATCTATGAAGGAACGCCAAAGGTGAATAGTAAAAAAAATCTATTTTTTATTTTTTAATTGTGTTTTATTTGAAAAATTAATGTTTAATATTATTTAATGACAATATATAAATTAAAAAGAGATCGCATGGTGACGTAACATTTGCAGAATTTGATCGTAATCCCAATTTTGTTCTTAATGATATTGTACCTAATTTTGTTGCACGCTCAAAAAACCATGAAAACTGTAGTCATTGTCGGATGAATTTCGTACGTGATGGAATTGTAGATAGTTTAATGGAACAATAAAAAATATTTTATACAAAGTATTATTTATTTCATGATGTAATAGCAATAGTTAAATCTACAATATTTAAATTAAAAACCATCAATATTAATAAATATTATTTTTAGTTATTTTATAACCTCAATTTGACAAATATTCTTAACCAAACACATTAAATTATTTTTTGTTCAACTTCAATTTCAATCACAGTTTTAACCAAATATATATAAATACCAAACCAACTTCAACCAAAAATACTTTTTATAAAACAATTTTTTTCAAACCATAACCACAAAAGCTATCATTACCAAACAAATTAATTTAAGTCTAATTTAAGTCTTGGCTTTTTAACCCTTCTTTGAACTACTTGTTTCTAGTCTTTACGGGCTCCGTAGAGCTAGGCCACTCTCAACTTTTCAATAGACATCTAACATGCTATCAGTGTTTTTCGCTCCTTCAACTCCATGCTTCGCGCGAGGGGATGCTAGAATCGCTTCCCAAGCCAGGAAATTCTAGGCTTTTCAATAAAATCTAACACACTCAGTAACTTAATGTGAACGATACCAACTTGACACCCAAGCACTACTTCCCTAGGATCACCATAGCTAGCCAAGGAAGACAAGCCAGTTGCTGTTTTTCCCAGTTTTCAAGTGCCTTGTAAATCTACCTTCTCTGATTCGCTCATTTCTTTTTCACTTTTTATAAATTAATTATGTAACATACTTCATTTTGAGCAAGATCCAGACACTATAATAAATTTCATGTCCAAGAAAAACACCTCTCTGTTGACTCTTGACTGGACATGATCCATATTTGGTTTTTGCCAGACAGTTTCGGATGTTGTCGTTGATTTAGCCTTCAAGTTTCTAATCCGAGGTTTTGTTTAGCAGACATGGTTTTGTTGCTGCAAATTTCATGTTCTGATGAGAACCAGGATGGAAGAAGCAAAAGGCAACAACAGACATTTCCAGCAAAGTCAGGGAAGCAGAAACATCAGCAAGCACGACAGAATTTCCAGTAGAGTCAGCAGAAAAGTGCTGGTGGGTTTGAGTTTTCCAGCACCTATAAGTCGGTAACCAGAGGGAGTTTTCCAGCAGGAATTCTACCGGAAGAAAGAGGAACAATCCTACAAGAAAGATGATAAGAGAAGTCAAGAAATAAGAGGCATTTTATGCGGCAGAATCACTCCTAGAGTCAGCAACTCAACTAGCCAGCTTTAGGTTCCTGAGTTGAGCCCTGAGTTCCAATTTGTATTAACTAGCTTAGACTAGATTATAATGAGTTATTCTTCAGTAAGTAGAATCTTTATTAAGTTAGGATAAAAGTCCCAATCTATCCACACACATGCAACGGAAGCCCATAATTAAGCATGCAAAGAATAATTTACAGCAACACACACACACACACACAGCATTAAGAAAATCTAGGACTAACAGACAAACACATTACACACACACACACACACACTTAATTTTAATCATCATTGGAGAAAATATACATATTATTTGATCTAGTTAGTTTTTAATCATCAGGGAAAATAGACGTCTGTTAAGGTTGCTTAACAAGTGAAGAAGAATGAGGTGAAGAACAAAGGAATTTGTTAGAGAAAATACGAGAGGAAAGAGTTGAGACTGAATTTTCTGTGTGTATATTCTATATCCTTCTGATACCCCTTATGTGTGTTTTATAGTAACAGAAATCACTACTAACTGATTATTCTAACTGACTATAACTGTTGTAACAACTTGCTAACTAACTATTAATAACAAACTAACAGAATTAACAACCATCAAAGGTTGCGTGCTGCAGACGTTATCAACTCTGTAGCCCTTTAGCTTCTTCATCCCATATGCTGCACTCTTCTTAGAGATTAGGTACGTAACAGTACCCCCTCCATGCAAGATTCTTGTCCCAAGAATCGAAAGCTGGATAAGTTTACGTAGCAATATTGAAGTCTGGGAATTGTAACTGCAATTCTGTCAACTCCTCCCATGTAGCATCTTCAGGGAATGAATTTGACCATTGAATTAAGCCTGCCACCACGGCTGTATTACCCTTTTTCATAAGTTTCCTTTCGAGTATTGTAACTGGGTACACCTTTACCCTGCCCTCATCATCTACGATTGGCAGGGTTTGAGAAACAATGGCCACTTCGCCCACCTTCTTTCTTAATAATGAGACATGGAACACAGGGTGCACTGCACTTCCTGGGGGTAACTGAAGCTTATATGCTACTGTACCAATGCGTTCAAGGATTTGGTAGGGACCATAGTACCTGAGATTTAACTTGTAATGCTTCCTGTACATAACACTGCCTTGCCTGTAAGGTTGAAGCTTTAGAAAAACCCAATCTCCTATAAAAAATGTCCTCTCTGATTGTCTTTTGTCTGCCACTTGCCTCATCCGATTTCGTGCCCCTTCCAGCAGCCCTTTGATTAGTTGATCCATATTGATCCTTCTCTGCATCCACTCCTCCACAACAACCACTTGAGTAGCTTCAGTAAGCACCATCTCTCTGGCTGGAGGTTCATATCCATACAAAGCTTGGAATGGGGACTTGCCGATAGTGGAATGGAAGCTGCTATTATACCACAATTGTGCTGTGGATATCCATTGGTGCCACTTCTTCGGACAATGCATAGTAATACATCTCAAGTAAGTCTCTAGGCACTGATTTACCCTCTTAGTCTGCCTATCCGTTTGAGGATGGTAGGCTGTACTTAGTAACAACTTGACCCCTAGGTGTTTGAACAATTCCTTCCAGAATAAGCTTATGAAAACCTTATCCCTGTCGGTCAAGATCGTGGCAGGCAAGCCGTGAAACTTGTAGATGTGATCTAAAAAGTATTTGGCAACATCCTGAGCTGTGAATGGATGTGCTAGGGTGATAAAATGCCCATACTTGGTGAAGCGATCAATAATGACCATGATAGTATCCCTGCTTTCTAATTTTAGAAGCCCTTCTATGAAGTACATGGTAATATCCTGCTAGGAACCATGTGGAGTGGGAAGAGCTTGTAACAACCCCGGATAAGGCACCCTCTCAGCCTTGGCTTGTTTACAAACGTCACAATGCTGCACCAGTTGATAAACCCATTTCTTCATGGAAGGCCAGTAAAAGTGAGCCTTAAGTCGCTTATAGGTATTCTGAATCCCTGCATGCCCTCCAATATAGGAATCATTGGTAGTTTTGACAAGTTCCTCTCTTAATGACCCTGCAGCTCCTATAACAATTCTTCCTTTATACTTCACCACACCGTTAGCATAGGTAAAATTTGGAGCTTGTGTAGCATCTATCATTATGTCTTGTATGATGTCCTGCAACCTGGCATCATCTTTGTAAGAGTTGTAAATCTGGTCATACCAAGAAGGAACCACTTGTGTTATGGCTGTGAGCCATCCCCCTATCGTATCTGTTTCTTGGCAGCCATCTTCACTCTGCATAATCCTTCTTGATAAGGCATCAGCAGCTTTGTTCTCCTTTCCCTTCTTGTACCTGATTCGATAGTTTAATCCTAACAGCTTGGTCAACCCCTTCTTCTGAATATGACTGTGGATTTTCTGATCAAGTAAGTATGTTAGGCTTTCATGATCAGTTTGTATAATAAACTGATCTTGTTCCAAATAGTGTCACCACTTGTCCACTGCCATCAGTATAGCCAGGTATTCCTTCTCATAGATAGACAATCCCAAATGTTTGCCTTCCAAGGCCTTGCTCATAAATGCCAACGGCCTTCCTTCTTGGCTAAGCACTGCCCAATTCCAACGTCATAGGCATCTATTTCCAAGACAAATGGTTTGGTAAAGTTAGGTAGGTCGAGGATTGAAGTTTCACATAAAGCTCTCTTCAGATTTTGGAAAGCTTCCAATGCCCCCTCGTGCCACACAAAATTATTCTTCTTGAGTAATTCTGTCAAAGGTTTACTGATGACACCAAACTTCCTGATGAACTTTCGATAATAGCTAGCCAAGCCAAGGAATCCTTTAAGCTCCTTGATAGTCTTTGGAATTGGCCACTCCTGTACAACCTGTGTCTTCTTAGGATCAGTGGCCACCCCTTCAGCAGAGATTATATGCCCCAAGTACTCTACCTATGGTTCAACAAATGTGCATTTTGATATATTTGAATACAGCTGGTTGGTCTTCAGGATCTCCAGAACTTGTTTCAAATGTCTGAGGTATGCTTCTAAAGAAGAACTATAAATGAGAATGCCGTCAAAGAATACCAGGACAAATTTCCTCAGGAATGGCTCCAGAATGTCATTCATCAAGGCTTGGAATGTTATAGGAGCGTTCGTGAGGCCAAAAGGCATGACTCTAAACTCATAATGCCCTTGGTGAGTGCGGAAGGCTGTTTTCTCTATATCTCCTTCATGCATTCGCACTTGATGATATCCTGATCTTAAATCCAGTTTAGAGAAGAAACTAGACCCTTGCAGCTCATCTAGTAGGTCATCGATCAAGGGAATAAGAAATTTGTTCTTGATAGTGACTTTATTCAGCTGCCTAAAGTCTACACAGAAACGCCAGGTGTTGTCCTTCTTTTTCACTAAAAGTACTGGTGAAGCAAATGGGCTCACACTTGGCTGAATGATATCGTTGCACAACATCTCTTTGACCATCTTCTCAATCTCTCCTTTTTGGAAGAAGGAGTTCTTATAAGGTCTGCAGTTTACAGGTTGAGCTCCTGTTTGCAGTGGGATTCTGTGATCATGCCTCTTTCTTGGTGTTAATGCAGTAGGTTCCTGGAAAACCTTTGCATAATTTGCTAATAGTTCCCCTACTTCTGCATTAGCCAGAACTGCCACTGATGCTGTGGTTGCCTCTATCAGAAAAAATTGCCCAACGAAGCCCATGATAGAAGTTTTTAAGTTCTTCTGGACCTTTTCTACTGTCATTGACTGGAGGCTGGCTGTTTTGATGATGCCTTTGAGCTCCAGCATTCTTCCCTCTTTCTTAAAGGTGATTTTCATCTTGATGAAATCGAATAAGATTGGTGAGAACTTCCTTAACCAATCCACCCCTAACACCATGTCACACCTTCCCAGCTTCAGAATCCTTAAGTCTACCACAAATTCATAGCTCTGCATAAACCATGTAAATCCTGCTGTATAGGAATCACATAGCATTACACTGCCATTATCAACAGTTACTGCTAACACATGGGAGTTTTCTACAGGCATTTGTAGTTCTCCTGCTACATTGGCATCAATGAAGCTGTGGGTGTTGCCACTGTCAATGAGAATGATCAAATCCCTGCCTTGATAGCTTTCTCTAATTCGTATGGTGTTATGAGCGTAATTATCTGTTAATGCATTCAAGGACAGGCCATATTCCTCAATCTTGCTATCAGGTGCCATTTCTGTACTGTTGTTTCCTGTTGCAGCATCCATAAATTCTTCCTCTTCCTGGCCTTCAATCATGTGTAGCCCTTTGACAATGCACTTATGTCCTGGCATAAATTTGTCCCCACACTTAAAACACTGTCCCAACCTGCGCCTTTGCTCATATATGGTTTCCGAGACCTTTGGTGTCTGCAGATTATTGCTCATATAGTTGGATTGTTGATTACCAAACGATCTTCCCCCTTGACTTCCCATTACTGGCTTGGTAGTGAATCTGTTCTTTCTTGCCAAGATATTGTTTGACTCCTCCTGCCACTTAGCTTGATCAAAGGCTGTCATCAACGTGCCTGGCTTCAGTATCTTCAACATTGGCTTGATGTCTTCCTTTAATCCACTAATAAAGCTGGAAATGTAATAGGACTCTGGCAATAGTGGATTTAGTGAATGCATCAATGATTTTAGCTCTTCAAACCTCTCCACATACTCTTCCATACCACCCTCCTGTGTTAGTTTATTGAATTCCTCCACAATATCATCTCTACTACCAAACCGGCTGCATATGGCCCTTGAGAACTCTTCCCATTCTAGACTAACATCTAGTCCGCACATATATCCTTCAAACCATATTTCTGCCTTCCCTTCCAAATACAGGGCTGCTATTTCCACCCACTGTTGTAATGGAGTTGCATTGAGTTTGAAAAACTTGTTGCACCTTCTCAGCCATCCTCTGGGATTGTCTCCTTGAAATGTTGTTAGATCCATCCTAGGAAAACCTGCATGAAATGTTGCTCTCTGCGGTTCCTGTCCACAATTTGTATCTCCCCTTGCAGGACCTTTTCCCCTCGAAAACATTCCTTCAGGGCTGCCCCTTGCTGGCGTTTGTAGTATACCTCTGGAAGTACTTCCCATCTCTTTTCCAGTCATGTGGTGAGCAAGGAATGCCTGGAACTGACTTGATAGCGTTTCAATTTGAACACTAATTTGATCAGTCTTCCTACTTTGTTCCCCAAGCTGCTCCTGCCATTTAATCTGTTGATCGTTCAAGGACTCTTGAAATTCTTGTTGAATGATCTGTATTCGTTCCTCTAGTTTCTTGCAGTGTTTCTCCATGCTTTTAACCATGGTGTTAGATCTTAAGGCTCTGATACCAATTGTTAAGGTTGCTTAACAAGTGAAGAAGAATGAGGTGAAGAACAAAGGAATTTGTTAGAAAAAATACGAGAGGAAAGAGTTGAGACTGAATTTTCTGTGTGTATATTCTATATCCTTCTGATACCCCTTATATGTGTTTTATAGTAACAGAAATCACTATTAACTGATTATTCTAACTGACTATAACTGTTGTAACAACTTGCTAACTAACTATTAATAACAAACTAACAGAATTAATAGCCATCAAAGGTTGCGTGCAGCAGACGTTATCAACTCTGTAGTCCTTTAGCTTTTTCATCCCATATGCTGCACTTTTCTTAGAGATTAGGTACGTAACAACGTCTAAGAAATATGAAGATCGAGATTTTCATCATTCCACTCGGGAGAGAGCGAGAGGATGAAGAAAAGGAGCCAGCAGATGTCATCCCACTCTAGAGAGGGAGATGGTTGGATGAACAAGGAGGGTTCAAGCTAGAGACTTGAATGAATCCTATAATGATGAATTTACTCTTTTTTTTTTTTTTTCTGATTATATTGTGTTAATAGTTCTATAATTTTAATAGATTATCTCATGATAACAAAAGAATTATTATCTTTCTTGATTTTTAAATTTAAATTTTAGAGTCAATGTTAAAAAAATATTATTTAATAAATTCTTAAACCATGAAACATAAATTGTTTCAAAGATTTCCTTTCTTATGAAAAATATTAATTATTATTTTATGATAAATTACCCAAATTTATTGTTAATAATATCATCTAAGTTTATTTTTATGTTTTAAAATTTTTTTATAATTTTTTTTAATGTGTTAATATTAAAAATAAATTTTAATATATTTTAAAAAATAATAACTTGTATTTTTTCCTATTTATTGCAGCAGCAACTCTTTAAATAATTTAGGTCCTTGATAAAGACAACACCTACACAGTACACAGCCATCTTTTAACTTCAACTTAATCACCTTCACATTCTCTTTCTCTCTCCCCCTCGTGGTTTTTGGACCGTTAATATTACCCTAATCAAATCTCTCTCCAAAATTTCTCTTGATTCTCTTTCCGGGTCACGATATTTCTAAAAAATTCAAACTTTCCTGCAATTCCCCTTGTTTTCTCTTCTGGGTTTCTCTCAGATTTCTCAAAATGGGCAAAAATCAAGCTTACAAAGCTATGCAAAGATCCAGGCTTGGCTCCAGCTCTGCTGGTCCTGAAGAGATCGAAGATGGGATGGTTTGTACCTTTTCATACTGTTCTTTAAATTAGAATGTTCAATTTCCACTCTTTTATTACCCTTTTTCTTCTAGTTTTATGTTTTTCTTCTTTGTATTGATTTTTGTTGCTTTGGCTTAATGTTTGTGGTTCTATGTTTATTGTTTATCGAATCTTTTTTGCCAATGGATTGACAGTATTGTTTCTATTGTTGAATTTTTGGTATGGATTTGAGAACATGGTTATTGAAATTAATAAGATGCTACCGAAAAGTTGGATGCTTTGGGGCAGCTAATAATCTGAGTTTTCTAAGCTTCTAGGTTAATTTATTTGTTGTATGTTCCTTTTGGGTTTTGATTTGGTCGTGAATTTATGTGGTCATCACAAATGGTGGGCTCCTTTAACTGTTTTATCCTCTTGGTGGGTTGTTAAGGTTAAAAGTGTGTTTTCGCCATTTTACTTGGAATGGTGTTTGACGGTGATGGATGCTTATCTTGCTGCTGCTGTATAGTTGAGCTTCTTTGATGCAATGCTATACACGTTGCCCTTTGCATGTTGAACAGTGGTTCCAAGTGCTTCATAAACATTTTTGTTTCCTTCTTATTGTAAAATCTTTTATCTTTGCCACTGTTTTATTGCTGTATCGATGAATTTCTTTGGTTTCATTGTTTTTAAGACTTTTTCAAAGATGATCATTAGACTTTGATTTCATTAGACAATAGACATTGGCTATAACTGTTGGAATACGCTTATATGTTGAAGAAAAAAGAATAACTGAGACATGACAGCACAACTAAGCATTTTTTTTTTATCTTGTATCTTTTGCAGCATGAATGCTTATAGTATTAAGTGCAAAATACTTCTCCTTTTGTTTTTGGGCGCTGTAATTGTGTGTGTAAAGAAATATAGAGATATAGATGTAAAGTTAAGTTTAGTTTTTGTATTTTGAATGCTTCATTTTTATTTTCATGGAACATTTCTGATGAGGCGAGTCGCAGGTGGATGGTTCTTTTCATTCACCAGAGTGGCATGCTGCTCGTTTGGCCAGCCTTAATAAATCTCACACGGTAACCTGGGAAGAGTTCAAGAAAAAGCAGAAGGTAATCTGTGGATATGCTACTTTCTTTCATAACTGTCTTGCTATTTGTGCAACTATTAGTTGTGCACATATTTGTTTGTATAACGATTTGATATTTCTAGATTCTATATGAATGCTGAACTTTTTTTCTGCATTTGATGTACTAGGAGGATGAAATGAGAAAGGGGGAACTAGAAGCAGATAAGGACAGAATGATGCGGGAGTACCGAGCTCAATTGGATGCTGAAAGGGCACACAAACTTGCTCATGGCCGGAATCACTCTGGTAGCAAATCTAGTCATAAAAAGGGTATGTATATGGATATCTTGTCTTTGTGTAACCATCCTCTTTTGCACATCTGAATTTGAGATGTGCTCTTGCAGATAGAAAGGACAGGGATTTAAAGAAACGCAGAAGTAAAAAAAGAAAGGTGCCTGAATTTTCTAATAGCTTACTTTTAATTGAATTGCATTGTCTAGAATATTAAATTTTCTGTCACTCAGAACTACAGTGCTAAATTTGATGTTACCAATGTTTTCTTATTGACAAGGAAATCCACGCAACTTCTTTTGGCTAGTTTTTCTTAATGAAACTAAAGATACCATGAAGAATATCCTTGTGAAAAAATAGTTGGTCCTCGTGCTTTGATGACCAGAGTAGATAGCTTCATTTTATCTGGTCTAGGTAAAATGACTCATGGCAGATTAATTATCATTAAGGGATTTTGAATGATCTTCACCTGGAAAGAAGTAGCAATATGAAGCTATCTCATTTCAAAGGAAGTTGCAAGAGAGTTTAGCTCCTGTTTGTCTGTGCTTGTTCTTTTAACCAGTGAAAAAAGGCCACTAAGAAATTGTCATGGTCCTGCCATAGGAGGCTTTTGATAAATTAATCTGGAAATTGTGCCTTTGCTTCTGTCTGAACTCAAATCCTTTACAATTGTATTCCATAAGAACTTGCCGAAGGGGCGATATTAATTTTGTTGAAAAGAAAAAGGCATATTACTTGAAGAGAAGTTAGGGGGCAAGGGTTAGAGAACTTGGGGGGACAAACTCTTGGTATTTTGTGGTTTCACAGGGTGTTTTTTGTAGGGGAGTTATACACCATCTTATGTCTTGTGTTCTCCAAATGAAAACACGGGTTTCCACAGGTAATTCTTAAAGTAACAGTTACTCTTGATAGATTTGCAGAAATAAAGTGAGCATTTTGGGTTGTTGATGCAAGCAACATTAACGGCTTTTATTGGAAAATACCCTTTGTGATAGTGAAGCTAGTGAAAGAAATACTGAAATGGCTCATCTTTTGAAGCTCATAAGATGGTTTGTTTTTCAAGTGGGTTATCTGGGATAGATTTTAGGTGGGTTTCCAGGAGCTCTTACATGTGATCTTGAGATTCTGATGCTATTTGATGTCCACTTTGTAGATCTTGGTTCGTAACCCATTTTGTCCCTGTTTTCTTCTGTTTAAGATTCAATTTTCTTTTGTTTTTTTTTCTTTAAAGTTTTTTGGCATTAGATATGCTGGGTTCTTAGAAATGTATGTCTTATTCATTTGATTGTATGAAAAATTGATGAAAATGAAGGGTAAATTTGGGTTCCAAAAAGGTTCAAGTTCACCTAGATTTCTCCAAAAAGAACTAGTTATAGTTTGGTCCTTAAAGTTGCAATTCCATGCAATATAGTCCTTATGGTTAAAGATAAAAAGCAACTAGTTTAAACATGTTTTCTGATTTTCTAATTTGTAAAACTAATTTTCTGAAGGAGAATGAAAATCTAAAAGGAGTAGAAAATTGGAGATAGAAAATGGAAAACCTTTTCTATTTCCGAACAGGCCCATAGTTTCTTCTGTACTTGTTTTGGATTATACCTCGTTTCTATTCTGTATGCATAAGCCTCGATTACTTTGTTTTAGAATCTTTGAGAATTGCTGTTTTAAATTTCATGTGAATGCATTTGAAAGCCGTGGGTTCACGTCTATACAAAATACAATGCCTCTTGAATGAGACCAAGTGCAATATTGAAGTTTTAAAATCTATGCTAAAGGTGGGGTAATCACAAACTTGCATTGCTCATTTATCAAGTGTCTCCTATATAGTCTTCTCGATTGATAAGCACCATCCTTTTTATTTCCATCTCCATTGCTATGAATACCTCATTCCTTTGGAATATAAAACCGAAACAAATCCTGATCTTGCATTACCTTGCAGCATTCCAGGCGGAGATCTGATGATTCTAGCTCCTCCAGTTCATCTTCGGATTCTTCAAGTAGTGAAGACGAGAGAGAATTGAAAAGATCAAAGTCCAAGTCTAGAAAAACAAAGGAAAAGAAGCACAAGTCAAGACCCAAACACTCCAGTAGTGACGATGAAGAGGCTGGTGGACCTGTGCCACTTTCTAGATTTTTTGGAAGCTTGAAGAACTAATGGCGCAGTCTAAGATGATGCTAGCTTGCTTGGCAGATGTCTCTTATTATAAGAGGATATCAATAATAGCCTTGGTTCTTTCTTGCAATTTTTTCCAGAAATTTGCTGAGCAAATATGTATCCAATTGCACCTTCCTTTGCATGTCACTGAGCTTGTGATGTTATTAGTTTGATTCCAAATTTTCGCGTAAAAATATCAGTTCCATCGTTTTTTCAGAATATTATGGTACACTATTTGGCAAGTATGTGAGCTGTATCATATTAGTTGGAGCAGCGACGCAATAAATCTGAACCAAGAAATTGATTTTATGCTATAATTTTTCCTGCTGGTAGTTCAAATAAGCAAAGAACTCTAGTTTATTTTACCGTGGCTCTTATTTTTCCTTTATATGTTTGGACTAATGCATTTCACATGAGTTTGACCAGAAAATATACCAGGCAAGTGAATGATTGCACCATGCGGAGGCCGCCATAGGGCATCATCCAGGAATCGTAAGATAAGAGGGATGATTTGAAGCTTGCACACTCACCACTGACGCATATTTCATATTTGGAAGTTGCTGAACGGAAAAACGTTGGCTCAATTCAATAGAAAGAACACTACATTGACGCCGATACAAACACCATTTCAATTGTTTTGTTCCCCTGAATTCTGTCCAAAATAAATATTTCAGTTCAGGAACCACCCGGTTTTGGATGGAACATATTTACACCAAGAAAGAAATCACCGGTAAACATATAAATCAAAGAAGCCACGCTGGTCGACTCATTGTCACTGGTTCTGGTATTCGGGGTTGAATGCAAGAGCTTCCCGATAAATAAGCTCCTTCATCTGTTCTTCAGTCAGTGCATGCTGCTCAAAGTCAAAGCTGAATGGGGTCATGCAGACTGGTTCGTCACTGATGTCGTGAAGCGAAGTTAGGTATGGATGAGCAAGTGCATCCTCAACTGAAACAAATTACGAGGAATAAAGATTATCTAGAGTGAACAATTTTACGAGGAATTGGAGAAATAATATGCAGGATATCAAAATAGTGAAACAGAACATGTAACAAATGTCAGGCTCTACATATTTATCACATCATGTTGGATATTCTGTCAAGGGAAAAGCTAACAGCTGTGTTTACAGCACTCGTTAAGATGGTAGTTATTGATGGTTATATGTTATTATAATTAAACATCTTTAATTTTTCTTCTGCTATCATTATCTACACATGAATTATCAGTCAATGAATCTTTGATTCAACAACGATAAACAAGATATTTGCTTAGATATAACTAGATATTCTCTAGTTAATACAATACATAAATAGCATTAACTATTAATAACGAATCTCATTACAGGTGCCCTAGTGCACCCGCTAGCCAGACCCTTCTATTAAAGTCAAGTTTAAATTAGGGGCAAGTTCAGGTTAGTATGGATGATCAATCCAAGTCATATCTAGATTATTGCATATATACCTCATCATCAGAAAAATCTCTTATTCACATGAAAAGAAATGTATCTCTTGTTCACTTAACCTTAAGATCATGGGACTACTGTTATATGTTTCATTTAACCACAGTTTATTTTTTTCTTTTCTTGTGAGTTGGAATAAACGGTGGGCTTTGTTCACTTAAGCTTGTATGTTTCACTTAAGCACAGCGTGAGTTGAAAGCTGCACAGAAGACTTGGACTTGCATTGCATAGTGGACCATGATAGAAAACAAAAGGTAAGTCGACGCAATTGGAATTCCTTTCCTAGACAGGACTTGAAATCGGCAATGAAAACAAAAACTGTACAGCAATTTGAGGTTCAATAAATATTTTCTGCTTCCAATTTAATTGCATGCCACATAAACGATCTCTGCTCTCACAAATGCAGCACAGTAATGCACATAAATTTAATATTCATAGTTTTTGACAGATAATAGTGCAATGATGTTTTCTCCTCCCCACCTCCAAGTCCTACACCCATTTACACGACTCAATAGCTTTGATCTGTCACTTATCTAACTGAGATGAACAATGGATGAAGAGCAACAAAGGTGCAGGGGGAGGGAGGCTTCACCAATTGGTACCAAAACCATTGCAGGCTGGAGTTCCATTGAATACCATGTATCAATGAGTTTGATAGTCAAAACAAAGAAAACTTAAATTACCTAGTGTGTAGTGGATGCAGGGCTGAATTTCTCGATACTTATAATTAAAATGAAGCAAAGGATAAAATGTAAAACTAGGGATTTTAATTCTCAAAGTCACACATGACCATTAATTGCTAAATAAGCAGTCAGTGTCTAAACAATCAAAGCACCGCATGATCCCATTTCCAATCTCATAATAGAAAACATAGCAACTAAGCAATGTGAAGCATTTACGCCAGAGCATGTAAGAGAAAAGACAATGAAAACAAGTAATTCAAATTGCGTTTACACTCTGAAGGTCAAGGAAACAAACTCACCAGTAATCCTCTGTCTGGGATCAAAAGTTAACATCTTTTCAACAAGATCAATAGCTGCTGGGTGGACAGTTGGAAACTTTTCAAGGAATGACTGACGACGATGAAGTTGGAGTTGTCGAATGTATCTCTTTGCGTTTTCATTCAAAAACTCCAACTCAGCCTCTGATGGGGTGCCAATCAGCTGCAAGGATTAGAAATGATTAATCATAAATTGAAAAAGTTTGTGCTCAGAAGAGGACACTTTGATACAACATATCCATATGCCTATTTGAAGACATGCAATACTAGTAGCTGCACACATTTGACTAAATTTTTAATAGCATATAATTTTTAAGAATTGAAAAGATATAACCAAAGGACACAATAAGTTGTCTGTCTAAGAAATGCAGCCGAAATAACTTAATTTCAGGTCAAGATTACATTTGGTTTGCACTGCAAATTCTTTTCACGAATGCGACAAAAAATGAAAAAAGAATCCCCCCATTGTTTCCAAAAAAGGATAAAAGGTAAGAGATTTGAAGGATTATCAATAAACTCAATTCAGATGTGATCCTAAAACTTTTTCAGCGGATAGGAAAATACCAACAGAAATTTAACAATTAATTTACCTCCATAAGCAAACGAAGCTGATGCACATGATCTCTGCCAGGAAATAGGGGCTTTCGATCCATCAACTCCATGAATATACAACCCACAGACCATACATCAATAGCTGTAGTGTAATCTGAGGAGTTCAAGAGCAGCTCTGGTGCTCGATACCATCTTGTAACAACATATTCTGTCATGAAATCAGTTTCTGAGGTAACACGAGCCAGACCAAAATCACATATCTTCAAGTCACAATTAGCATTCAGGAGGAGATTGCTAGGTTTTAAATCTCTATGCAGGACGTTTGCAGAATGTATATATTTCAATCCACGGAGTATCTG
>Ga0307518_10001106_pt1 | contig 20289 bp, 29 predicted proteins | sample 25_EM_MG_FD_203889 | JGI IMG/M metagenome (GOLD analysis project Ga0307518, IMG submission 203889) | Populus trichocarpa ectomycorrhiza microbial communities from riparian zone in the Pacific Northwest, United States - 25_EM | ecosystem: Host-associated > Plants > Roots > Unclassified | place...
CAGTCAATGAAATTATGATGTATGTAGTCTAGTTTACTTATTCCGGTGTCAAGAAATTGGGGAGGTGGAGCGCTACCTATCATTATGCATGGGATGTCCATTATGCACAAGTGGTCACATGATAGTAAATGGCCGGAAAATCTTGAAATCCCTGGTGTGACAGCCCTGCCATGATCTTGATGATAAGGCACTTATTCGATCAATTGTGAGTATTTCAGTCCAATACCGTTCTGTATTGTGCTCATTAATAAGCGACGATCAATCGGCAGTTGGTGACATGTACCACCACCGTGTATGCTCCAGGGGCTGTCATTTTACCTCCCCACGAATCGTCTCACTTGGGGCATAGGTATGTGGTATCTGTGCCCAACGCTCTCTGAGTGTGACCTAACGTCGTGGCCTATGAGTGTCAGGAGCCACCTTCTGTGTAAGGATATAGACGAAACGACTGTAATAGGCTTCATTCTCAGCACACGCTTGTTTTGAAAGTGCATGAGTTTAGAGCCTTAGAGGCTATATGATGGGTTCTTATTGTTCCGAACCGAACAACTCAGCACGTGATACATGATTGATTGGCATGAGCATCAGACAGTGACACCACATGTTGACATGTTTGATGGCCCTTTCCGTTGGCCCGAACCGAACAGCGATCATTATGGTGACAACTTTTCCCTGCGCAGCATCAAGAAATTGACCAAGGTTAGGTGAGGATATATCCCGTAGCAGTGACTTGCTACATACACATGCGAAGTTGCCAATCTGCAAAAGCGTTGAATGACTGTGCTTGCTGAGTTTTTGAATACTTAGGACCCACTCTGTAACTGGATGGAGACGAGATTTACGACAAAGGGCATATGGTATTTTTGAGCATTTTTGTTCGGCTATGTTTTACAGATCCGGCTCTTCTAAACCACGTTTTTCGCTTACAGAGCAAAAGGTATATAAAGGGGAGTCAAATTTTTCAAAACGTAGGGACTCCTTCGGGTTGCTTCGTGTAAGTCCTCTTTTTTTTTACCCTGCCTCCCGCCTCCCGTCATGCTTGATGTTTGCCCTTTCTAGCGTTGAACGTGCACATCGTATTACTCCAGCTAGGCCTCAATCCTAATTAATATCCTAGTAGGTACGACCTCATGAAGCCTCAGAGCCTCGCAGACTGATTCATTCATACAAGACAATGGGAACGGTCATCATCGTCAATAACACATCCGCCAAGATCCACGTTCGCGTCACAGTTGACAACGAAAGCAATGGGAGTGCACTATTTACGAATATTGAGCCCGGTGAGAGCGAAGGTTTTTCAAGGTCATACGAACAGGTTGCTTTCGCTTGGAGAGAGGATACCGGCGCGACGGATGTTTTCATGGTGGTCCCTGATAATCACTACACAGTAGGCTAGGAGGGATCTTTTACATGAAAGTCAGTTCTCATTTCACCTACATACTACGACATGTATCTGGAAAGAAATGTGACCATGGTGACTAACATCATGGTGTTGACCTGAGCTTTGTCGTAGCGTAGTCGGCCGTAAAACCAGTTCACTTCATCGGTAATGCTCCACACTTCATAGGTCCGGAAGGGCCTTCGCACATTGTAGTCCCGACCACTGTTTATTTGGGGAAGATGCATCTTGTGAGCGAAGGCTCAATTTCTTTGGTACCTCGACCGTGGTGGAAGAAAGTAAGCTAAATGGATCAAACTAAGCCGTTGTAGATCAGTGATGCAATATATGAGGAACCAAAGAAGTCCGTAGTACGGTGGATAAGACACTCGCCCAAGATCAACCAAATAAAGTGTCATCATTTCCACACCAGAAGGAACGGGACGGTTGAATATGGAACTGTAAAATAATAATGGGCTGCGAAACGATGGATTGGTAACATCATTGACGATCCACGGCCCATCTTCTTGGTTATGAAGACCCGTACAGAAGCGGAGCGTATTCAAACCGCCAGTGCTCGCTCATGTCGACCTTCAATAGTCGCAGGAAAGAGATGAGTAAGTTCGTGTGACCCTCGTTAGCCTCGTAGGTGGCAATAGAGCGTTGACAGAGATACACCAGAAGTTAGTTGTAGATGTAAAACAATTTCCTGCGGTGTTTGAGGCGCAGTCAACTGAGCCGGACGCAATTTGCGTATTTATCCCGGGAGAAATATAAAATCGATAGTTATCTTGTTCGTATGTTTGATTGCGATCCCGGCTCAATGTCCCATGGGTCAATGCAGTCACCTGAAGCTGACGAGTTATTTCCATCCGATAAAATCTCTTCATACGACGTCGCCAAAATGTTCCCTGCGTGAAATGCCTACTTGTTGGCCTGTATTTCCATTCTAAACGTAGGTGCTGCGCGACCTCCTGAGCCCACATGGCTTGTCCACATCTCGGTGCACATGTTGTCAGCGCACTCTTGCCCGGATTGCCGACAAGAAATCCAGTTTCCATTGAGGGATACTTCAGTAATACGGACCATTGACACAGACATGATTCAGTTATCCAGGTCTGACATGCCTTGGATGGCTCAGCCTACAAAGATGGATTGTCAATGATAGTATCTGGAAGTGGCTGAGTCCATCGGATAGATGAAGGATTCCATAGACGCCTACTGATATGGGTCCCTGAAGGCAGGGCAATGCCGTTTTCGTCGAGGAATGCGCTGCCAGAGCTAGTGAGACCCCGCGCTTGACCTAAGTGGGATAGCACTGCTTCGAACCCTGGATCCGATCGCCCACAATATGTTTCTATTAGATCACCTGCGAATCATATCCATTTGCGTACTATGTGTTGTGCGCCAGAGTCAACGATAGTACTACCTATGCATATAGGGTCTGGAAGGTGCCTTCTGGGAGAACTTGAAGTGGGAAAAAGAATGAGCTTCCACAGATTTGAACAGTCAAACTTACCGATCATTCGTATTCGAGGCTGCTTTGGTGTGGGCGGTCGTAGGACTCTGTAGACGCCCCGAAAGGACTTGCTGGTGATTGGTAGACTAACCCCATCCGATACGCGCTTGTTGATTGGTGTCGCCGTCGCAGCCTAGTGAATATTTCCACGGACCAAAATAGGAAAAAGCCAAGATAAATAGTGATTCAAAAATCTTGTCCGTTCCCGTCTCTTCTTTCCTCATTCTTGTCGCCCTCGCCACGAAGAACACGGCTCGCTCCTTCCAAATCGCATTCCTTCCACCTCACACCATCATTACCATGTTCTCCAAGGTCGTCGTTACTTTGGCCGTCCTGTTTACTGCCAAGTGTAAGCGTTTCCTGACTACGCTGACATATCAACGTTGAACTTTTGCAGTCGCTGGTGCTCAGGTCCAATGCGCCCGCGACTACACCGTTCAACTGGGTGATACTTGCGACAGCATCTCTGCTGCCCACAACGCATCCACGTACGTACTCGAAAATCGACGTCTCGGACTTGGATATTTAATCGTGACGGGCTCCAGTTACCAGCTCGCCGTAGCCAACTGGCCCACCATCAACGATGACTGCACCAACCTTCAACCCAACTCCACCATCTGCCTGGGCGATGTTGGTGAAGACTGCCAGACTACCTACGTCGTGAAGCTCGGTGATACTTGTGACGGCGTCTCTTATGCCGCAGGCATCAACAACACCATTCTCGTCCTGAACAACCCTCAGATCGACCAGGGCTGCAGCAACCTTTACATTGGAGAGGTTAGTTGTTTACTTTCTCTGGGCATTTGAACGTGTTGATGGATTATCGACAGGTACTTTGCGTTTCATCTAATGTGATGGTTCCCCCCGCTCCCGGTGGTGCGCCTGCCAACGTGGAGGCTCCTCCTTCAGCTACCCCTGCTACGGGTGACTATTCCTACTGCGAGTAAAGGGATCCTTCTTGTCTGAGTTTGTTGGGCGATGGCATATTTTTGGCTGGTCCCGTCACCCCCAGCACCCTTACCACCGACTCGTCATTTTTTCTTTATTCCTTGATGTGTTGTTACTATACCCCTTCGTCACGCCCGGTTTGTCTTATTGGTTTGTATTGTCGGGTTTGCCTCCGACGCTGGTGTTCCGTACATACGATGGAGTGTTGTAGTCAGTCCTGCGGGCTTGTTTTACGGACGTACGGGTGATGTATGGTCTGGCAACCATCGATGGCAACCTGCGTTATATTTTAGTCCTTGATGTGCGACCTGGTGTGAAAGCAACCCGTCATCAACCAGCTTCCCATCACTGGCGTAGTTTGCTGGCATCTGGGCAGGTACTCCCAACGAAATGCAACATTCATACTTGCCAAGGCGAAGGCTTTGTGAATTCAGGTACATTGGACTCATCAATCAATTCTGATTTTTCAGTCTGGTGCATATATTAGTTAGGCACGCCACAACTGACGTCAGCCTTCGACTCCCCATCGACCAACGGACTACAGGCGCACGACGCTCCATTCCATTTTCCAGGGGATCGAGCTGGGATTTTCTCGGAGCGTCGCCACATGCGTTCAGTCGTGTAAACCATTTTCATAACTTGCATAATCTGCCGAGGGTGTCGGTGAGTTTTTCATTATACCGTTCTCACTGGAGTCCTGTATGCAAGCACTGGACCTTTCGCAGCACTTCACAACCGCGGATAAAAGGTGCCTTACGTAGTCCGGAGAGCCAGCGTTGTCAAGCAGCTGGCCCGGACTGGACGGGCTCCCCTGACGACAACGGGTTCCTGTCTCCACGGTCTGTACCGAGACATGGCCTTGTTTCCCCCGTGTTGTGCCGCCATTTGTAAGTACATACGTCTATGGTGGAATCATATGACGGTCATAATGCATGTTCATCTCGTCCTGCATTGTGCAGGAGCTCCTCGTTGGTTCTTCAATGCTAGCATGATCTCATGAATGCATCAGATAGCGAGTGCGCGTATCGCGGTAATATATGCGGCTCTTGGCCGACTATGACCGTGTACTCGGCGCCAAAAGGGGAGCACAGTCGTTCCTTTTTCTTGATCGGAACACCGTTGCATCGAACAGGGATCCGATGGCCATCATACACAAGTTATAATCCATCAAAAAGACTTCGGGCCCACCGTACTTCTTATCAGGTTGGTAATGCATCTGCAACTTCAATCATGCCAATTCGCAGGTAGAACCTACTTTATTTTGGTTTCCATTGTTCATTTTTCAGTATGGGGCTTCATCATGGATGAGGAGGTGCGTCACGATTCAAAGCTTAACATCGAGACTCATCCTGCACACGCGACATTGGCCCCACGGGTGGGTTTCTGTCCCTCGTGAAATCAAAGCTGAATGGACGTACGTGCTAACCTCCCTGTGTCGAAAGCCACTTGTGTACGGTACTACATTAACTGTATCAGAACATTCTGTGGGGTTGTCAAAGCTCACCTCGTCTAGCTTGAGCGTCACTGGTCACTGCTAGCCGTACTTACCGATACACACAACCTCGGTTTTGATCGGATTGGATGGACCACGAAAGGTGCGGTGTAGGTTGTCAGTTCGGTGGGGTTCATAAAGCACCCTCCAAACGCGTAAACTTTCGGACTTCGAAGAGATTGCTCCCACATCCTCCAGCGCTTACTGTGGGAAGATCGTAAGAGCATGAAACAATTAGTGTAAAAGCATGTGCGCTTCACCAATATCTTTGTTTGATCCAACATTGATACCTAGGCGATCGATTAAAGACGGGTTGACTGGCCTACGCCATCTGGCCCCAGTACTTGCTTTCTTCCGCTCGCACCACCATATCTGCATTTGGGCTGCTTGGGTCGACCTAGGCACGTATGCACTGGCCGTTTAGAGTGTTTACTGAGTTCCAACAGAACGTTTGTAGATGCAGGCAGCATGCGCTTGATCGACGTGAACACCCTTCTCGACCTCGAAAAAAGGTTCGAACAAGGGCAACAGCCTGACGCTCACACACGCGTCATGGTCGACTTCCACGGAGCAAGCATCGTGAGCACGAAATATGCCATACTTTCCCATTGCTGGGGCGCAGTTGTAGATGAGGTGCAATTCAAAGAGATGAAGAAACTCGCGACGATGAAGGAGTCCGAAAGAAACGAAATCCGCATGCGCAGCGGGTACAACAAGATACTTGATACGTGCAGACAGGCTTGCGAGGACCAGATCGATTGGGTCTGGGTGGACACTTGTTGTATCCACAAAGAGAGCAGCGCAGAGCTATCCGAAGCTATCAATTCGATGTACTATTGGTATGCAACCTCGGAGCGGTGCTACACTTACCTCCATGACATAGACGATTTCGCTCTTCCCACCGGACCTGATGAGAAGAGGTTTCGGCAGTTTGACGGTTGGCCAAAGTGGTTCTCTCGCGGCTGGACACTTCAAGAGCTCGTCGCACCTTCCGTAGTTCACTTCTTTAACCGCAAGTGGGAATTCATTGGCGATAAACGAAGCCTTGCAAGTATCCTATACAAAATTACGCGAGTTCCGGTGGAAGTTCTGAAGTGTGGTCTGTCTTCAAATCGTCCAAGCGCAGCGCAAATCATGTCGTGGGCCGCTGATCGGAAGACAACGCGAGAGGAAGATCGAGCGTATTCGCTATTGGGACTCTTTGGTGTCCACATGCCAATGCTGTACGGCGAGGGGAGGAATGCATTCCAGAGCCTTCAACTGGAGATCATCCGAATGTCGAACGACCACAGCATCTTTGCCTGGGATCCGAAGGGACGAATTCGACGGACGGGCAGTGTTCTGGCGGATGATCCGAGCTTCTTTCGGGACTGCCACGATATCGAGAGGATGGAACCTGACGAGTTTATCGAATCCCTTAAAGACGAGATCGCGGAGGGCGAGCTACCTGCGATTACAGATGAGCGACTGCACTCGTTCACCGTGACCAATGGGGGCATCCACATATGGCTGCCTGTTACATCCTCCCATGGCCGTCCGTCTGTCTTCCGAATCACGCTGGCATGTCGCAGAGAGGATGAGCCAGTGACTGTCGACCTCGCGTTCTGGAAATCAAATTTTTACAGATACTTTTGCCCAAGTGAGATTATACCCCGAATATCGGAATTCCGGCAGCTCCTTCTCGGCTATCGAGATGAGACGCGTTGTGACTTTACATTCAAACTCGATCACAGGTCAATTTCCTACTATAATTTTACCTGTTGTGGTATCTTCCCGCGCGGCATCCTTGCTGCGGACAATTTCTTCACGCTAACAAGCACCGATCCTCTCGTCACTGTAGTTTATGCCAACAGCAATGCTGGTGTTTACTTTGCAGTTGGGGTTGGTTCCTGCTTTGGGCAGGAATGGGTTCATGTTGTCTGTAACGAGGGCGCTTGGCCTGGGTGGGAAAACTATGCTGAGGCAGCATACGATCAGATATGGAATGTAGGCGCGGAACATGCCCGTCGTATGGCTGAAGGTCGCTCTGGTTATTCTTGTTCCCTTTACCAAACCAAACATTTTCATCTTCCTCTATCAATTTGGGCCGTGGAAGTTATTTGTGGCTGGGGAGAAAAATCAAAGGACTGCATGGTCACGGTTGACGTCGTCCAGTGTAGTGGATGTTGTCGTGGACCAAACAAATATATGATTGGTTTGGACGTTCGTATGTTCTTCATCAAGTAATGTCCGTGTTCTAACTATTTACTGCAGGACGTTGAGGATAATGACATGCCGGGGTTGATGAAGCCTCTAAGGTTCTTAAATGGACATCTGTTGCGCTTCAACAAGCGCCCCGTGCACTTTGTGCTTGCACATGAAATCGAAGTGAGTCATGGTCTGTCTGTGCATTTTATGTCAGGTTGACGAAAGCAGTTGGGTGACTATGGCCGTGTTGAAAATGGGAATTTCAAGCGCGAAGGGAACATTTTCGAAGAGCTCAAATTATTGGCCGCTGAGCTTGGTGTCAATCCAATGGATGTAGCTTTTCACCCAGTGCAGCGCAATGTTTGCGACGCAGATGATACCGATGTGGAAAGTGACAATGTAACAACTAAGGTTTGGTCTGGTCCGGCACTGGTTTTATGCCGCCCAGTCGGTCTCTCACTTCCAAATAACCAACATATCGTGTTGCTGCTGAAAGCTTTGTCTACGCGTCTTACCGCCCGGTGCCTAGTGATGCGAGTTATACGATGTTCAACGTGGCATGCAACTACCCCTTTTAGTCCTCAGCTCGGGAGGAACTATAGCGAAGTATGGGGAAATTGTGAGTTTCTGCACATAACTTCCGTTGACAGTCTCACTTCTGAAACCAGCTTTCACATCGGGGCCTCGGAAGTGCTTGACAGAGCCATACAGCACGACTCCTTTATGCACATTTGCTAAACCTCAAATTTGGTCGCGCAATAAAGCCGATATAGAGACCAGGTCACTGTTCAAAGAAGTCAGGTGGGCTTGTGTACCATGATACCTAGTGTTAGTGAGGAGTTGTTGATCTATGCGATGGGTCTCAGGGACAATTTTTACATTCTATTGGACGCCAAATGGTACCACACTGATAAGTGTAGAGTGGGCTCGTCGGATGGGGGCCATCAACAACATCTACGTGCCAGCCATCTTGGGTCTTTAGTGACGGACTCTCAGGACGGCCTGACTTCCCATAGGTATACCGCGGATGCAAGCGGCGGTGGAGAGATAAGGGAGGCCGCTATCAAGTTCTTCGCGCATATGTTTGGTGTCGAATGCCTGCAAAATTATGTACGTCTTGATCCGTTATTGTACCTCTTCCTCACGCGCCCTCTTTTTTTTTTTGCTACTCTCAAGGTTGGAAATATATCGTTTTTCGAGCACCTGACGTTGGGTTTTGGGGCCAAAATGAGCGATAGACCCCATCCAGTCATGGGTGAAGGTGGGATGGTATTATGAAACACTTATTTCACCATGCTTCCTACGAACCTACAGCTGGCTCCCCGAGTTTGTCCGGAAGTCGACAAAATACTCTACGTGATGACTCTGCAATGCAGCAATGCGTATCAGACATCGGAAGAGAGTCCGAAGCAAAGAACGCGCACTTTCACGATTTAGCAATGCTGTTACTTACAAGGATGCAAGTCGATTCGGTGGAGTCTACTAGCCTTGGCCTGTCGCCTCCCGAGAGAAGAAAAATGGTGTACGAAGCAGGGTCTATATCGAAGAGTCTTGGTGTTGGGGTGCGGATCTTTCCCATCAGTCAGGAAAACATGTATTAATACTTACCGAGATTAGCTGTTGGAAGACACTATCGCAGCATACACAGGGGCATGGGTCGTCTTGGAATCGTGGTGAGTTCTTTCATATCATCTTTCGCTACTTGTTAGGTTCACAGTGCCTCAGTTCCCGTAGGGACAAGATGGATGGATGTAACGTTGATAGTAGTAATAGGTCAGCCCATGTCTTACTCAAGTTTCCTGCTAGGGGAGTAGTTCACTATTGCAACCACCCCAATCAGGCACGGAAGTATAAGTATTCATTCAATAGTGCGAGACGTGATCCTGTTGCAGAAAAGACTTGATGCTGCCAATGACGAGGATGAACGACGAGTGTTGGAGGAAGATATCACTGGAAAGGTAGGATTAAACAACTCACACGGACGGCTTGATTGACCTGGTATGCATTAGATATTATTGGCATGCTGGCATGCTATCCGTTTCGAAATTGGGCAAGTGCCTGCGAAGGCAAGTAGCGTACTTCGTTCTCATGAGTTCTACCTGACTTTGATTAGGCGGTTGATTGTATTCTTAAAGATGCGACAGTTGATCGCAAAGTACTCTGGACTAGAGCTCAAGTGCGTCGCCCTCTTTGTGTATGACAAGCTGGAGGTGACCGAATCATTGCTAGAGATTGGAGGACATTGGTAGCATTTTCAGAAATGCGCTCGCCGAACCACCAGATGATACTCAAGCTAATCTACGACGGTGCGTTGACATTTAGCACTGATATTGATATGGGCGCTAAGGTTATCCCTGTTTCTGATTCAGCATTTTGGAGGATGCAAATGCAGGAATATCCAAGCATGAGCTACTCCTTGCTGAATGGGCTACACGAGAATTCGAAGGAAGACAGCTGGCTCACAATAGAGAATTGGAAGTTGATGTTCAGGAAGCTACCTTGAATAGGATCTCTCGTGTCCAGTGGTTCACACGTTCGCCGACATCCCTTACACCACCACCTTTGAATACCCAACAAGCAGACACCACAGCACCCTCTAACCTTCGGATGTCCCGACCTTCGGTGAAGAGAGAGGAGCTGGGGAATCATGACCTTCAAGTCCAGAATCCTCCTAGAAAGAAACGCACCCGTACGCTCACAACTCCGCACCAGGCTGCGGTGCTTCATGCACTGTTCGCAAAGGTGTGTAAGATTGAAAATCTGCAAAGTTTACTCTTTGGCTGAGCTGCCTCGAGACACAATATCCCAAAACCGCGATGCGTGAAGAGGTCGGCCGCCAGATCGGGCTCAGCGCTCGTAAAGTGCAGGTGCGTTCCACATACGTAACCATTTGTCGAGTCCGTGTTCAACTGCCGTTACAGATATGGTTCCAAGTGAGTCTCTGACCCATTTTTGGCCATACTTCGATTAGGGATCTCATTTCCTCTCGTTTATTTTCCGTTAGAACCAACGGCAAAGGGCCCGACGGCTCCAGGCGAGCTGAGGGCTGTGGTCAACACCCCGCCTTGTTTTTATCAAGCATAGATAATTTCGAGCTCGCAAGGTCCTGCGAGTGCTATTTAGGGCACACGGTCCTAGCATTGTTTCACTCTGGTCCGCTGTATCATTTGCAACTCACCAAACACAAATACCTGGTCGCAAGCTGAACGAAAGCAACAGTTCTTGGCGGGCCTTTATGCGCCACGTCTTCCCTGTGCCAGTCATCCATAGAGACATCGATCCCGTTTATTACCTTGTCCTCCACCTCGGCAACTTACCATTCGGTTCATTTTTCACTTGGTATCAGAATTGTCTTCACTTCGAAGACCACCTACAAGTAATCGCCTGCCGGCTTTGCTGTCGCCATCAAGATTAAAGCTCGCACATGATGTTCACACTCGATCTTCTGTGTCGAAGCCACACCTCAAACCCATCAAGATGCAACTCTGCATGATTCCGCTTGCCTGTGCAAGATGATCAACCTCAACTACCCATTGTTGGCTTCGTTACCCTCGTCGCAATGGTGCATTGTACATGGTGGCTTCGCACTCACCATAGTATTATACTACATTGTGCTGCCAGTGTCTGTTGTTATGGGTCTCTAAGTTGGAGTCATTATAGCTGTAAGATTGTACTGATATTTCAACTACTGTATTCCCATCAGCTTGTACAATTTGCACCAGGATGAGCTTACTCTGATGCCACTGCACTACGGTGGCTGTTTAGCAAGCAGTTTTTTGATATGCCACATGCTTATAACTCCGAGAGGCCATCTAAGTTATTTCAAATCACCACGCCCCTGAGCAAATAATCTTCGACATCATATCACAGATAATCAACCACTACTGTGACGTCATCCTCTTCCATACAGTTCCCTTATTTGAGGTTATTATCAAGCCCCATTGTCTGCAAATTGTAACAATCTCGAAAGCAGCTCGGAACATCAACGAGGATGCTGCCAGTTCGCTGAATCCTTGTCGAAAAATTGAATGTTTGTCGGCACGCCAACTCCTACAGTGTTCACTCACGTATGAACCAATTTGACCAGCTCTTGAAATTGGGAAACCTCTATCATGGAGTTGCAGGCAAGGGTAGGTCGGGACATCATAGACGGGTATGTATGCATATCGTATCACCCGGACATGGAATGGATTGCATCAAATTAATAGCCCCGCACTATTATGTAACAGGTAACGAACCCGCCCTCCTTGGCCGGCTCACCACTCTTGAGAATCTTTTGGTAGCCACTACATAGGCGGACCTCTTCTGCTTCTTTTTTACAAGCCCAGCCATCTTGTCATAGTCAATTTCTGCAGTTTCTCCGTGTCATTCCGCCGACGTGACGGGATTGCGTATCTTGTTCTTTCATCATCCCAGACCTTGAGGACCGACTCGAGGACCGACTACCCCCCGCCCACTAATTATAGGGTCAGGTAAAGGGGCGGATTTGGGCGTGCGGTTTCGAGCCTGCGAAAGCTCTCGTCAGGGGGCTTAACCGCTACCCGACCGCCGCCCTTCCGGGGCTGTTCAGGTGAACTACCATCTACCACATACGAGAGGAGTAGGTCGAAGCATGTGAGCTGGCAGCGACCCGACGCAAGGATGGTCTGAAAAACTGGGTGAAGGCGGGTGGGGACAAGGAGGCTTCTTTGTCAGCGAAGCCAACAGCGCTCGAGGCTGTTCAGGGCTGTTCACACAGGCCAGCCGGGCGAGAATGTCCCTTTCGGGAGCACGCCAGCACTTTTCTCGTCCCCGTGCAGCACCACACTGGTACTAGCCAGTGTGGATCCTCTCTTGCCATACCGCTGAGGGTATCCGACGAGTGGCACAGAATAGTTGTCAGCTAGTGACTATGGTGCGAGTTTGTGTGAAGGGCGGATGCGTCACCTGCGCCGACAATGATGCGGTGTTAACAGCTGAGTACCAGTCGTGGATGGAAGGCATTTGGTAGTGAATGACACAATCAGGACTTACTTGTGGGGAGGGTCAATTAGGCACCAGTTCCCGGTGGCGATGGATGTCTCTAGTAGATGTTAGAAGCGCCTTCCCAGAACGTCTCAAGACTAGCGTGACCGTTCGGCTTTCCACAACTGTATAGACATGCCATGGCATGCATAGTAGTAGGCTGGGATCCTCGGACACCAGTTGGGGGCCCAGAGTCCCGAGGTGCTGAGTGAATGTTAGGAATTCCCTCTCGTCCCTGATAAGAATCCTGATCCTGTGCTGCTGAACTTGACAACGAAAAGTTCAATCATTGAGCGAGTTCATGACAACGCGCTGCTTATGTAAAGCCATTTGAAGTGGTGAGTCAGCCTTGAAGCTTATTTCGGATCCCATTGTGCGTCGAGTGCACTAACAACAGGCTGCTACTGCCAAAAGGTGTAACGGGTGGTACAGAGTGGTCTGTGACTACCTATTACATGTTTTGGTAGCTGCTAACATGCTAACAGTAGTGACCGTCAAGCAGATGTTCGTCACGGTGCAGCAGAATGATTTCTTCTCAGTATAGTAGTATCCTCCTTGCCAGTCATTCTACAAGGCTCGCAATGCTCTCCACATGCCAGCCGTGCGCCACGCGCACATTCAGGCAGTCCAAGATCTGCTGTGTTGTGCCACTGCTGAGCAATCCGTATAGATGCTCAGTGAGTTATCTGGGCGATTCTGGGCCAAAGCGTATAGAAGATCACATCAAGAATATCCTACATATCAGAATTTAGTTGGCGGACCACTACAATGAAAGAGGCCAGCGAGGGAATTCATCGGGGTAAGTCGGGCGAATGTTCAACGTAGGGACTGCAAAATTAACCTAACTCTCGGCGGAAGATCGCATCGCAAGCGCCAAACTCGGAATTTGCTTGTGGACTGCCATGTCAATTCCACCCCACCCCAGTGCAGGTACGAGAGGCCAGTAAGATATATCATTAAGGTAAGTCGTCCAATGTGTCAACGCAAGATTTAAATGATTAACGAACACTAACGCCAGTGCATCACCTTGACGGTCTTTGTACGGCTTACATGAACTGTTTCATCGTTTAGGTGCATCTACGGGTTTAGTAACTGGTGATCGCACCGAAATAGCCGATCATGATGAGCCCCCAGGTGGAACGAGAAGAATGATCACGAGGAATGTAATAGTACTCACCAAAGCACAGCATTTAGATGCTTTCAAATGCGTTTGACATCTCCGCGCAGCTAAACGTCTATTTTTTCCGATGGCCCTTCCCATGTGACATATTGTCAGCCGAGGAATGTAACGTGCGTTCTCGTTAAACACAGGATTATTATCATCCTATAGAGACCAGTGGCTTGGTTCTCCCTTTCCTTCATTGCACCAGTGTCATCGTAACCAGTACAGCTTTCGTGTTCTCAATCCAGTAAGGACCATTATCTTGGTACGCCTGGAGATCTAAGGCATACTCCTCTTAGATGAGACCTTATTGTCGCTGTTGCAATCAGCAACGTTGTCAAAGATCCCGGGATCGAAACTTTTCCATATAGATGTCACACCTTCATCCCATTCAAGCTAATTCGCACCAAAGGAATGTCAGTATTCTAGATCTCGTGTGTCTCCGGGCCCCATAATAACTTGCACCCACCCATTTCTCTTCTCTCAACATTGTGTAGATTCTGCTCATCACTCTCAGCATCATGCAGGCTGATATCCCTCTTGGGGAGCCACCATCAATTAATCGCATCCAGGACCCAGAGATCGCCGAAGAAGAAGACACAAATGACGAGGCAGATGTTGTCCGTTTCAAAGGAGAACCAATAATTATGACAGGAAGGGATGTCTCGCGCTTTGTGGTTGATCTACGTGATGACGGTGATCCTGCCTTGACCTTTCGTTCGCTGGTCATTGGTACCTTGTTTGCCTGTGTCGGTGCCGCGAATACACAAGTAAGTACTACGCCAGTGACGATGTTAACATCGAGTGCACATATATTGTTATAACAGGCTAACTACTTCATGCCCAAAACTATCGTCGTGTCAATGACCAATCTTCTGTTGCTCATTTACCTGACGGGTAAAATATGGTCCAAGGTACTCCCTCGGCGTTCGCGGGTCGAGGGGACCCAGCTCGCGGTGCTTGGACCTCTCTTAGAGCTCATCAATCATGGCGACTTCCGGATCAAGGAGGTATCCATATGTTTCGTGTGACGTTTCACCACCCTGTTAATGGACACTGGTCTTTCAGCATGCTATTGGGATGTTGATTACAGGCACAGCATCATTTACCTTTGATACAACTCCTGTGTCACGAGCTGTTGTGCAACATGTAAGTACCAACCATATCAACATTTACATAACTTCTCACCAAGCTCCACCCAGTTGTATTACAATACCACTGTGCATGCAATGACACCTATTCTTGCTGGTTTATCTATAGCTGGCTTTAGGGAAGTCTCAGGATGTTATTGTTGGTGTGTGCATTTGATTTAATGTTAGTGGATAGCTATGGTCTATGTGGGTTGCTCCGACCATTGACTGTCTACCCAAGTGAGATGGTATATTGGGGGGTAAGCCTTCTTAATATGAAATGAAGCAATCACTTGATCATTTTCAGTAGTCTTTACCAGTTTTGGTCACCATTCTTCAGTGTATGCTATTTGATCCTTCTAATTTGTACTACAAGCTAATCTCTTTTAGCACTCCACTTTTACAGTCCTGAAAATCAAAAACGTATGAAGCTATTCTTGGTTTCATTTGTTGGAATGTTTCTATGGCAGATAATCCCATCCTATATTTTTCCACTTTTGAACAGCTTAAGCATATTTTGTCTTGCTTCACAGTATATGTCACCATCTATGCAGAATGTTTTCACCAATTTATTTGGTGGTGGAAGAAATAATGAAGGTTTGGGTCTTCTGAGCATTTGTCTCAATTGGCAATATATTACATTGTAAGCCTTGTCATCTTCCCTTGCTCATCACTTTAACACAGGTAATTTCAGACAACATGTGTCTTATCCACTGATCCAACAAGGTCTTTTTCTTGCTTGTCTGTATTGTACTAATGTATGTCTGACTGGCAGCTATCTAGTAAATTCTTGGATTGGATATGGATTATGTTACATTGTGCTATCTGCCATCTACTATTTCAATATTTGGAATGTAAGTGAATTTTCTTGCAATCAAAGAGTTGCTAATTCAAGTCATCTGTGCAGTCCAAAGGGTTTCCCCTGTTGTCCACTTCTATGTTTTATTCTAATGGATCTGTCTTTGATCTATCTGCTATGTTGGGAGTTACATTCCAGATCAATCAGACAGCTATAAATGAAGTTGGAATGCCACAATTGACTGGTTCAAATCTCTGGTATAACATTGCAAGCTTCCTAAGTGTGGGTGTTGCCATTAACACATTTATGAAGTTATAAATAGTTGACAATTGGTCAGATTGGTGGGCTGTTTGCACATTGTTTATGTTTCTGGGGACCAAACATAATAGCCAATGCAAGGTTGGAAACACACTCAGATCCACATTGGAAGGTAAGGAGGTTGACATTTTGTATGTCAATTTATTGAATGTCATGTAGGTGATGCAAAGGTATAAGGAAGTACCATACTGGTGGTATATATATCTTATGACTTTTTCCTTTCTCAGTGGTAAGTAATCTAGTTAATAATCTCACACACTCTGATATTTGGATGCTAGGCTTCATTGTGGTACTTTGGAGTCAGGCCACCACATCATGGTATTCTTACATTGTGGCACTGCTACTTGGATGTATGACCCTCTCTAGCCTTCCTTCTGATCCAATAGCTTATGTGTTTGTTAAGCCTTTGTTACACCATTCTCTCAGCTACTCTATGCTTGCATGGGAACTGGAATTTCCACAAATCAATTAATGGTGATGGTAGGGGGATTTATATCCCCTGGTGATCCTGTGGCCAATCTTTATGTTTGTATATTTTCATCACTTATTCTCCTGGGCTTTTATATCTTATATTAACTTATGCTGTATCAGTTCACCATGTGGAGTCATGGCATTATAGTGCAGTGTATTACATTTTCAGGTGGTCTCAAGGTCTGTCAATACCTCAAGGTTCCTCCAAGAGAGGCATTCATTGCTCAAATATGGGGCACAGTCTTAGGTATCAAATATCAAGGAATTTACTTTTGTTGTCACTGACCACCCTCACAGGAGTTGTTATTCAGTACAGTATGTTCCTATTGTTCCAGCTCTTCTCTGAAAAAACCTTACTATGCCTTGCAGTTGTAATGGTGTCTATTGTAAGTTCACATGAGAGTGCTCTCCTCAACACAGATGGGAAGTCCATATGGAGTGGGGAAACAGCTCAGGATGTGAACAATACAGCCATGACATGGTCCCTAGCAAAAGAGTTATATGGTCTGCATGGCCAATACTTTATTGTGGTACCTAGTCTATTGTTTGGCATGGTTGCTACCATTATTCAATGGCTTTTTTCAAAGGTAGTAGTAAAATTTTACTGAATGGATATAATTTGCTGAAAACAATGTTGCAGAGATGGCCAAGGATTGGTCCTGTCCAGACTGACAATGTGATATTGCCTATCATATACATGGTGAGTTATTTCTTACCCATTTCTTACTAATCTAACCTTTAATCACACAGTATTCTGCATCATTATCTTCTGGTGTGACTTCTTTTGTCACATCTGTAGTCCTTGTTGGCATCATATCACAGTTTTGGTTGAGGAATTATCACCCTGGCTGGTTTAGGAAGTATAACTACATTCTTGGAGCTGCCTTGGATGCAGGGTCACAAGCAATGACTTTTATTCTATCATTTGCTGTTTTTGGTGCATTGGGCCAAGCTAGACCATTCCCATCTGTGAGTTTCTATCAGCTTTCCAGCACAACTCAGTGAATGAATACATCCTCTTTAATAGTGGGCTGGAAACCCCTCCAAAGGAAATAGTGATTATTGCAATGGAAATGGTGCCCTCACCTAAATGTTAGAATAAGCAAGTTGTATGTTTCCTTCAAGTTTACTATGATTGTCCATCCTTGTGCCATCTGGTCTTATTGTGACATCAACCATCCGTGTACAATACTTACTGTCAGTGCTTCAACAGCTACAATATGCTTGTCTCACTACTACATGTCCTCGTACCTAGTATGAGCTGTAACCTCGGATATTACCACTCTCTTGTGCGCGTACTGGAGTACTTCCGCGCTCGTACAGCCTTAGGTATTCTATTTTATTGGAATGAGTGCGATGACGGACGCGAGACAACTTTGCAGTGTAAAGTTGTCCGTGAGCAAAGGGATCAGTACGAATATCGACGACACTGCGGTGGAGAGTTAAACCTGGACAACCGTTGAATGTGGGAGCATAACTTCCAGGCTCTCCTCTATTGGACCAAGCGCGTAGTCAAGTACCTACTGCTAAGAATTAGCCTCCGATGGAACGCCATGAGTAATACCCAACGTAGCGAACCTTCAGGTTGGCTTGGTAGGCGATGCCTTTTCACCATCATATCGGCACATTTTTCTGCAACAGCATAAACAAGAGCCTGAAGATGCGCTCCAGGGACAGATGGAAAGATGCTGGCATCGGCTATTCGTAAGTTGACAATGCCATGAACAATCAATTCATCATCCACTACTCCTGGGTGGAGATCGTCGAGGGGAGCCATACGACACGTGCTAGAGTAGTGGAACATCGTTTCCGCCTTGTCTCGGATAAAGGAGTCGAGACATGCGTCTTCAAGTGAGGCTGGGGCACAGGTTTCCTCGATAGGGTATCCTGCATCGCGCATATTCTTGGCGATTTCGACGGTCAGTCGCAAGGCGGCACGAAGAGCTGCCTTATCTTCCGATGTACTCAAATAATTTAGCTTGCATTGTGGTGCATCCGTTGGATCGAGAGAGCGAAGAATAAGACAGCCGCATGCCGTCGATTTGAGTAAAGCAGCATTGAGACCGACAAATCCTTGTGACCTATCTGCTCTTTTGACTTGGGGGTCCGAGATGCAGGACTGTTGAGCGACGTGAGAGATAAACCAGGAGACTAACAGATCACAGGTGAACTCACAGCGAGGACTGCGATGTCGGGGATGTTCTCTGGATCAAAGGGGTCCAAACGCTCCTTTGGAATAGGTTGTACTTCACCGTTCTCCCCAACCAAGGAGGAACTGCCGAAGACCTCTATTTCTACAAACGTACCCAAGAACCAGCCAGTCCCATAGCGAAGGTAATTGTACAACTCTCGCACCAGGACCGCCGGGCGGACAAACAAAGCCCACATAGAGTCCGATAAAGGGCAGTTGTAGCCAGTGGGTACTATCAAGTGGTCTTGCTACAGAATATCTGTTGAGAAAACTCACAACGTTTGTAGTATGCACATACTAGGTGATTTCCGACTCCTGGTGAAGGCAGGACAAGGTCGACGCCCATTTCCTGAAGGTGATCTTGCGGCCCAATCCCACTATATTAAGCTTCGTGACAGTGACTTCCCTAACAGTTTGAACTTTGGACCCACCTAAGCAATAAAAGCTGTGGGGTCCGTAGAGCACCACAAGCCAACACTACTTCACATCTGGCTTGCACAGTGACGAAGAAGCTTCCGGATCTCATCTCCTGGATCTCGACGCCCCGCACATGTATTGATCCGTTACTATGTCGAGCAAAGAGCAACTGGCGTGCTAAGGCGCCCGTGCACACATGGAGCCTATCCTTCCTCGACGTCAAGATATCCACAGGGAGGTAAGCTCGATAGGCAGAATGGCGACATCCAGAAGAGTCCAACGTATACTTCATCTTATTCCAACCCATGGTGGGTGCAGTCGGCGAGCGCATATCCTCAATAGGAGCCAGAGACATCTTCCGACAAGCTTTCTCAACCCTGTTAAAAGATTTATAAGAAAATGAGGATCAATTTTGCGGTAAAGACTTACCACTCTAAACACTTGTAGTTGTATTCCTCATAAGATCGTACATGCAGCGGCCCTAGTAAGAAGGAGAGACATTTATAGAGCTCGAGGGTACTGGCAGAGCACGCACCGCTGTTACCATGATACTCTTGGGGTATTGATTCAAACCGTGACTCGGACTTTTTAAAGAAAGGTAGGAGGTCGTAATAGGACCATCCAATTCTACCAGCATTGTTCCAAGAGTTGTATTCCGCAGGTACACCGCTCGTGTACTGAGCACCATTGATACGGGTGCAACCACCCAAACCCAGACCACCCACGCAGGAGACTGTCCGACCAAGGTGCTCTTCGAATGCACTTGGGAAGACGTCACTGTGCTTCCCATTTGAAAAGTGATAAGCAGATGGAAGTGGTGTGCGGTCTAACCATCTGCAGTCCGTGGTGGGAGTTGTCCAAAATGATGTAATCTGACTTACGAGTCGTTACCGTCTCCCCTCTCGATGAGCAACACTGTCCTGGAAGGGTCTTCGCTCAAACGGCGTGCTAAGACACATCCCGCATTTCCACCTTGTGAGGCAGATTTTACATGACCGGAAAAAACTATGACGGCTACTAGCACTCACCGCCAACAACAATGAAATCATACTCAGCATGTAGGTCCCTCAAGGACAAGAATTGGAAGTTAGTGAATGGCCACATCAGCAAACGCCCGCGCGCCTAAGCTTCATGTCGACTAGTATATACAGTTGAGTATGGCAAAATGCATATCAACGGGACCAGTGAAAAGTTTATGCATTGTGTCAATTATGCAGAGACGAATGTCACATATTTGTGACATTAGTGTGACATGTAATAATTATATGTGACA
>Ga0307518_10001107_pt1 | contig 20260 bp, 8 predicted proteins | sample 25_EM_MG_FD_203889 | JGI IMG/M metagenome (GOLD analysis project Ga0307518, IMG submission 203889) | Populus trichocarpa ectomycorrhiza microbial communities from riparian zone in the Pacific Northwest, United States - 25_EM | ecosystem: Host-associated > Plants > Roots > Unclassified | place...
TGTTGACACGCCTGGATACATAGAGTTTGAGTACAGAGCCAAACTTGCTAAAAGAAGCCTTTATGCGATGGTAATCAGCCCATATTGGGAAACCTTCAAAGTAAATTTGTGGCACTGAAATGTTAAAGGAGTGGTTATTCTGGGTTTTTGGGCTAGGAAAATTGTGAATGTGTTTAGGGGGTGGTTGTTGTTTTGGGTCAAGGTGGAGGTGGCTATTGGAAAGGGATTTTTGATTGATTGTTGATTCGTGGGATTTTAAAAACCTAACCTGCGTTAAGGAGGCTGTATTTTGGATGTTTTGGTGATGGTTTGTGGGTTGTTTAGTGATTGAGTGGGTGGTGTTAGCTTTGAGGGTTTGAAGTTTCGGATTGGAAGCCATGACAGATTCTGGGCAGAGCTTCAAACAACAATTACTCACCAACAATTCAACAAATAACAAATCGCAACGGTGAAACGGTGAAACGGTAAAAACACATCTTATGCAGAACATATCCAAATATCAGCTCAAGTTAACGGTTGGATCTCCCTAAATCGGAGTTAGACCAAAACTGACCTGAGATTGATGGACCACTGTTTATCGTGCATAATTGATAAGTAAGTTTAGACTCCATAATTTCCAAATTGAAGAGTAGGCCGCAAGAAAACAAGTTATTGTCAATGCAGTGGTTCATGTATTGATGTCATGCTTAGAATTTAGATGGAAAACAAATGATTTGACTACGAAAAAACTAGTATAAAGTCATCCTTAACATTAGGGGAATAAAAAAAGGACATCATACGAAAAAAGTATAAATTCTAGAATTAATATAATTTCCTTAAAATAATGAATTGCTGTCGGGCATTCAGGAACATATATAAATACAAGGAGAAGAGTAATAAAAATCAACAGAACTCAAGTGGGGTGACAAATCATATAGATGTTTCTTGTTCAATGCATTGCTCCTGTCTTGACTTTGGCTGGCAAACTCGGTCTCCTGCTCTTTTATTGACAGAAGACTTGGAGATTCTCTCGAACAAAAATGGAAAATGATATGGTGGGGGCGTTGTACAAACTCGTTCCTTTTGTATTGATTGAGTTCATCTATTTTTATTTTATTTTTTTATTTTTTTCTGTGAACATCTCTTCGTTGTGTGCAGGTGTACAAATCCTCAAGAAATTAAATGGATTGAAAATCTGGGAATGGAGCAAGGTTATCTTCATTGTCTAGTCCTCTCATGCTTTCTGAGCCTCTCATGAATCTCGCATCCAAGAAATCATGCTCTCTTAACCAAAACCAAGTTTCATCAAAGCATGAAATCGATCGAGCTTCGAAAGGTCAAGTGCGTGGGAAGGTCTATACGTACTTCTGCTAAATTATATGCCTTTCCCATTACGCGCTTGGTAGGCTAGAATCAATACTCTATTTACATGCAGATTATCTAGCCATCTTCTTTCACTTCAAATTAATTAACAAGTTTGACGAATATAGCATGGCTTCGCAAAATCACAAGAGTCGTTAGTGTAGCAAAAGAGAAAATGGAGTGAAGGATGATAAGAAGAAGGGTTTCGAGTTCAATGCACCAGTCATTTTCCGTTGACTTTAATTACTTATAGCCTTTGAAGTATCTAGCAAGCAAGTTCAATGTACAAATATTGCTTTCTATAGCTATTAAAATGAGTCACTTTTTCATACCATCTGTCAACATTTTCCAGTTCATAACCCTTCAACGCTAAAATCTATAAAAGAATCCAAGGAAAACACGCCTGATGCTAGCTAGGTCCAAGAGAATTGGTCCATGCGTCTGGAACAAAACAAGAGCCAAAACATGCTTGGTTCTTTTTCTTTTTTTTTAAGAAATAGATGAGCTTAATTTTTTAATTAATCGGACGACGCAGCGTCCTCCTAGTTCAAATTCCGGCTGGAAAGTCGAGTTTTGGGGTCCATTTGGAGAAAAATATATACTCTGTTCATCGACTGGTAATCTTTCTTCTCCCACAAAGGGCAGAAAAATGAAGCTTCGGCTTGTAAGTTTGACCAAGGGCAGCGTTCGATCGCTTCGCTATCTTCCTTTATGATAATAAAACGTGAGACATTGTAAGAAGACAAGAAAGTTGTCTATTTGTTTGTTAAGTCAAATTACATCGTTGTTTTTTTTTTTATATTAAATGTATTTAATTTTAAATTATTTATTGAATTAATTTGTTTTTTTATTAATATTTAATTTTTATATTAGAGTTCATACTCATTCTTTTAATTATGATATATTTAGTCTTGAATATTTTATTGAATTAATTTGTCTTTAAATTTTATCTCTTAATATTTTATTTTTATATCAAATATAATTCTCATTATTTTTATTGTTATTTGTAGTTATTCTTATTCTTTTCTTGATTGAAATTATTTTTTAATTTTATCTTTTATGATACGGTTTTAACAACTTTACTTGGGTTTTTTAGTGCTTTGTTTTTTAGTATTTTTTATTTATTTACTTTTTAATTTTATTCTTTTATATTTTAATTATAAAAATTAACTATCGTTATTTTTTTATTTTTAAAAATACAATAACAACACTTTGAACATTATTTTTTTACTTTACAAAAAAATTCATTTTACCAACGGTGAAATACATGTCATCTATCCATTACAAAAACATGTATTATTACTAATTTAATTGCTATGAATTCAAAACAATAACCACAACTAAAATCTGCAATTTTTTTATAATAAAATTTCTCACTACTTTTCAAATGAAGAACATGAGCAATACAATGAGATAACAATAATATTCTATAATGAAATTATCACAAAAACAAAATATTAAAATCACTTGCAAATTATTATTTTGATTTTTTATGAAAAATATTTGTTTTTTTAAGTGAAAAAATACTTTTAAGGTTTTCCACAAATGAAAAGGAACATGTTAAGAATTATTCTCTGTTACTTGACACATCTAATTCAGATTTAAAAATTGTTGAACAGAATTCAATAAACATGTTTAATATAAGGATACCTGCGATACCAATTGCTATAAATGGTGAAAGGGAAGAAGGAATTCAATTTACACAAAAAGTCTCGCAGGTCCGTATGATAACTTGCATAACTACTACAGCTACATGGTTGACGCACAAATTGGGAGGCTGAATAAATCTTTTCCTGTATTGACAATCGTGAATTTACATGCAACATCCGTCGGAACATTGTTAAGCTCCAGAACTTAGGGTTGAAAACTATTTCTTCGAGCTTTGCCAGGCTTATCTAGCAGCTGCTGTGTTGATTCACCTGTCCTCTTCTAATCAATAAGATAGTTGTCACAAAATCGCCGTGTCAAAAAAAATGTATTAGATCATAAAAAGTCTCTTATTGTTCTCTGCATTTGTCCATCTTTGTCTTAATTGGAGTGGCTGTGTCTATATCTGTGCAACAAGAAGTTCATTCCATGTGTCTGGAATGCCAGGCAAGCACCAATGCAAGCAATCATTTACGCCTGCTGTTGCCTTAACACTATACCTTGAGATGTGACCTTCGTCTCTTAGATCAGAGAGAGCAGTGATATCCAGAAGAGTGATGTTTGTACCTTTAACAGCAGCCGCAATAACTGGATCACTTGATTCATCCTGTGAGACTTCGCTCCCTCCAGTAAAGGGAGTGGTGTTGTCACAATTACCCCCGGTGTTCCAGTCTCCGTTGCGGAAATGCCTTGGTGAGATGGTCCTGAAGAATGCCCTAAGTCGGGGATGAGAAGGGAGTTGTGAATCAAGCCACCTGGCAACACTATGCACTGTAAGATTCTTGGCATTCCCAACTGCCATGAGTCGTCTATCTTTAAGGGGTTTCCCGTTTACATACATCACCCAATGGTTCGCTGTAATCTTCCCTCTGTTCCAATGATGTCCTGTATTAAGAACTAACACATCAAACTGATGGAGGAATTGCCTCATGAAGGCTGGCACGCGATCCAAATGCATAGCAACATCTGTGGCTTTGTCAGTGATGTTCAAAGGTTCTAAGTCAGCAAGGGTTGATGACCAGTAATACAAAATGGTGGTATTGGTGTTTGAAAACCGATAAGCCCAGCCATTAGGACGAATGGCTCCACGAGGTTGAAAAAGACCATATTCTTTGCCCACATCTTCAACATCTGCCCTCCATTCTCCACCAGTGGCCATGCACATCAAAGATTGGAATTGTTGCCTACCTAATGAATCTCCTATAAATGCAATTGTTTTGTCCTGCATCCTGGAATGCAATAATAATCAGGGAACTGAACAAAAGACGTCTTTGTTTGGTGGTTTGGAGAACAAGAGCATATGTTGTCCTTTCAGAATCAAAAAAAGAAAAAATGAAACTGACCTTCTCAAGAAAGCAGATTTCTCAAACTCCAGGATTTTGCAGTTATCTGGCTGCCAACGATATCCTTCAAAGGAAAAATCTGTTCGCTGGGTTAGTCTACACGCCCACATTTCAGATAACCACTGTTTACATTCAAACCCAGAATACAAAGGCCGCCTGCTTTCTGCAACCCATCTACCCTTGGAATAATTGCAGTCTGCAAAGATGACAGCATCCTTAAAATTCAACCAGACATAAGACTTTGGAGCATGCATAACTTGTAACTGGTGCACAAAGATTAGCAACAGATTTATAGTTTTCATAAACAAATAGGAGACTTAAAACTTCGTGTTAAGTTACCTAGTCAACAGGTGTTGTTTTAAGCTTTCAAATTTTTGTTGCCATTGATTTTTCTATTATCTTTAGCAGGACAAGGTAACTAAATAATGCAGGCCACACATTCAGACTCCTCAAGTAATTACCATTACCCAAACTGTAACGTTCTCAATTTTCAAGTTTACCCTGCCCTGCAATGCTTTTGATTTCTATAATTATTGCTGTAATATAAGGATCTTCCTTGCACTTTAGCAGAACAAGGAAAAGTCTCCTAGTTTAACCCTCATACTAAATTACCTTACTTAGTTATGTGGTAAGCCATGGTGTCCATCATAGTACAAATCTATAACCCATTGACAAGGAAGATAAGTGTGGTTGATCCATATTTCCATTCTTTCCTGTTTTTATTTCAATTTCCTGCCATCATATCTTGGCCTGGCACAATACTAAAGAGGAAAACATGTAATTGTCACTCTAACAACAACAAAAAGCAAAATGAGAGGAGTGAAAAGTATTAAACTCAGGGTGCTGCTTGGATCCCAATGTCCTCCTATCTTAAGCATACTGTGAAACCCAAGTTTGGCTTTGGCTAATTAATGATTATGGCAGCCAAACCCCGGATACATGTGTTTGTGACCCTATAGGTCACTCTGTCTTGGTATCCTCATTTGCTTCTTTGTAATGTAATATTCTTCTGTCAGCAAAAAGAAAAGATTCCACTGTCACAGATTATTGTTCCCATGTTGAATACAATTTTTGTCGTAGGTTGATTATAGCTTATAGCTTGACTATAACCAACAAAGTACAAATGCAAACCATGGTTGTAGCTGGCAAGTGATCATTACAAGAAACCCTGATAGCAAGGACATTGAGGACACAGTAAGTCATGCATTTTCATGTAATGTTCTAGGTCATGAAAACTGAACTAAATATTTGTTACATTGAACATGAAAAAATGCCACAAGCTGTAGACAAGTAGTGTTAATGAAAAGCATGGTAGTTGAGCCAATGAATTTTGACAAAAGGCATCTCTAAGGTTGGTACAACAAAATTCAGAGGAAAGTACAGCCAATAATATAATGAGTTAACTGTGGAACAAAAACAAAGAGCACCACCCTCGTACTATTTAAGAAAGCACCCAAAACGATAAGGAAATGGTCCCCAAAAAAGTTAGGTATATTTCTCATTCTAACTGAGCCAAATCAACAAGTTAAAAAAGCATTTCAATCATCTGTTTAAGTTCCAAAGAACACAAGTACACTCTGATTATAGAATGGAAAGCCCAGAGTTCCTAGAGTTATTATAAATAATGTTCTATGGTTGTAAATGAAAAGGATTCTACCTTCTATCTTAGAAGACGGTGTCCTATCTGCATCCCTATCTTCCAATTGAGGAGCAAATGAGTTGGTAAAATTTGAGGCGTCAAATTCTTTTTCTGGTATTTGTGATTCTCCTGAGCTTGTAGAATCAGAATCTGTTTCCTCAACATGCTTCTTTGGGGTCAAAGAATCAGAAGAGGAGCCTTTGAGGGTATCAACAACAAACTCTGAGCCAAACCAAGAGAAAAGAGAGTAAGTCAGCTGATAACCATGAAATAAAGTTAAGCGACATCATGATTTATTTGGTGTACACAAGAATTTGATGAACACTCATCACAGCAAAAATAAAAATTAACTCAACCAGCAAAATATATAATATAAATAAACTACACTTGGTTTAGAAACCATTCTTCTTATGCCCCAAAACAAAGCTTATCATCTGATCACTTATCTATTCCAATCCCAGCACCAAAGGTAAATACAATAGAATAGGCCTAATACTATTCCAGTCACTTATTTATTCTACTTGGCACCATCCAGTCCAAGGATCTTAATTTTTTTGGAGAAAGAAAGAGATAAAGACAAAGCAAATGGTTAAAAAGGAAGGCAATAAGGCATCCACCTAGATACAGCAATAAAGAAAGAAAAATTTAAGGCAACAGATCTTACAACCCACTGAATATTAGCTAAGGACAGATCTTACAACCCCTTTAAGCATTACCCCATAAGAACTAGAAAAATGTTATCCCATAACAATTGCCTCAATAGAATGATCCTTCAAAAGATCTGGAGCTCTGTTCCATACAGCTGTAAACACAACACACCTCCACAAGGTCTTTCCATCCTTCCTTTCTGAAACAAGGATGATTCCAACAAAAACATTGCACTCTGAAAGCAATAAACATTCTAGAGGCACTTCACTGTTTCAGGAAGTTCTAGGGCAAACATCTTCCAGATTCCAAAAGGCATTGAAAGAGTTTGCCTGACATTAAAATTTTCCGCGGCTAAATTTCACCTCATTTAACTAACTACATCCTCATCCTACCACATAAGTATATCTAGGCCAAAATCCTCCTTGACGCCTGCTTATAAATAATCAAGAAAAGATACTGCAAAAGGGCACTTTCAGGAGTTTTATGGTAATGAACCTTATCCGTAGGTATGGTATGCCACAGTTAACTTGAGTCGTGTCCATATAAATGTAGATGAAATGCGATCTCTGTGAGTTTAAATCATACAGAATGTAAGTGTTCTTACAAATTTGATTAAGGGTTTTGGCAATTTTCTAGCAAGTAAGAAAATGCGGAACGAACCTTACAAGGTTGATTCAGAGAAGAACTTCTCTGGGATGTTAAAGCAAAAACTTTCTATCAAAATCTTTACTCTGTTATATTCTGTTATGTGGTATTTTCAGTTATATAAGCACTTCAGAAAAATGAGAAATACTAGACAGGGACCAAACACAACTAGAGCAATAAGGTCCAAAGTAAACATCCTAGCTACCAACCGTGTACCCTTCAAGATTTTTAGCAGAAAGGAGAGACCAAGTCTACACGCATCTAGAAGTTCTCTGATACCTCATCTTCATTATAGAGTTCCTATCTTCAGAAAAATTCAAAATATAAAGTAATCAAGCAATTACGTTGCAAGGTCATACAATCAGGAATTTAAGCTCTCTCTTTACACATCCTCGCCTACACCACACACACACACAAACAAGTACGTGTATATATCCATGTGAGCAGTGAAATGGGAAGCGAACCTGAAGTATGAAAATTAAACTGCTCTTGCGCTGACCACAAAGTAGTAGCAAAAGGATTCTTTTCCCACGTCCAGAAAAAAAAGGTTGTAAAAGTAAGGAAGAGCAGAGTAGCAGAAAAGTGTCTTCCCCTCAATCTATAAAAAATTGCTCCTTTCATCTCTATTACACAACAAAGGGCAGATTTCAATGCATTACAAGCATTCCATGTGGCAGGTTAAAAATCAGCAACAGCGAATAAGTTCAGGAAAAATCCACCTTAGGATACCCTTACACAGTATATTCGTCCTTCAAGAGGCTTCAGCTGCAAGACAAGAAAAAATAAATAAATAAAGGATGGTTATGGTCATTCGTTCTCCGATGTTGTATGTTTTAGATAGGCCACCTCAAGAGCTACGCCATCGCACACAGTTTTTAGCTATATGACTTTCCACCCGGGTCTTATGAATCAAAAACAAGTTGAGCAAGTACATTTCGTTATCTCTTTGCTAAATATCAATTACTTGCTCTAAGATTTGACTATAAATTTTCATAGATCGCCCACTGAAAGACTAAAAACAAGCTCATTTACTATCACCAGAAATTTTCAAACTAAAAAAAAAACCATTTGAGTCCAAATAACTACACCTTGATTGCCACGTTAATTCCCAAAAAAGAAGTCATGAATCAAGGTCCACAACTCCATTCAACAGGCATTATTAAAAAAACAAAAAAACAAAAACTGAAACTTTACGTGTCTATGTACTGAAAAACGAACGACCCAGAATTCTAATTGTCAAAACAAGAAAACCCAAAAACCTTTGAAGGTAAGATTTGCATTACAGCAAGAAATTGAAGGACAGAAAGCAAATAAAAAAGAAAAAACAAGAACGAACCTGATGATACAATGACACACGCAGAGAGAGTACAATATTAAAGCCTCCTTCTCCTCTCTTCACTTCTCGTCCTTTCTCTTCTGCAATTGTATTCCTTCTTCCTATAAAAATGGCAAAACTTTTGGCATTCACAGATCTGCCAAACTAAACCTCAAATGCAGAGGGAGAGAAGCCCACAACCAGACACAAAGAAGAGAGAGAGATTATGGTTTTGGCCTAATTATGTTGTGTTAGAAAATTAGGGAGTTTTATGTCATTTTGTGAAACGCGGCGATCTCAGTGACTGTGTGCGCGTGAGTTTTTCTTTAATATAATAAATAATAGGAGGTGAGAGGGAGAGGAAAGGACATGAACGGATTAACAGAGAAAAAGTATGAAGACTCCGAGTTTTTTCCCACGTTAACAAGGTAATAAGAAAATATTTTTCAAACTAATATTGTTAAAAAATAATAATAATCTAGTATAACTAAAGAGGACATGCATGGATTCCATGAGCAACAAATCAATCATGCACAACAACTTCACCGCATGTACTCTATGCACGACCAACGTGATTATCTAATATATCAAGTGGTGGTAAACTATAGCTTTCACATGTATTTTATATTTAATTAAAAGTAAATATGTTATAAATATTACACCTTTAAAAAATGTGTTTTTTCTTTAAGTAAAAAAGAGAGAGGGAGAGAGGGAGAGGAGAGGATTAATCTTTACGAATAAAAATCAAATATGAGATTGATCAAATGAATTGACATGAAATCCAACTGATTCGAATCCCAGATCATTATGAATTAAATACAAAATAAAAAGGAAAAGAAAAACTTAGCAGACCAGGTTAAAAATACTCGGTCAAAAACTCGAGTAACCTGATTTCTTTCATTTTGTAAAGATTCGGGTTGAACTCGAGTTAACCAAATTAATCAGATTCTAGTTAAATCCTGAATTAATTGTTAGGTCAATTCCAAGTCAATCTCTTATGTGATTTTTATTCTTTTGTTTCAAAGATTAAATTCTCTTTTTTGTTTTTTTTATACAAAAAAACACATTTTAGAAAAAATATAATATTTATCACATATTCACTTTTAATAAAATACAAAATACATGTGAAAGCTACATTTTACAACCACTAAATACATTTGCCGATTTATTGGTTGTACATGCATGACTGACTTGTTGTGCATGTCCCACAACTTTTACTAAGGGTATGATTAAGAGTGTAGTTGTAATTGTGGTTATTTTTCAAAATGTTTTTCATACTGAAATATATAAAAATAATTTTTTTTATTTTTTAAAAATCATTTTTTAGATCAGCGCATCAAAACGATCCAAAACATAAAAAAAAATTAATTTTTAGCAAAAACAAAATTGAATTTTTAAAAAAAGCAGGTTGGCTCGCGTTTCCAAACGCTACCTAAACATAAAAAAAAATTAATTTTTAGTAAAAATAAAATTAATTTTTTAAAAAAAAACGGGTTGGCTCGCGTTTCCAATACGCCGCCTAACTTGTTCTGACTGTTACTTCTTTGACTCTTCTAAATTAAAAAATATTTTTTTAATTATACTAAAAATATTTTTTAATATCATGCTAATATTGAAAAAAAATGGAAAGTCTTCCTACCATAATGGTCTTTTATTTGACATAACGTTTTTTTAATAAATTTCAAGATTAAATAAAGTTTTTGAAAATGATAAAAACTAGTTTTTTTATTTTAAACTTTTTTATTTATAAATTATCAAGTTATTAATATTATCAACACCATATTATCAATATTATTTCCACCAGACTATCATTATCATTATTATGACTAATGTTATGGTTATGCTACAATACTATTATAAATATTGCAACCATTATTTTGATTGTTATTTCTTCATTATCATCTTTTAAATATTAATTATTATCATCATAGTTAACTCCACCATATTAATTACAACCAACATCTTCACCACATTTATTGTAAATCTCGTGTTAAGTACGTAGAGTAATTCCTTACTAGAAATAATAAATTATGAGAAAAGATTTTATGATTATGGTGAGAATTTTCAGTTTATTAGTGTAATAATTCGGAAAAAATAAAAAAATTAAATTGGTACATAAAAAGTGTCAACTGTCAGGTGTCCGATAGAAATAACGTACGGAACAATTTAAGAGTGGCATTGTTGTAATTAAAAAAATCTCCTCTCCCTTTTAACAAGCCAGCCGACACCATTGAGAGGGAGAAAGAGCCTAAAATTTTTCTTTCTCATAATTGATTTTCTTCATATCCTCTCAAGTTGGATTGAATGGAGAGTATAGAATAGCTAATTCCAAACAAAGAAACTGAGAGCGTGTTTGGTAGTGTGATTGTGGGTGCTTTTCAAATAACTTTTCGTGCTAAAATACATGTCAATGATGTTTTTTCATTTTTTAAAAATCATTTTTGACATTAGCACATCAAAACGATCCAAAAAATATAAACTATATTAAATTTTAGTAAAAAAAAATTTCAAAATATTTAGGAACGCGCCTAAACGTAGCCTAAACTAAATTAGTCCTTTTAATTGAGGCTGGCATGAAAAACCTGAAATAATCACCACCCCGCTTAATTAGATAGTTTATACTTTATAGAGGGTTTGTTTTTGTTTTTGTGTTTTAAAAGTTTTTTTTATTTTAAATTAATAATTTTTAATGTTTTCATATTATTTTATCTGATATCAAAAAAATTAAAAAAATATTATTTTAATGTATTTTTAAACAAAACATATTTTTAAAAAAAACCGCTATTATATTACATCAAAACCTTGACCTTCACCATCCCTAACTGCGGCAATATTCTTTTAATTAATGATTCACAAAGTGAGATTTGGGCAAGTGATCCAACATAAGGTTTTCATTTAACAAGGTTTTGCATATAGTTTCCTTCTCTTGCCACTTTGTTCAAGGGGTTAACTTACTATGCAAAAGGGTTTTTTTTCTTTTTTAATTTTAGAGTTCAAATCTTAAAATTAATTAACACCTTGAAATATGATTATTATTTTATTTTATTTTGTAAATGCACCAAAATGATATTGGAATATTGTGTCTTTAAAATTATTTTTTTAAAAAAAGGATAGTCTCGCCTAAGTTAATTCAAGAATATCCTTATTATATAAAAAATGTATTTGCAATCAGAAGATTCAGTCCATTCATTAGTCTATCACCAAAAAAACAACTTGAACTAGAAGGCTTAATTTTGAACCAGTGAATAACACTTGGCTCATTGTTAGTGCAATAAGCTATTTTTCACCTTATATACAATGTCCAAGATTTTCACTATCATACCATTGACAGCACTTCCAACTTCTCCATCACTTGACCCTTCTTGCAAAACTTCACTCCCTCTAGTCAATGGACAGTGTTCTCACAGTTTCCATCAGTATTCCATTCTCCATTACTGAAATGTCGCGGAGAAATAGTCCTGAAGAAAACTTTAAGTCGAGGGTGCATGGAAATTTGTGAATCAAGCCGCTGAACAATGCTATGAACTGTAAAGTTCTTGGCAACTGGGATTCTTGCTAGATTTCTATCTTCATTAACCTTTCCGTTTATGTAAATCAGCCACCGATTTTTCTTGAACTTTCCTTTTCTCCAATGATTTCCTGTATTGATAACTAAAACATCCAACTGATGGAGGAATTGTCTCATGAAAGCTGGCGGACGGTAAACGCATTGCAATCTTGGAGTCTGGATTCGCCTTATTTAAGGGCTCTAAATCCGAAAGGCTTGATGACCAGTAATATAGAATGGTGGTGTTGGTGTTTGTGAACCTGTAAGCAAAGTCATTAGGCCGAGTTGCTTCAGGAAGTTTGATAAGTCCATACGCTTCACCAACATTTTCAACTTCAGAACTGTCTTCTCCTCCAGTGGCCATGCACATCAAAGATTGGAATTGCTGCCTTCCTATTGAATCTCCTATGAAAGCAATTGTTTTGTGCTGCATTCTGAAAGGTAACAGACATATTTAGAGAATTGAACATTAGAAGTCGTTTCTAAACAGCCGGCTATTGAAGGGTATAAGTGGATAAATTCAATTGTAAGTATCTGATATCAATGACAAATATTTCAGCAAGTACTTGCTCGAAAACTATGGTTAGGAACTTGTACAAATGCAAAACCGCATATGAACTTGTCCGAGGAAACTGATGGAGAATTTATATCTGATTAAAATAGCCAGACAAGCCTACCTTCTCAAGAAAGCAGTCCGCTCAAACTCTGGCATGGTACAATTTTCTGGCTGCCACCGATATCCCTCATAAGAAATATCCGTTCGGGTTGTCAGTCTACAAGCCCACATTCCTGACAACCAACTTCTGCACTTCTTACCTGAATACAAAGACCACCTGCTGTCCACAACCCATCTACCCTTGGAAAAGTTACAAACTGTGTCAACGAGAAGCATATAAAAAAGATTTCATGGATGGAGCAAACAGGAGAAGCACTTTTGATATGCTTGCAAATTGCAACTGTAACAGGGGAACTTTTGATTACCTTCTGCATTGGAAGGAGCCCATTTAGCCCCAGTGTTTTCATTTATTTGTGGAGGGAAAGAAGTTGAAAATTTAGTTACTTCATGACCAAAACTTTCAAGCTCTTCTTTACTGTTTATGGTATCTGCAAGAAATCCAAGAAAAAAAGCTCCTTACATGTGAAAATAGAATGGCTTGTTTTTCTCCCGTCCGAAGGACAATATATGTAATAATGAGAGTGATTAAACAGAGGAAAAGATGTCTTCCCCTAAACCTACAATAATATCCTCCTTTCCTCATCTTTGCATATACGCTTTGATCAGCATAGATACTCTGCACACAAATAGAACTCCTTCAAGCCTTTAGACAAAGATGATGAACACCTTCAGCAATAATCCATTATAAGCTTTAGGGGTATTGTTCTAGTGTCCCAAGAGGTGTAGCGTGATGATAAAGGGTTTGAGATCTACACAGCAGGTCTCGAGTTCGAGTCAGAGCGTGCACTTCTTGTAAGAGACTGGGACAGCCGGAGTTTTACTCGCTCACCTGGACCCATAAAGTACGCTTTCCGGGAAGTGAGGTTTCCTCGAATCCAAAAAAAAGGTATTATTCTAGCCTTTGTTTCAGCTATTTGTGCAACAAAAATTCAGAGAGCTTAAACCATTCTCCTATATGCTTAACGAGAGGAAATTAAAGAGGAGGAGGATGCTAATTCTCCTATTTTTAATTAATATAACATGTATGTAAAAAAAACAGTGGTGTTTGTATCTTAGTTTTAAGCACGCCATTCCATACCAATGAAGAAACATCCAACCACTCGACCACCTGCCTATGATTAGTTTTTCTAGCTCAAAATTTGGTAAAAAAAAAGGAGCAAATGGAAAGGATTGTATGATCAAACGAGTACCGAAATGTTATATTTTGATGATTTTTTTTTTGTTGGTGAAATATTTTGATTAGTAATCGACAACAATTGGCCATTAAATGTTCGAACCATAGGATGAGACAACGTTATTAGGGCTGGGTTGCTTCAACTTCGAGAGTAGAAGGTTTTTCAAGAACAGCCCTCATTTCTAGACATGTAAAGCTTATATGGGCTGGAGCCCTTCTGGACTAAAAGCATAAACAAGAGAGAATCAATGGGCTTTTCCTTTTCCTCGAACAACTCTCATTTCTAGATATCTCCTAGACTCCTACTATCAAGCATTACATTACAGGAAAACTAAAACTTAAAACTGCAGGAGGAATTGCTGTACATCTCCTCGATAAACACTGTGATTACAGTAATATTCTGCAGTAATTTTTTTTTATCCTTCAATTTTTTATATATTTGGTGCTTCGATTTCTTTTTTTTTAATTCGGCTCTTTGACATTGCAATTATATGAATATGGGCTGGGCTTTACGGGTTGTTTTGTCATCTACGATTAAGGACCTCGAGGTGTCAGGAAAATATTTCAAGGCTGGGTTGGATGGTTAAGGAAACTATTTTTGTCTTTTTTAATTTTTTGGTGCCCATTCTTCTTTTTCTAATTTGATTCTCCCAGGTTTTTCTTTTAACCGAATTAATTATTTATTTTGATTACCTAGATATAAAAGTCTTTAATGTCAAGGGAAAGGTTTGATGCTATGCTCAATTTATAAAAATATGTTTGATTTTTGTTGATTTAGAACAATTAAAGATTCAAGAACTAAATTGGATTAAAAAAAAAATGAGGTTGTAGTTGACAAGCAATGTAGGTTTGGTTGGCATGTGCACTTCACATGCCAGAGAATGAGGGAGGGCGCAACGCTTTAGCGGCATTTGATGCTTCCACCAGTGCCCAAATTCAACCTTTTATGGTATCTTTCAATATAGCGTGTCGTTCTCTTCCACGTGGGGCATTCATAATGGTCTATCGCTGACCATCTTTTCTTTTTTATTTTCATCTTTTTTCTTTCTTTGCCCTGAAATTCGCACTAGCCATTTCAATATTCAAAGTTGTTCCCTAATTGTATTTTCATTTGGAATCTAGTTTTTATTCTTTTGATTGCTAATTTTTTTTTATTAATCCTTTTCTAAAATTAAAATTATTTTCAATTTCATCATTTAATTAAAAAATAGTAGATTGTCCTTTTATTTTTTATTTTTAAATTTGGTTCTCACTCTTTTAATTGGGGTTTTATCCTTTTGTGAAATTTTGTTTTTCAATTGCATCCTTCAATTCAAAGATGTAAAATATCGTCTTATTTGTTTTAGTATCTAATTTGATCCTCATTCTTTTTATTACTATTTTTTATTTTATATTCTTTTGTAAAATTAATTTTTTTTTCAATTTCATCAACTAGCATAGGTGTTGTTGGAAATTGGCCTTCATGTTTTTTCTCAATAGGGTGATTTTGGTTTCGTGAACCAAGTTGCGGATTCAAAAACTTAACCTGCGTTAACATTGTTCCTTTTTTTTAGATTTTTTTTCACTTATTTTTTTTATTTTATCCTTCCACATTGTATTTTTTTTAACTTGTGTTTTGTTTTAATTGGGCTTCATGATTTTCTTCCATTTTATTTCTTTTCGATTTCATTTCTTTTTGGTTAGCCTGACCACATCATCTATGTTGGAGGTCTAATAGGTTAGTTTGGGTTGATTCGAGTTTTTTTTTTTGTTATTTTTGAAAAAAAATTATTTCACCCTTCAACATTTGATATTTGTGTTTTTTCTTGGTTTTCCTTCTATCAGACTATCTCATTCGCATAATCCAAGTCGTTGAGTTTGGCGAGCTTGCGGATTTGGTGGTGTTTCTTCTTTTGTTCTTTTGTTAGTTGATTTTTTTCTTTTCGATTCCATTCTTCATCATTGGAATTATTAAAAATTTAGCTTCGTTACTTTTTTATTTTTTTTTATTGGTTTTTCCCGGTATCATGATCTGAGCTGCAAATTTGGCATGCTCGCTCAGGTTTACTCGAGTTGTTATTTATTTTTATTTTTATTTTTATTCTTACTGGGATTTGAGCTTCATCGCCTTTTTCATTTTTTTTGTTCAAGTTCTCATGAATTTTTTTTTTGTTTTGTTCAATCCATTTACTGTCTGTGGCTGTATTTTTATTATCTAATTAAATCTTACCAGCTTATTTGGCTTGGTTATGTTTATGCCCTGATTTGTTTTTGTTCTTTACAACTCACTTGCATTGCCTTTTTTATTAATATTTTTAATTTCAAAAAAATATTTATTCTTGTTTTATATCATTCATTTAATAAAAATCAAAAGCAATTAGAACACATTCTCAAAATAGTTTTTTGGACAATTCAAAATAAGAAAAGACAAGGAAAAAAAAAAGAGAGAAAAAAGTCACTTGACGTCAAACCAAACCTAACTACTATACATGCATCACCCAAAGAGAAAGAAGACACCGAGACACATCAAATGATGTGACAAAAGCTTGATTTCAACAATCAGCATCAACCTCACGCACCACACGAAGACAGTGGAGCGACTAACACATGTTAGACACGCATCAACATCTTATATATATATATATATATATATATGCACAAAATAAAAAATGTTCTTATAACCAAACAACAATAACAAAAAAAAACCCTTATAAAATTATAATCAAGCCCTTGACAATGCTACCCCGAAACAAATCAAAAATAACAAATTAATCGTGTGCAAAAATCATCTTATCTCTCTAGCAAAACTTTAAAAATTAAAGGATAAACGGTAAAAGAACAATTTTACTATAACTCTAGACACTTTTGACTGTGGATAGATTACAATTAAAAAAAAAAACCTATATGATATAGTATTTTACTTAATAATGAATATAATAAATTAGTTGGATCAAATTGTATATATAACATATAAAACGATTTGTAAGGGTTTTAATCCATTGATTTCCCATGCATATCCTTTTCATTTTGTCAATGTTCAGAGAATTTTAATATTGTGTAAATTATTATTTTTTGAAGTATTTTTTATTTAGTAATATATTAAATAAATAATTTTTTAAAAAAACATTTTTAAAGCAAAAAAACACCGTCATTCACGTGGTATCTACTTACGCTACGCCACAGCATGATCGGTCCCAAGAAATCCATGTGAAGACGTGACAGGGCTCTGGATCTCCTTATTAAAAAAAAGTAAAAAACTAGTGCTACTTCTAGGACGCAAGGCAGAGAGTGAGATCCAGTGACCTCCACGTTTGGGTTCTTCTTCTGTACTTATTCAGAGTATTCTAGTTCTCATGTGCACGGTCTAGTGGGACCGGATATGGATCGTGGGTCCCTGTGCCGTCATTTGTCGGCAATGGATCTAAACTATATGTTCATTTTTACTTTCTCCCATAGGACAACGCCCACGCAATGCATAAATTTTCTATGTTATTAGAGTGATTAATAAAATATACATGAATGGGTGAGGCTGTTTTTTTTAAAAAATAAAATTATCCATAATTTTTTTATTTAAAATTTTTATAATCCAGTTTCATAAAATAAAATTTTAAATTGCAATAGAAAAATAAAATTAAAAAACAAATGACTACAATGTAAAACACAGATAAAAATAATGGTTAATTTCAAACTTTTTATAATTTTTATTTTAATTTAAAAATTCATTTTTTTATTTTCTGTCACTAAGTTTGAGAAAAAAAGAAAAAACTCATTGTAAATTGACAAATAATTTTTTTTTATTGATTCTAACTATAAAGAAATTATTTTTTTAAAAAAGAATATTTAGATGATGATGTATTAGCTCAGTTTTGATCAACCTGCGTTAACTCGTCAAACTCATGATTTAGGTTGTGAACTTCAATGAGTTCAATAACATTTTTTAATTTTAATTAAATGATAAGAAAATAAAGGCCAATTCAAAATCAACTCAATATTAAATGATAAAATAAAATAAAAACTCATAAGAAATCCAATGTTAAAGTTTTTTTTTTTAAAAAAAAAGTCAGGGTCTAAGTGTTCTAGCGTGTGAGGGCCTTAAAAATAAGCCCAAACATATGGGCTTGGGATAGGCCTACACTTCTAGGTCATATTTATTTATTTTTTCACAAGAGGTGCCCTATATTAAAAAAAGAAAACGAAAAAAAACAAGTTATGCGTCAACTGTTTGGGAGGATGAGGCATCCCCTGCTATGCTCAACATAGTATTCACTCACCATTATTGATTGGAAAACCATAATGTTGAGTTTTTTGTATTGAAAATCTATTTTTTTAATCCATTTTCACCCAAAACATTTAATAAACACCATGAAAATCTTCATTAACAACCAACTATCCTCAAAATTACTCAATAAAACAAAGATTAATCAAACCAAAAAATCAAAGTTTGATTATTTTTGTTGTTGGAATCGCAACAACCAACCATCTTTTCTCTTTTTTGTCGTTTTGTAACAATTTTCTATATCCTCTTTCTAACTTATGAAATGAAAAATAAAAAAAATAAATTTATGAATCAAAATAAAAATTATTGTAAATTTGGGATGAACCATGTATTTTCTTCGTGTTTTAATTTATATATTAATTTTATATGATTAGACCATAAAATGATGCAATTAAAAAATAAAAATTAAGAAAAAAGGAAACTGGGCTGAGAGGTTCACTGTACATAGGCCGACCTTCAATTTTTTAGTTTTGGTTACAATGATAATTATTCAATGTATGATACAAAAACTTTCATATATTATCCAAAACGGATGTTAAATATATGATATTGATTTTATTACGTGATTCAATATATAATAATCGTCCATAATTGATATGTGACTGTATCGTCATGGGACTAACGGTATTGATTTAGTATAACCATCTAGTAGACGGTCCAGTAATAAAAACTTGGAATTAAGAGGTTTGCTCTTCCTGTGGTCTTAGGTTCGAGTCATGTAGTTGCTAATATGATGACCATTGAAGACTACATGATCATTAACTTCAGAACCCGTGGGATTAGTCGAGGTACATGCAAGCTGATCCGGACATCCACGTTAATCAAAATAGAAAATTATTGATTCAGTAGTGTATTTTATTAATCTTGTTACATTAATTCATTTGATTTTATATCCTCTCATGTTATTTATTAATTTAGTTTTGAATTCAAAAGAATATGCTAAAAAAAGTTTATAAATTTGAATTTAATAAAAAATAACTAATTTTCTTCTTACGAAAACTGGTGGGAAAATCTCATTATCGTTAAGATGAAGAAAAAAGCAATGATTTTTGTTTGATCTTTTGAGATTATTACTTTTGTCTTGACGAGCGAGATTTGTGTTTGGGCACATGGCGCATATCCGGCGGTCTTATTCAGGAAAGAATATTTAAAAGAGAGAAAATGGGTGTTTCTTAGCTGTACGCGGTGACACCGACATTCATTTCGGGTATTTGACAGCGACAGAATGATTTTTTTAAAATATTTCTTTGTTTTAAGATATATTAAAATAATTTATTTTTGAAAAATTATTTTTATATTAATATATCAAAACAATTTAAAAAAATATATAAAAAATTAATTTTAAATAAAAAAAATCCAAAATTTTAAAAAACTCCATTTTTCTAAATGGCCCCTGTCCTTGTGATGGATTTTATATGAGCTTTTTCAAATGAGGTGTTGGGGTAAGTGGCTAAGATTTGGTTATCTTATTTTATTTTTATTTGTCGCAAGGTTTCTTTTTAGTTTTTAAAAATTGAAATTCCATAGTTTCAGCACAATGAGGTGGCTCTGAATTGTATTTATGATAAATATCCTTTAAAAAGTGGAATTTTATCCTAGAAAGATATATTCTAAGGAATTGGTTGTGGAATTTTATCCTAGAAAGATATCTTTTAGGGTTTGTTTGTTTACGCGGCTGCAGCTGCGTTTTAATTAAAACGCAGTCTGCAGCCATTTGGTAACAATCCATACACAGTTTACTGTGTATGGACCCCACATGTTTTTTGCGTCTGTGACGCAGAAAAGAAGAAGCAGCATTTTGCTGCTTTGTGTTTACTGTGCATGCTAATTGTACTGTACTGTACAGTGCAATTAGCAGCAATTCACTGCATTGTTCGTGAATTGCACTGTTCACGTGGACAATTTTTTTTTTGTTTTTTTTTTGTTTTTTCAATTGTGTTAAGTTTTTTAATATTTTTTTAAAAAAAAAACTAGTTTAGATTAAATTAAATTCACTTGCACTATGATGTTAACAATATTTTTTTTTCAAA
>Ga0307518_10001108_pt1 | contig 20249 bp, 28 predicted proteins | sample 25_EM_MG_FD_203889 | JGI IMG/M metagenome (GOLD analysis project Ga0307518, IMG submission 203889) | Populus trichocarpa ectomycorrhiza microbial communities from riparian zone in the Pacific Northwest, United States - 25_EM | ecosystem: Host-associated > Plants > Roots > Unclassified | place...
GCTTTGTTATTGTTGCCCATGACGAGATGACAGTACAGTCAAATGACATGAAAGACAAGGACTGGGTATTTGAGGATGGACATTGATTGCGGAAAAAGGGTGTCGGACGAGGTATTCATCGCAGTGATGTTATCTGTTCAACATTTGGGCACCTCACGGATGCGGGAGAATCACTTGAATATGGAAAGAATTACGATGGTTACTGGACGGGTGAACACTTCTGCAAACAGGTGACCATACTTTGAAACATTATGTTACATTTGATTTCTCAAAGGTTTATACAGATGGCAGAAAAGATAATACCTGCCTTTGAAGCAGCTCATGGTGCTGGCTATTGTGCACTGTTCCTCATTGATAATTCCCAGGGCCACTCAGCATTTGCGGAGGATGCCCTGCAAGTCAGCAACCGCATGAACATTAAGCCTGGAGGGAAGCAGGCACAGATGCGGAAAGGTTGGTTCATCCATGATGGAATCCGTGTCCAACAGGATATGGTATATCCCTCTGATCACCCATCCTTTCCTGATCAACCAAAGGGCATCAAAGCTGTTCTCACTGAGCAGGGCCTTTGGCAAGAGCAGATTCGTGGCAAATGTCACTCCAAGTGTGACACTGATGCAGTGGCTTGCTGCAATATGCGGATCCTTAAATCTCAGCCTGATTTCCTTGCTCAAAAGCCTCTGGTTCAAGAGATCATTGAAGCAGCTGGACATGCATGCCTCTTTTTACCGAAATTCCATTGCGAACTCAACTTTATTGAGTATTTCTGGGGCAGTGTAAAGAGACATATTCGTGATCATGCTGATGGTTCTTTTGACACCCTGAAGGCAAACTTACCACAAGCCCTCGCATCTGTACAACTACGCACGATCCGACTGTGGGAACAACGCATGCACCAATGGGTTGAAGCTTATCAGTCTGGACTGCCAACAAAGGAGGCACAAATGGAGGTTAGGAAGTTTAGCTCAACAAAGTACAAGAGCCATAGACGTGTTCCAGAGGCCACAGCTTGCATTTTTGATGCTCCCGTAGCCTAGTTTACATCTACTGCCAAATTGTCCTTGTTCAGAAAAGATTTCTCGCTCAAAAATAATCTATACAGAAATCCATCTTATCAAAATGTTCTTCCCATCAAAACAAGTGTTTTTAAAAGATAGAATTACTATCTAAGCATTGTTGCACTGTGCCGGTTGTTTGCACCAGATAGGCGGTGACTAGGTGATCCGCACCATAGAAATTATTCCTTGTAGATTGTGAACATGGCTGTAAATGATGGGAGATGGCTCCGTTTGACTTGCCAGCATCTCTGTCCTAGGAGACAGAGATATCAAGGGGGGAATGGTGGATATGGGGGAAAATGAGGCACAAGATGTAGGAGTACTAGACAGTGACATACGAGAGGCCAACACTGATGCATAATGAAGGGGATCTGATGAGGAGGTCCGAGAGATAGAAGTCGAGCTTGTTTGGGAAGTTAGAGGTGAAATGTTCAGTGAATTCCGTAGTTGCTCGCCCAAAGAGTTCACTGCACTCTGCGTGCTGCTTCCGATGGTCTCAGTGGATGTAAATAGAGGTGGCATATGGTGTTGGATGCCTTTGACGACCATGAATGTTACGGTCCAACTTTTTATCTTATCTAATCTGCGATTAGATAGTGTTTATCTTATCTTAGTGTACAGCCTCTATCTTATCTACCTAGTCTAGACCTGTACCTCGTGCTGTACACGCTGCCACCCTTGACATCATTACACACAGCCTTAGCTCCACAGTGATGTCATTACATAGCCTTCTACCTGCACATAGCCTCATGGATAGCCTCGTGTAGCCCTCGTGTATAGTAGTATATATACTGTGCAATACAGCACCCAGAGGCTCCCCATTCGAGCTCATCTTGGGTCTTTGCTCTAGATACTTGCGTCCTATCCTCTCAGAGTCTTAGCGTGTGGTCGGGTCCTTGGTGTTTGCCTAGGGTCGTCTCAATGAAAGCCAGGGCAATCCAAAAGGACGAAGTTTCTCTGCGTATACAGGCCTTGAATGTCCCCTCTGCACACGATGCACTTGCGCTGTGTACATGTAAGTTGTAAGGAATATAAATCAGAACAAGAAGCTTATGCTGTGCGATGCATGCCTGGGGGTGCACCAATGACAACCACATACAAACCTTGTTCATCTGTGAGCAATGTTCGTACAGCTGGAATGTTGAATGCTGCAAGGAGCTGTGCATGGTCCACGCCATCTGGTAGTGAATCTACAATAGCTTGAAGGGTTTCCGCGACTTTCCTTGCCTCATCTTCTGACTTACACTGGATGGTGAGAGGTAATGGTGGCGACCCACAACCACATGCAATAAATGGACTATCATTTAATTATCAGTAAATACAATCAGTCAATCACGAGTTACACACCAATCATCTGCATCGTATACGCGTGCACCATCATTAGCCTTTCCAATAACAGCCCAGTAGTAGTTGGTGGCCATAGGGTTCATGAATGACAATGCCATCTGAACTTTTATACCAAAGACACAAACATTTTTTAAGAAGAAGGTTGCTGGACACGACTCCCAAAGGTGTTAGTCCTGCATCCTTGTGTGATGGACTTGAATGTACCTTGTTCCTTGATAACATAGACACCTGATCAATTGTCTTGGCACAAAGGACATGTGGTGTAAATTGTACGATCTGAGCCTCCTTCATAACTGAAGGGGCATGAGGAACTTGGTTCGGTATGACTCGCCGACTCCTATAAGTTGTGATTCACGCACTGCCTCGAAATTCGCTGTCGTTAAAAAACATTAACAAACATTGGCCGCCGATTATCCACCGTTACTCTGCACAACTTTACAATGTAGTACATAGGCATCTAATACAATACAAGTGCAATCACAGGCTTTGTTCCACATCAGCCTCTTCACCTTTGTCATCCGAAGAAAATTCGGCCACCAGTAACTCAGGTGCAGCATCAATTGCATTGTAAATCTCAGGCTCATCATCAGATAAATCATTCATGACCTGTATATGTTCCACCTCTGAAATGAATCAAGGTTAGATGGTACACATAGACTGAATGAGTGACTTTATGAAGCCCCAAGCCATTAGCAACCCCACCCATGTATCCTTCCATTTCATGGAGATCCTGCAGCCCTGGCAATAGAGGTAACTCTTCATCTGCTATGTCATGCCCTTCAATCATGGTCAAAACAGCAGGTATGCCCTCGCACTGGCGCACTAGGCTCAGCATGTCACAGTAGACAGTCCAAACTGTTGAACATCCAATGGTGGGATAGTGCAGCTGGTGGTAGCACCTTTCGAGGAACGCGTTGAAAGCAGGCGGAACGAGATCGAAGACGACATGGTTGGCATTGATGTAGAGTTGATGGACTTGATCAATGGCCACAGGAGAAACCATTACCTACAGATAGTTTAGTGTCCATATAACCATTGAAGTATAGTAAATATTGTTACCTTGAAATCCAATGCACCGTAGTCTTGTGCGCATGTAAATATGAGTTCTGGGATGCCATGAGGCAAGACCTTCATAGTCAATCAAGGACTGATATGAATAAGTAAAGTATTTAAGGACTTGAAGATGTACCTTCTTCCTGTCGTGGTGTTTGTGACTGTGGTTTATGCGATCTTGATAGTTGTTGAGCTTGACCTGGAGCCAGGGGATGAAAACCCAATGGAACACCATACCGGCATAAATACTATTAGTTCTGATAGTAGACACCGGTGTGACCCAGGGAACAGATCACCATGTCCATACTCACAGCTGCAGGGTATTGTCTGGGTCATACCAGCCAGCCTTCACACCTGTATCAAGGAGTGCTTCAAAGCCTGGGGTGAAACGCCACCGGAGCTGTGACCAGGTGATTTCTGGCATGATGTTCTTCTTGGTGCGCATCCACCGGTGTTGAACAAAGCCACCAAGAGTCAGATCGTGCATCTTCTGCAGTAGAGTCTGTGCATTCGCAATTCCGAAATTTTCCATGCCAGGATCACTCTGTGTCACCATGGGGACATCTGGAAGTGTGCAAGCCTATCAGCAAGATGACAAACACATCTGCGAGACACTCACACCCAGATGCCTCGACAGTTTCGAGGTAATAGGAGAGGATGAGCTGTGGGTTGTGGTTAGAATGCCATACTTTCATCCACACAATGCGCCCTGAAAAGGGCTCAATTCCCGTGTGCAGTGCAAGCCCGAACCACAGCCATTTATTGTGTTGATCAATGGCCCATATGTCATTTACACCAGTGGCCCAAAAACGGTGGTGCTGCAAACGGTTAGCTTTGCATTGCCTCAGCAAGTGAGGCTCGTAGGTAAGGAAATATGCCCGCATGGTGCTCCTATATGGCACTTTGTAGTTAGCATTCTGTAGGCCAATCATAACTATGTTTACTGACCTTGAAACTGCCATGTCGTGCTCATGAAATAGCAGGCCGATCATTTCATGCACTCCAGCATCAGGATACATATCCCACATCCCAATCATCACATCTCGGATACTATCAGGAGTATGCCCTTGCTGGCGGGTATGATGCAACCCAAGTCCTTTTCGGATGGCCCTAAACTTGGTCAGACTAGAAAGATAAGTTAGTAGGCTCTATTGGCAAAAAGTACATACTCACCCCAAGCCGTACTCATTAGTATCAATATGTTTATGGACCTCTGCAAGGATCTGCTGGTCAGTCAGTCAGGCTTTCCACAATCACCAGATATGAGGCTCAATCTGATCGAGTGGAGCTGCAGAGAGATAATCAATCAGTAGCACATCATATATGTTGAGTAGTCTATGTACGATTGGGTTTGTTCTGATTCAGACGTCTCAACATAGTAAAGGTGGTACTACTGGCCCAGTGTTCACAGGGCCTCAAGGGTTTTGAATGACCAGCACCAGGTCTTGAAACAAGTATATTACTTCAAATACAATGAGGCGTGACAGTTCCATGACATCATACATGTGTTTAGGAACACTTAACTATGCTCCAACCCTCTCGAACCCCCTGAAGTATCCTCACACCTCCATCTATGCTCAACAAATTCAGCTCATGATTTCCTTTTTTCTACTGTTTGTCGGATCTCTCTATTGTCCCGTGCCTCCAGGCTGTGGCCCCTGCCCTCTCATTCCAACACATGTCTGTGATCTCGGCCTTCGATCTTTCATAGTAAATCAGTTGGCACTTACCCATCTTCATTCATTGGAATGGTGCCTTACTTCGAGGACTGGTGTGGTCTGTCCATCAAATGAATTATGTCTTGCCTTGAGGTCCAGTGTTGCCCTAGCTGTGCAATTCCTGCAAGACCTTCTTCAACTTGTCACTCACTCCAGGGGCAGACAACAGGAATTGTTTGATCTTGGCAATGGCAAGTTCTAGGCTCCATTGCCTGTGTCTCAGCTAACTTGCATTGGTTGTCCCTTATGTTTTTGCAGTCAGGTCATGCACATACCAGTGTTTACTTCAAAGACATCTCCCAACCCTGTTCGACCTGGTATTTAATCTGCTCAATGCCATCCCTGTCTCTATATTTCAATCGCAAATATCCTATTGCCACAACACTGCTATGCAAGCACCTAGCCAAGATCTTATCACTCAGTTTACAGAGGACGCGTTCGCAAATGAAGATAGGGTTTGTCAACGGACCACCTGCAAAGCTTCTATCAAGAAAGGTGAACCTTGTCACTACGTTGCAACCTATGACCCTACTCAGCTGGGGAAATTTATATGTGGGGCATGCTATGGATGGTACAAGAACAAACCTGCCACCACCACTCATGTGCAGAATACAAACGGTACGTCTAACCTGTTTCATCCTTCAAGTTTCCAACTAAAAACATTGCATGTGCCAGTTCCTGATCCACGCTCCATATGCCAGTCTATAAGTGCTGCACAGTCTTGAGGTACATATCTTTCAATACTACCAATGTTGTCAGTATTCAAAGTATTCATAGCTTCAGTCAACCCACCTCCCGTTATGGCGATGTCAAACTCAGCTCCGAACTTCGGCAATATGGGAGCACTGGGACGTCCCCAATTCTTACAGGAACCATGCTACAATTTCGCACCTCCACATCCTCCCGCACCCTTGCCAGGTAGACCAAATGTGTATGTTCCATCGGCCTGGAAGAGGGTCCAGCAGCCAGCTCCTCCTGCGGCACCCCCTGCTGCTTCAAGCCATTTGATGGCACTTCCACTGGGCTCCTCAGGCTACAGTGCACAGCATCTGCAATATGCTGCCCAGCGTGATCACTGGGCACATATGGCTCACTGTCCCCCACCTGCTGAGATGATCTCATTGGAAATATCTGCAGTATTTGAAGCCGGAGGTAAAAGAAGAATGTCTGCTCAAATAACATCAGTGTAAGTACAGATTATAACTCTACCATACTATTGTTGTTAATACAGAACCGCAGAGTATCTGCGAAGGGTTGAAAGACATCGACGCACAAAGCACAGCCCATGAGCTTGCGTCTATTGCTCTTGAAACTGTCATACCATGCATCAAAGCATATTTCCTGTGGTTTGCGTGGTGGGAGAATGAGTTTATTGTCCGTGACAGTAAATGGGTCGACCTTACCAGACACCCCAGCACCCAGCCATACTTTTATAACGAGTGTATCCATCCCAGCAATCGAAAGAGCTCAAAAGCGACAACATTTAAGACCAAACAGTTTGGGTTGTTTGACATTGTTCCTGACATGCAATGGGAAGAATTTGAGGCGTTTCGTGAGAAGCTCAAGCCACCCCCACCCCCTCATCCACGAAGAGTGCCTCAGCGGCAATTGGCCTCCACCACCTTGGCTCCGGATCAACACAAGCTCCAGCCTACTCAACCCACTCATGTATGAACAATATCTCAGCCTGACACCACCACCTCATCTCTCTGTTGTCCCACCATCTCAACGACCAGGGCTGTGCCACAACCTGTATTGAGTTCCAAACCACCCACACCTCTTTTTCTCTCTGAGGGACTGTCGACATCAAGTAGCGTGTTCGACAGGCCAATCTCACAGGATGTACTTCAATCTAGCCATAATGTATGTCGTTGATACTATTCTTTGACGTCTACTAATGACTATATGTAGGATCCAAATACTACGTCTGTCAAACGTCACCACCGTCATTCTAGCAGTACATTGAGTGGATCTGTGTAACGGTCTCACTTTTTATCTTATCTAATCTGTGGTTAGATGATGTCTTATCTTATCATACTGCGGTATCTTATCTACTGCATCTTATCAGGTACTTAGTCTAGACCTTGCCTCATGTTGTACATGCGGTATCCCTTGATGTCGTTAGCATAGCCGTAGCTCCACACTGACGTCATAGACCTACCCTTAAGTACATGCTGTAGCCTCAAGGCCTGTAGTATATATACTGCTCAATGCAGCACCCTGAGGCTCTCCATTCAAGCTCTCTTTGGGTTTTCGCTCTAAGACCTCAGTCCTATTCTCCTCAGAGCCTCGCGTGTGGTAGTTCTTTGGGTTGTTTGCCCTTAGGGTTGTCTCAATCTGCTGCCCTTCCACCACAAAAGAAACATGTGGCTAGTGTATTTTCATCTCCCAATTGTGATCAACTCAAGGAGGCGTTACAGTCCAGAGGTGCCTGCGAGTTTGATGCAAAGAAAGGTAAATCAGATGAAGTCTTTGACATTGTAACATACTTATGAGAATTCAGTCTTCCGGCAGAAAATTGTCCAAGTTGACTTTTATCCCATCCCTACATGCAATCTCAATGAACTCATCCACATGAAGATGGCCTTTGATATCAAGGCAGCTGACGTGTTCTCTGGCACTGTCAGGCTTGATCTTTCTGTTAATTCCATCATTGGAGTCAGGGCATTCAAAACTGCCCAGTCTGCACAACTGACCCTCTCCCCTCTCATGCACACTGGCATTGGGTCTGGACCCAACTGTGAGATTGTGCTAAAGAGACCTTATATCGATGACCATCCCGCAGAACCTGGACCTCCGTTCACCCGTTACTCCCTGAAAGACGAGTCAAACATACTCTATCGTGAAGCTAATGTTTTGTATTGGGCCAAAGCTTTGCTGAAGATGACCTACGAGTTTATTGATCATGCTATTGATGGTTCCAAGGAATCGCTGCCATTTAAAATCCCTTGCCTATGTTTCATGGATGCAGGGCTGTTATTGGTGTACTCATATGTGCCTGTGGCAACTCTGGAGAGTGTTATGCAGTCGGTCAAGCCCAGCAGCACTGTTAGCATGATGTACCTTGCCGAGGAACTCATTTCCATTTCTCTAGATGGGGACTTTGTGAAGTATATTCACAATGGTGATGCAGCACCCTGTGATCTTTTGGACCCGGAGGTGAAGTATATTGCACAGTTTTTCACATTCACACAGCACATACAGTACACGAACACTAGTGGTCAGGTGTATATATCTGATTATCAAGGCATTTTCAGTTGACGTTTGATGCATACTAGTGCTGACATACATACATCTACAGGCAGTGGGTTACTGTTGACGGACCCACAGATCTTGACTCATCCATAAGTTTGGCAGCTGTTGCCTTCTTACCAACTCACTCTTTGCTATTCTAGTAAGGTTGCTGGAGGTCGGAAACTGTTTAGTGATGGGAATATGGAAAAGGGAGTGGAGCTTTTTGAGAAACAGCATATTTGCAATATGTTTTGCAAGTGGGCTGGCTTTGGACTGAGTCCCTTTGCTAACTTCGATTGAGTGACTGTGCTCTGGCTTTGTAAATGTGGCATATCCACACACGAACACTCCATCTGTTCAATGTCCTGAAATGTACTTCATATTTAGTTGTCTACCATCTCAGCTACTACTGCTATGGCAGATTCTACTATGATACTATGATGTTTGATGTTTTGACTTGTACGATTTGAGTTGCGAATTTTGACTTGTACATTTCACGTTTGATATTTTGACTTGGGTGATTTTACTTGTGAATTTCAACTTACAGGTTTCACGCTTGGTATTTCGACTTGAATGTTTTGATTTGCAAAGTTGACAAAATGAGTTGGACAAACGGTGTCTGGAGTCTCACCGAAGACGTTTTCCAAATCAAGTATGACATTGGACAAAGTCACTTGGCAAATGAGGCACGATGCTCTGGCTTTCCATACTCTCTAGTCTTTTAAATCCTTGAAAAACGCTTGCATTTCTGCAAACGTCATTCCTCTCACCACATTTAGCCAGTCATCCTCTGGCTGGGCTTGCGTTGCCCGTGCTTGTGGTTGCCCACGATGAGGGCAGTGTGGCTTTGTGCACTCGTGTGTGATGTGGCTAAACAATTGGCAATTGTAGCATTGGGGCCCTTTACCCCTCTGCTGAGTTGTGTCAGCAGCACCGATGTCCATGGGCATGCCGCTGCCCAAAGCCGATGATGACAATGAATAATTTTGGCCCTGATAGTACCGGGCTGACCTCTGATTCTGTGTATTAATGAGGAAGAGCTCTTGGGCTCTCCCCATCTCTCGAGCCAAAGCTCCAAGCTGGATGTACATGTCCCGATTCATGTTCTGCAAATATATTTGCTCCAAAAGTTTCCTCTGGAGCACTCTCTCAAGCAAGTCACGTGCGTACTGATCGAGGCAGCTGCTCTGATTCTTGAGCGCCTCGAACTGTGCCAAGAAGTCATTGATCCTCTGCCTAGGGCCTTGCCAAAGGCAGAGAAGTTGGGCATGTGCCCACTCAATATTGTTGCCGGGGAGGAAGAACCTCTCTATTTCGTCAGCAAAGTAAGTTGACACCCCAATTGGCGTACAGAAGCTGTTTGGACAAACATGGTCACATGGTTACCAGAGCTTCTTGACATGTTGGCGTGATCACCATGTTGAACTGAATGGCAGGGTTCTGGAATGTGTTACGACCATGCCCAACTCCGGGTCTTATCCGGTCACTCCGGTCGCATCGCAGCTCTACAGCTCAACTCCAGTCGCTCAATGCTTACTCCGGTCGCGCTCGCGCAGATATCCTTCCGTTAAGTACGACCCTTGGTCTATGCTCTATTCGTTCGTTACCACACCTCGCTGTCTACCCTGCCTTGACGTGAGTTCTCCGTGAACTCGATATATCCTATACCTTGTAGCATTTTCACCGTACCTGGTTTATTTTACCCGGACCTGACTTTATTTTCATTGGACCTGGTCTATCCCTTTCTCCAGTTATCCTTTGTCTGCCTTTTAGGCTGTTTACTTGTCACCGTAAATACTCGTCCCTAGTTTTTACTTAGTATAAGTACTCTGTAGTTTATCCTGTACTCCTCAGTCTGAAATCAACCATAGTCTCTACTCCTGATCTTGCCCGTCTCCGTCTCTGTCTCCATCTCCCCTTCTTGACCAGAACCTACGCAAGGGATCAACGCTCGTTGTCCTTAGTCATTGAATCCAAACGGTCACCAACTCCGGCCGGACTAATCTCTTGTCCAGCCCTCTGCCCTCTCCCTTCGTCCGCCTTCGTCCGGACTTGACCGGACCCCCTACCAGAGTAGACCCGGACTTGACAGAATGGCTTAAAGGGCTGCTGGGATGAACATGCCACATGGTTATGGAGGCTGTTTGACCTGCCAGCCAAGTACATAGGCATTGTCGCCATGTTCAAATGAACATGAGTGGGTGGTTGTCAAAGCTACTTGCTATATCAGCCTAACCCACGTTCAGATGAACATGGCTCAGACTGGGCTCAGCAACTTGACTTAGGATTTGTTTGGACAAATGTAGCACGTGGTTTCCAATATACTTGATCCTGTCTGCATAGTATGTGTGGTCACCATGCCAAGCAGGCCAAGCAGGCAGGTGCGGAGGTTGCCCTGCGGGTACGGGTGGGGTGTTGGCGAGGGCATGAGCTGCCACCATGCAGCTGTCCAAACGGACCTGAGCCCACTGACCAGCTTTTGGACCAGTGAGCCTCAAGAGGACCGCTGCAGTGACCTGTGCATCCATTGCACCCTCCATGGAAATCTGGATCCAGACCTTGATCTTGGACCACCATTCATGAAACTTCTGTGGGGAGCTGTCATAACTCCCGGGATCTGCGACCACCTTCTTGCGTGGTGGCAGTGCAGGCTGAGGCTGTGCAGCCACAATGGCTGCGAGATGGTTTTGGAGGTCAATTTGACCTTGGATGAGTTGGGCGAGGAGTTGCTGAAGGTCTGCCATTCTTCAACACTAGTACGGGTGGAGGCGGGAATAGGGGGTAGGTCTTTGTTTAACTGGTCAAAGATGGGGGGACTGGAATGTGCGGTGGCAAGTGAGCGGGAGGTCTGGCAGGGGCAGAACAGGAAGGGAACAGTGGAGGCAGAGGAGGACTTGGATTTCAAAGTTGCTGACAAGGTGACTGTAGGCAGCAACAGTGGCAGTGAACTGGTGCTCCTCTTCGAGGGCAGTCTCCCTAGCGAGAGCTTCTTCGTTAGAGACAGGGCAGGGACCATAGATGATCGCCAAGCGCTCCTGTTGCGCTTCAATGAGGTGGTGGGGAAACTGGTATGGTATGGTGGTAATGGTAAGGGGTGATGTAGAGATATGACTCTATGGGACTAGATCCCCACAGGTGTTCCTGTGCACTAAGTGTAAACTCTGTTCGCCTGTCACACTTGCATCGCAGACTGCGCTCTGGAACAGCTATGCAGAATATATGGGCACAGGCTGCAGATCACAGTTCTACCTCTCCACGGACAGAGGAGCTACTGAGTACATATAGCTCAATCACCTTGAGGCTGTGAACCTCTCTTGAACGGGCGCTGCTCTTCAGACACCAGGCACGACCCTGGGCTGGTGTACAGTATGTAAAGAGACGGTGCTAAAAACTCCCAAACCCAAACAGGCTACAGGGAATGGCGCTAAAGGCTGGCCATGAAACGAAATGCAAGGGTGTGAAGATGAAGCTCCTTAACCCTGGAGTCCGGGTATAGTTGTCTTATAAGGCTAGATGAGCGTGTAGTAGAGCAAGTAGATGTTTATAGATTCGAGCTCAGGTGAGAAGACCCTAGGCGAAAACACCAAGGACCCAACTACACACTGGAACTCTGAGAGGATAGGAGTCAAGAAGCTAGGGCAAAGACCCAAGATGAGCTCAAATGGAGAGCCTCTGGGTGCTGAATTGCACTGTATATATACTACTATACACGAGGCTATGTACTGTGCAAAGCTATGTTAGTGATGTCATGGTGGAGCTAAGGCTATGCAGAATGACATCAAGGGAGGCAGCGTGTACAGCACGAGGCACAGGTCTAGACTTGGTAGATAAGATATGGCTGTACACTAAGATAAGATAAGATAAAAAGTTGGTCTGTTACATTAATGCAACTCCGCAAGTGCATGGGTCACATCACTTTCAGTACCCTGAAGACCATGATGTCTAGGGGTATGATCCATGGTGTAGAAGTTATACAAAGCTCCGAAAGCAAGTTCTGTGACACGTGCGTCAAGGCAAAGATCACCTGCCTACCTTTTCCCAATGAGTCCAAGACTTGAGCAACTAAATACAGTGAACAAATCCATACTGATGTCTGGGGACCATATTGCATTGAATCTCTTAGCAGAAAAAGGTACTACATATCTTTTTCGGACAATTATTCACATGAAACGACAATTGCATTCATGAAAAAGAAGAGTGAAGTACATCAAAAACTCACAGGGCACATCGCATTTGTCCACACCCAGCACAACACAACAGTAAAGTTCATTCGCTCAGATTGTGGCGGCGAGTACCTACCAATGGAAGCACACAACTATTTTGCCAAACACGGTATCAAACACGAACTTACTGTGCACAATTCTCCGCAGCAGAACAGAGTCGCTGAACGCACAAATCGAACTCTAGTCGAGAATGCATGCACAACACTTTTCTGCACAGGATTTCCTAGAGCATTGTGGGCAGAGGCCATAAGCCATGCAACATACCTTAAAAACAGGTCTCCCACTCATGCATTAGTCGACAAGACCCCTTACAAGAAGGTTCATGGCTCAAAGCCCAACCTCTCGGACATGCACCGTTTCGGCTGCTCTGTCTACATTTGTATTGAAAATGCTGGCAAATTAGACAAACAGGCTAAACAAGCTAGATTCATAGGCTATGACTATAACAGCAAAGGGTACAGGGTCTACTGGCCCGAGTCATGGCACATATCCATTGAACGGAATGTCTGTTTCCCACCTGATGACTTGTCCGTCCCATCTGACTCCCCCAATGTTGAGTTCGAGGGGGAGGATGATACTGTAATCGATTCTCCAACATTGTGGACACCTGACACAGCCACACGTACACCTCCGACTCCAGCTGATATTCCTTTGCCATCTTCACTGCTAACTACTCCACCATCTACTCCACTGCCTCATCCCATAGGTCTACCAGATGAACCACCAACACAAAATCTCACTCAATGCATCACACATGGTACCAAGTTCCCACCAGGCTACTACAGCCACAGTGTATTTGATTGCAATGAGTGAATCAATGCTGCGATGGAATTTGATGAGGAAATGGGATGTGCATGTGACGAACTCAGTGCAGCCACTGAGCATGCTGATGTCTCACTGGAAAGTGACAAGCTAAGTGTTGAAGAAGCCCTGAGGGGTCCTAATGCTGAACACTGGTGACACACGATGGACGAAGAAGTAGCTGCAATCGAGAAGAACAGCACCTGGGAGATTGTTGATCCACCCCATGGTGCCAATATAATATGATCCCACTTCATTCTCAAGGTCAAACACAATGAAAAGGGCGAGATCACATGCTACAAAGCTTGACTAGTCGCAAATGGCAACACACAACATGAAGGCATCAATTTCAATGAAACGTTTGCCACCGTCACAAAACTTCCGTCCATTCATGCTGTTCTTGCGAATGCCGCCAGCCAAGGCTGGGAAATCCACCAGATCAACATAAAGAATGCTTACCTCAATGCAGAACTATCAGAAACTATCTACATGCGCCCTCCACCCGGATGTCTCAAGCCAGGGCAAGAGGGTAAGGTGTGTAGGCTAATAAAGTGTCTCTATGGCACCCGGCAGGCTGGTTTCGAGTGGTATGAAACTCTTCGTGAGTTCTTCATCAAGATCAGGTTCACATGGTCAGCAGTTGATCATGCAGTGTTTTTCAGACACGAGGGGGAGTTTTCATCAGTCATCTCCATCTCAATGGATGACATGGTGATTTCTGGCAACATGATCGAATCAATCAATTGGGTAAAAGGCGAGTTCAAGAAACAGTTTGAAGTTTCTGACCTCAGAGAGATAAAATGGCTCCTTGGCCTCAAAGTTAAATATAACAAAGCTGTCCGTACACTATCCATATCACAAAGTGTGTATGTTGACAAACTTGTCGAACACTTTGGCCTCAATGATGCCAACACCATCTCCACACCCTTTGAACCCAGCACCACACTCTCCACCAATCAGTCCCCATCAATGCCATGCCAAACCACTGACATGCAAAACATCCCATACAAAGAACTTATTGGATCTGTCACTTGGTCAGCGCTCGCAACCCATCCCAACATCTTGTTCCCCACTTCAACTCTCTCACAATTTATGCAGACTCCCGGTTGTGCACATTGGGAAGCGGGAAAACGCGACGTGCGTTACCTCAAAGGAACACACAATTACACGCTAAACCTCACCAATCTGGACAAAGGCATTATTGCCTATGTTGACGCTGATTGGGGATCACAACATCACCAGCATTCAATATTGGGCCACGTCATATCACTCGCAGGCATGCTGATCGCATGGGGATCGAAGAAACAATCCATTGTCGCACTATCATCAATGGAAGCTGAGTACATTGTGATGACTAATGTGCTGAAGGACATTTTATGGCTTTGAAATCTCGTCGCTGAAATTCACATGCCCATCACCACGCCCACTCCATTACATTGTGACAACCAGGGCGCAATCACACTCACACATAACAATATGTTTCACCTGCGAACAAAACACATTGACATTCATTATCATTTCATTTGTGAAGCTGTTGAGAATGACCACATTCTACTTTCATACTGCCCCATGGATGCCATGGTTGTGGATGTGCTTACCAAAGCTTTACTGTGTTCAAAATTACTTAGGTTCATAGAAATGCTCAGACTATTCTAGACTTGAGGGGGAGTGTTGGACTAATACTTAGATTGTTTCAAGTCTAATCGCATATACTACACATGTTCACCTCATTCCTGTGTCTTTCCATTCCTACGTACACGTTTATCGACTAACCGTACCTATATAAGAAGTCCGTCCGTTACGACACACCTGAGTCTTTGTTCTACCATCGAGACTGAGTCACTTGTTTATAGCAAACTCATTCGTCCATCATCACTGTGCGCCAACATTTCCACCCCCCAAAAGAACAATCCTTAGGCTTGTCCATACTGCAAGTGGGTCCAGTGCAATCATTGCATTCTTGATCTCAAGTGCTATATCTGTGCCCATACATGTTTTGGGTGTCCTGCCCAATGATCTGCTGTGGTGTGCCCCTAAAAGGCATGGGAAGATACGACCTGCCAGAAGATACTACGCCATATAACTGGCAGTGGAAGTTGATGTATGGAGGTTGTGGAAAGGAGTTTAGCAGGCACAATGCTCTCAAACGCCATCTTGACAATGAGCATATGACTTGTGTTGGCGATATGAACACTTTCACCACATCTTATGAAGACTAGATGTGCGGTGTCATGTTGATGTTTTACTCTTCGTTTTAGGTTTTCACTTGGTGAGTATGGGTATGTGAGTCATCAAAAGGTTCCCTCATCTTCGAAAGTCTTGACTCCTGCTCCAGTCTGTAACTCACAATCCCCAGTGACTCAACTGGCATGTTCCACTTTGCATATATATTGCCATCTCCAATGCTGACTCGTTTCCATTGACCAGGAGGCTCGGACACCGTGATTTCGCACCCATTGGGTGAGTATTGCATCCTTGTCTTGTTTGATGCTTTCTGATGTTTTCCCAATTGTTCTCAGGTGTTTTTGCATTGTTTCCAATGCTGTAGGCATCCATGGGCCCATCTGGTGCATCCAGTTCCCACTGTGATTCAACACATCTGTGCACTGTCTCACAGCTCTATTAAGTGAGTTTTGCATCCTCAACATGCTTCAATGCATTTTGACAATTTCCGGCACATCTTCAACTGTTTTCACATCATTTTCCATGCTGTGGATGTCCATATGTACGATCAATGCATCTGCATGGGCATGAGAGCAAGGGAGTGGAGTTGGAAATGGGGGACATTGATCCCACACTCTCTGAATGCCTCATCGACGGTGAACTTGGCGACAAGATGGAGAAGTATGGCTACTCCAGACTGGATCAGGTGCTGGGGGATGAGGATGCACATGTGTCCGGCAATGAAGATGCACTAGTAGGTCTAGAAGATGGCGAAAATCCAGACAATGAATTCGAGTACAGAGAATTGTAACACTTATCATGCAGGCTTGATAGCTTCATGATGATCATCTCAATTTGAGCAAGAACTTCATGCAGTGTGGTATCATTGTATCTTCTTATACAAAAGAATGAGTACTACAGCTGCCTCAAAGTCAGTGCTAGCAAGGCTTGCACAATTGAGTCAAGTACTTGGAAAGTTGGCACGAGTGAGGTGAATTCTGGCACGAATAGGCATTGTTCTTGCATGAGCTAGCATGGATGTGATAGAACAATGTGGCAGATCTGAGTCTAGCTAGGTCTGGGAAGGTTGGCCCAAAGATGGCACAACTAGTGTTGCATTGCCCCTGGATTCTTCCCAGGCTTGCTAGGTCATGCCACTAGGTTTGGGCAGGTTTGGGCACATTTGCTGATTGAGTCACATCCAATTCTCACCTTGCACTGATCAGTAGTCGACAACCACTGCAGACTCATGAATCTGACTTGTTTCATTGTGTGTAGGGCCAATGGAAAATGCACTGTGAAGGGGTCTTACGAATACATGACTCTGGTGAGGACTCCTAATTCATTGCTCCATGTTTTTACTCATCCACAAGTTCTTGCAACATTTCTGTGTGCTCAATGTCAATATTATTTGATATGTTTATTGCTACAGTTATGGAATTCGCATTTGAATAGCTGATGACATTTTCAAGTTTAAATTGCACTCAGTGACAAGCATTCACGCCAGCGGCAACTCTGTCCTCTCAGTTGCTGGCACAGTGCCAAAAGTATTATTGATCGTCTTGTTCTGTGAGTCATGCTTTGTTCCCAGGCACATACGCCTCACAACTTATACTCACTGCCTTCAACTCAGCAACATTCAGTCACAATGTCATCCGAGATGTCCTGTTATTGTGGGCACGCTTTTTCAACATCTGCAGCCTTCAAAAATCATTCCAAGGGATGTGACAAGAACAGGAAACACTTCTCGAGCATATTAACCAGGGTGCAAGAGTCATATAATAGCAAGAGACATTGCCTCAGCTCTGACCAGGATACCATTTGGGATCCGGGATCATTTTGCATTGATGGTGCTGCTCTGCAGCCCAGAGATGCAAGTACCACAGAAAAATTAGTACCATATGAGGTCAGGACTAACTGACATGCTCTAGGCATTATGCCAAGTGATTCACCTTCCGTTAGGGGACTACGGAGCAGCTTGGGGACTCAGAAGATACAAGTCCATGCCAGGAGGATGATTCCTTACCCTTGTCACTTCAACAAATGCGACATGTTCAAAGGCTCCCAAAGAGGTTTAGAGATATGCTTCCGGAGTCACCTCAACCACTACCCCCCATTGATTTGGTTTTTGTTCTGTTGACCGCTACTCGCACCCCTTCAATAAACTTGGCTCATCTGTTGATGGAATCCGAGCCGCGAATCCTGTCTTTTTTCCCTAGCGAGGACATGGATGGGTCTAGTTCTCCCATGGTTCAGACAGTAGTACTGAGACTATGCCCCATCCATCAAACTCAACTAAATTTGTTTGGATTATTTCGAGTCTATGACAAGGAGTCCCTTCCTGCATATGATCCTGAAGATATGACCAACGACTCCACAGTGTCACGGCCAACTACAGCCTGGGACATTGTAGCCAAAAACCAGCAATCGACTGTCAAAACCCCATTTTATCCATATCCGAACAAATCCTCTTTGTGCTTAGGGGATTGGTATTGGAACCAAGGCTCTCTGAAGTCTAAGGTCAATTTCAAGTGACTCTTGGATATCATTGGGAACCCATCTTTCCGGCCGGACAACATCTGAAATATGAAATGGGCGTCAATTGATCATGTTTTGGGCGCCCTAGTGACTAGCGACAATCAATGCTCACCAGAGTGGCTTCACAATGATGCTGGCTGGAAGTGCGTAGCTGTTACCATATCCATTCCCATTCCCCGATGCTCTGTAAATCCTGGCCCAACAAGTTACCATACCTCTGATTTCTATCATTGCTCACTCCTTTCCATCATCCGCAAACAAGTTTTAGACCCCACTGGCCACCATCTGTTCCATTATGAACCATATGAACTACACTGGCGACACTCAAACTGTGATATCAAGGTACATGGTGAATTATACACTTCGAAAGTGTTTCTGGATGCGCATCATGAGCTTCTGGAGTCACCACTTGAGCCTGAATGTACCTTACCCTGACACATTGTTGCCCTTATGTTTTGGTCTGATGCCATGCAGCTCACATCATTTGGAGATGCAAAACTCTGGCCGCTGTATGTATCCTTTGGCAACCAGACGAAGTACAGGAGGGGGCAGCCATCTGCAAAACTTTGTAGCCATGTCGCTTATTTCCAGACGGTAAGCATGGCTCCATATTTTCAAGGGCTACATTTTGGTTAATAGACTTGATGCCTTAGTTACCTGATGTGTTCAAAGATTTTGCCTTGGAGCACACTGGTGGAAAATTACCTGGTGATTCTCTGTTTACGCATTGTCATAGAGAGCTCTTTCACGCTCAGTGGGCAGAACTCCTTGACAGTGAATTTGTCAATGCATACAAACATGGACTTGTACTGACATGTGCTGATGGAATAAAGAGGAGATTGTATCCTCGCATTTTCACCTATTCCACTGATTATCCTGAGAAGTATGTCCTTATTCTCACCCAGTTACCTAGCATTGATGTGTCTTCAAGAGTTCTAATAGCAAACATTCGTAATCTTGGTGCATGTCCATGCACCAAGATGCACCATTCCAAAGGACTGCATGCATCATATTGGGATGGAAAGTGATATTCTTCAACACCAAGTTCTAGCACATAGGGACACCCAGGAGAGGCAGAACAAGATTGCTGCTGCACGCCAGCTCATCTACGAGAAAAACTATGTGGTTAACACTCTGCAAGTGGAGGCATTACTCAAGGAAGAGTCTTTGGTGCTGACAAAGGTGCAGTCTTGTGGCTGGCTTTATAATGTATGAAATTAACCTATGCCTAGAATGCCTTTTCCAAAAGGCTCGGTCATCTGGGTTTTGACATTTTTCTTCTTCTTGTGGTCAACCTGTTGCATGAATTTGAGCTTGGGGTATGGAAGATGGTCTTCATCCATTTACTCCAAATGCTGGATACCCTCAAGGGAGGTGTACTCTCTCAACTTGATCATCGGTGAGTACATGCTGATGCCATCGTTTTAGCACTGAGCACCACCTTAGCTACCGTCAAGTCCCAACATTTGGACATGACACAATCCGATGCTTCAGACATAATGTGTCTGAGCTAAAATGAATGGCCGCCCATGATTTCGAAGACTTATTACAGGTGAAGTTTATGAGTGCTTCAAGTGCCCAGCATTAATTCATAGAGTCTTTCTAGTGTGCAATTCCCATTTTCATAGGACTTTTACCCAAACCTCATAATTCAACTACCAGTTATTCTCAGAGCATCAGAGCATCAGACTCTCAGACTACCAGTTATTCTCAGACTCTCAGACTTCCAGACTAACAGGTTATCAGATTGTCAGATATTCTCAGACCACCAGTTATTTTCAGACTTCCAGACTACCAGGTTATCAGACTCTCAGTATTGCAAAATAGTTGTTTCCCAGTATATCAGACTACTCAGATCTTATTATCAATACAGGAATAGATCATAATTTCACTATAAAATATACAAAAATTTACTTCTAAAATGTGCTACAGGACTCATTACTATTACTACATTGGGGCCACCAGTGGTGCTGGTATTAGTGGTGATAACTACTTAGTTGGTCGTCGTGGTCATCGGCTGCATCAACGACACAGGTGGTGGTGGTGATCGTTGTCGGTGGCCACATCAATGATGCTGGTGGGCATCATCGCCATCATTGGTAGTGGCCACATCA
>Ga0307518_10001109_pt1 | contig 20248 bp, 14 predicted proteins | sample 25_EM_MG_FD_203889 | JGI IMG/M metagenome (GOLD analysis project Ga0307518, IMG submission 203889) | Populus trichocarpa ectomycorrhiza microbial communities from riparian zone in the Pacific Northwest, United States - 25_EM | ecosystem: Host-associated > Plants > Roots > Unclassified | place...
AACCCACCCCTACCCAACCCCCCCCCCCCCCCCCCCCCCCCCCCCCCCCACTTTGCCCAATCCATTATTCTCTCTGTTCATCTCTCCTAACAAACATAGCCTTGGTTCCCTAGCTTGGGGTGGCTAGATTTTATAATTTCTCCTGTTATTCATTTTGACAGTAGAAGACATTGATGTAGCGTTCACCAAGAGCAAAACAAATCGCCGGCAAATTCATTTATCTCTTAAGATGAAACATCAATTATGGCAAACAATTATGTTTTGCCATGTGGCAAGTACAAGTCACCAGCTGAATTAGAGTCAACAATCTTCCACCGATGCAAACTTTGTGCGTACACAGAGAAGAAAGTTTCCTGGTAACACTATCAGAAAATCTCTCCAAAACAACTAGCAGCGGGCATCACTGAATCTTCTGAGTTCTAGTATTGCAGCCCACGTGAACTGAGGCAGAAAACGTACACCTATTAACATTGGCCATTTGTTTCTAACATCATTGCATGATCATTTAGTTCCAATCCAACACTATCTCAACTTCAACTTGAACTGGGAAAATACCATAACCAAGTTCCAAAATTCTCAAATGTGGGATTACAGATTGAGAATTCAAGTATCATTAAACCTTCGCAAAGTTAAAACAATATGATTACATGACCATGGGCATAATTCTACTTTCAATTGCACCAGAAAGATACAAAAGGATGCAAGCAAGCTACAGCCTAAGCACAGTAACAAACTGCAAAACAAACCCCAATTCCACGCCCCAAAAAAACTAACCATCAATTTCATTGTGTGGTAAGATTGCCACCACTTTGCTGCCACAAATTGATGATATCAGTGGCCTGATTGAGAAGTATGATCATCTTCTTCTGGGATATCCATGGCTTACTCTCTAGAGTGGCTTTAAGCTCTTCCCATGCATCCTTCCTTGGCCAGAAGAAATAAGGACTCAACGGGACAGTGCCATGTCCAGGTATCACCTGATCAAGAGCCAGTCCAATATTCTTCTCCATCCATATAAACTTCAACACCAACCTTGGTTTCTCCACTTGTTTTACTAACACCTCAGCTTTCTGCAAAAATCAAGAAAACCCCTTTGAAAAAACAGCACAAAAAACATATAGACACGCATTAATAGTTAAAGAAAGAGAAGAATTTGGACCTCGGTTTCTTGGGTGGGGATGGATTCTTCTGTTTCAGTGGAAGGTGGAGTGTCAATGGGTGTTTCAACTGTGAGAGCTTCTGGGGCGGCGAAAGTTGTGTATCTTTGGTTTCTTGAAACGCGTTTCCTTTTCCGGTCAAGAAATGTTGAAGAATGTATCAGATTTGGTTTGGGATTGGTGGAAAATGTGGCTTTGAATGTTTTGCAACTAGGGGTCTGACAAGGCAATGAAGAATTTGTGAACACATTACTGATACCACACTGAAATGCCACGGATAACATCTTCTTGAGTTTTAGAGAGAGAGACTTTCTGGAGATAGAGAGAAGGACAAAGCTTGGTTATGTCCTGACCAAAACCATGGTGGTCTTTCTCTTCAGAGATGAGAACCACCTGGGTTAGGATAAGGCGTTTGGGGTTTTAGTTTATAATACTGTGATGGAATAAATTTTAGTGTGCAAAAGAATGGGCTTGGCTTCGATTAATAACACAGTTTCTATATAAGTTGACCTATGTCACGTCAAGGCCCAGATATGAGATCAGACTGGCTTCTTTTCAGAATTCCAACTTTAGGCTTGTCGGTGAATGAAAGGAAGACTTGTATACACACACACACACACACACACACACATAAATATTAAAAAATCTAAGTATTTGAAGAAGATGATGAACGTACAGGGATGAATTTAGTAACATCATGGTTTTTATATTTTACTGAACAGAGCATGAGTAGTTGGTAGCTGTATTGTTTTATTTTGAATTGTTTAAACTTTAAAGCAGCTACAAAGTTGTGAAAAAATCTCAAACAAAAATTGGATTTTTCATGGGCTATAATCCCGGGCTTGGGCTTGAAATGTAAGCTTTCATTTCCGGGTCTGGTTGTTGGGCTTAATCGTTGGCTTGCAGTTTGCCTTAAAAAAACACGTCCCTCTTGCATGAGGGACTCTTCAATGTTTTAAATCAAAGAGTGGTGGACTGGTTAGGGAGAAACTAGCAAAAATTTAAAAGTTATGAACTGATTTATCAGTCGCTAGATACATTGGGGACTAATTTTGAATTTTTTATTTAATCCGGGATACAGACGGGAAGCTTCTTTGCACTTTGCTTTAAATACAAGCATTCTTCGGGGCTACAAACTTACATGGCTATAAAGGAAGTTTTCTCTTTTACATTGGTGTAAAATATATATATATATATATATATATATATATATATATATATATATGAGTGAACCGTTATTAGAGTTATTGTGTGAAAAAATTGAGATTTTATATTTTAATGTTACGTAAACATGTGATTTGTCTTAAAGAATAAAAGATAAATTTCCCTTTAATTTACACCTTTAATGAAAATCAAGTGATAAGCACGCGATATTTAATAATATCAGTATTTGTATTTAATAAAATAACTCAATAAAAAAATATTTTTTTATAATATAATTGATAAAAAAAAATAGTGTTTTTGAGTATAAAACGCTAATAATTGTATAATAAATTTGAAGTTTGTCCTAAAAAATGAAAAAAAAAGTCTCCTAAAAATTTATTCACTTTCATTTTGTGTCCCCGTTATATTCGTTATATTAATCTTTTTTTGATTCATTAATTTTAAGTTGTTGCTCGTTTCCAGCTATTAATTATGATTTCAACCCTTTATTTATTTTCCTTTTTCCCAAGGAAATTCTCATACATTGTTAAGTTAAATCTCAAGTGGAAGAAAAGGGGGGTGATTATGTAAATAAGCAACACTGGAAAATGGGGTCACATAGCTTGAGTAGGGATTTTTTTTTTTGTAAGATTAGAGATGCTGATTGTAAAATAAATACCTGATTCAAGTTTCTCAATAATTCTTTCAACGATTTAAAAGTTTTCTTTCATGAGAAATGAGTTGCCGATCGGCTTCTCGAAAAGTCATATTTAGGAACGAGACTCGCACTTGATGTTTTTGCATGGTTAGTGATGAGTTAACTTTTTGATTAATATTTTTATAAGTAAAAATTATTTAAAATAAAATGGATATGACGAAAATGTTAAATTTAAAGAATTTGTAATTGATAACCAACTAAATTAAAAAATATGACAAACATGTCATATTTAAAAAACTTCAACTTGATATTCAACTAAGTTGAAGGTAACGTGGGCTTGACAAATATATCATGCCCAAAAAACTTGGGCTTGACATATAGTTAAGTTCAAAGTAACATGAGTTTGGCAAATATACCAGACTTAAAAAATTTGAATATTATCAAATTTTAAGGTTATATGCTTGATCGTGGGCAAATCTCAATAATAAAAATATTAAAGACATGATAAACCACCATTCATATACTTATGGGTGTATATAATGTTTTTTAAAGTACATATAATATTTACTGTCTCATTAATGATATATAAGAGATATTTATCTCAAATTAATGTCACTGGGAGCATATAACTTTTCAGTCCCTCCCTTCTCTAAAAACAATAAGGTTCAGGGGATATAAATATTTTCGAACCATCTAGGTAAAACATTTACAATTTTCACTCTTTACTACATATATATATTCAAAGCATTTTTCTTTAAAATATTATTATATTTTTTCTTTTTAAAAAGATATTTTTTATAGATACTAGCCACAAGCTATATTTACTTACCCAATATTAAGCTATCAATCATTTTAGTTAAAGAAAACAAATAAGATTATTAAGACATGTTGATTAATTAATTATCTAACCCGGGAGTCCTATCCCCAAACTACCGGGAGTCCTATCCCCAAACTACTTAGATTTTTAGGACTTCATCCGTTAAAATTTATACAAACACACATGCATGTATACATACACATGAATGTATGCATGTATATATGTCTGTGTGTATTTGCATAGATATGAACCATCAAGGCTCCAAGAGAGCTAGAAATTTATAAACTAATCCAGTCTACCCATTAAAAAAGAGATCTGGAAAATTGTTAATTAAGTGGATCCTTTTTACCCCATTAGGAACAGGACAAAACAAGTAAAACCAAGGCATAAGAAACCAACTCACAAGAAATTTCCTCAAGACCAGAGGGAGCTACATGGTAGGGTGGCTAGACTAGCTCTTCGATGGCTTCACCTAGCAGGAAGCTTCGTGGAAAAGTGGCATGTAGCTTTATTTTTCTATGAAATTCAGCCGGAGTACCATAGATTGAAATTAATGCATCCTATCCTCTCTGAGTCTCTGTGGCCCCGTGAATAATGTTGGAATAAGAGAGGTTCAGTCCCTTGTCCTTAATTGGGCGGCGAAGCTAAAAATCGATCGGCGGCAAAATTCAAAAAGCTCGGTTAAGCTGCAAATCAATATTGTAAAGTTTCAACTTAATTATACTATTTTTTTATGCTCCAAAATGTATTAATATTTCAATATTCCAAAGCTGCAACTTAATTATACTATTATCTATATAGCAAAACAATAATTAAGGGAGGCAATTCATTTCCAGGCCACTCTCATTGCGTTGACTTTAATTTGCCTCTGTGCTGAATTATGGTTTTTTAATTACTCCATTTTATAGTTTTATATACCCTTTAGAATTTATGAATGAATGATATAAAGTTCTTAGCAGGAAAGAACGCCCCTTTAAAGACTGCAGCAATGTAGTTCCTCGTTGTTTCCTTCCCCGCTTCAAGTCAAAAAAGCATTGTACTTGCTTTTTCGTAATTAAAAAACAGAAAGAAAGAAGAAGTGAAGTTACGGGGCAGGTGGTTTTATGGAGAATTTTTTTTTTCTTTTTTCATTATCGATGATAATATCTTGTTGCAAATAAAGAACTTTCACAATTAAAGGAAGAACAAACAATAATGGATTCGTACCCATGGTCCTGCCCTACCAATTAATTTTCTGTTTTTTTCTTGCTGTTTGTATCCAAAACTAAGTAGCAAAAGTAGCGTGCATACAAGAACATATAAGAACATGGACAATGATGATGTTATGAAATTTAATATGTTAAGAAATGAGGATTTTTTTTTTTTGAGTGTTTGGATAAAAGGTGGTTATATATTCATATTAATATTTTTTTTTTAAGAATTCATGAAATTAATGATTAGTGATATAATTAAAATATGATATTTACAAAACAATCTCTTTTAATTGGATTTAGAGATTTTTTAATAATAAAATCAGTAATTTTTAATAAAAAATTGTAATAAATGAGATAATGAGTTTTAAATTACGAAAATAAAAGTATTTGTTTTTAGTTGTGTATGATAAATGTTTTTTTTTTCTTTTAAACCCCGGTATCTAGAAGTTTACTGGACTCCAACTAATCCGATCGAACCGGATCGGCCCACTAAGGGGTAAAGCTTTCTTAGTAATGGTGCACTTCATTCACAAGGCTTGAATGTCTGATAAATGCTTTGAAAATAAACGTATGAATACTTAGAGAATAAAAAAAAATGAGATTTTATCTCGATGGTTACATACAATATCTGGACTTTTTCATATTGCTTAAATAAAGGGGTTGAAATGTCATCTTCTTCTTATAGTATTAATAAAGGACAAATATCCTTTATACAATATTAATTAGGGATAAATTTTCCTTATAAGATATTAATGTTGATGGAAATATAGTAGACCATTAAGAGACTTTTATGTATCTAGGAATGTAGGTAGAAAATTATTCTTGACTTTTAACTTTTTATGTTAAAAGATATAAGAATAAATAAACAAATTCTTGTGATCCAAAAAGAAATCTAAAAGACTATCAACTTTATATGTATTTGAACCTGAAATGATTTTAAATCCAAGAGTGATGAGTCTGACAATTTGCTAGATCTATTTATTCTCGGGTTTGGTACATCTCCAAACTCAAAAATATTAAATTTGATATTTTATTAAATTTTCAAGCACTTGAACTCAGCGTCTACGTAGTTGAACCCTGGAAGATAACAGTAAACATTTTACTGGAAAAATACAATATTACGTGGAGCAGATTAAGTTTTATATTTTCTCGAAAGCGGTGAGTTATCATATGATAGGTTAACATGTCTTTCTCCATTAATTTGACCAGGATTGATATGCATATATATTTGTCCAATCTGATCTATGAAACGAGCCCCACTTTGTTCCTGTGGCTACAAACTTTTAAGATTTTGTTAATTTGGTTTCAGAAAAGAATCAAAATAGGTCAGTGGGATTTTTCTAAATGCTTCCATGACTGCTAATGTTGTAAGAACAAACTGCAAATTCAATTAGTTCTCAAGTACTGAAATCCTTTTTGAAACACCACTTCCCGCACATTCGGTAAGTGTTCTAATCAGTAAGCTAAATGACAATATTCTGAGTAAGAACTATACTATAATCCTCTTCTTCTTTCATGTCAAAGAAGTAGTCTGCGTGTGCCATGCTATTCTTTTCATGTCAAAGAATAGGATGTGTTATGCTATAGCATAATCTTCTTCATCTTCTTCTTCTTCTTCTTGTGAGTCAGTTCTCCAGGCTTATACATCGGCCTGCACTTGATGGTTTCTATGCATTGATCTACACCACCTTTGATCCAAAATTTTAAACTACTGGGTTATAAAGCCATTTTTTTTTCTAACCGATGCAGGATCCCCACTTATGTAACTCGACATGTTGATTACAGTTTTCGTTAGTATAGCTATTTATGTTTACTCAACTTCTATACTATTCTTTCATCAATTATTAATATTTTTTTTGTTATTTTTTCTGTTCTTAATTAAATGATGGTACTGCTGCACAGTGAATTTTCAGTTGAAGGAAGATCGAGAAAAATCAACAAGGTGATGAAAATGGCGCCATATAGGCATAACTACGTGGAAAGTAGTAAAGAATGGCAGCCTCTTTTGGGCAGCTTGAGTGGAGATGTTGAACAAGCAGGAAAATGCAAGTATTTGAATTTGTTAAGTGAAAAAATCAGCAAATCATTGAATGATTTCCAAGAATTTGCTGTGAGAGCTTGGGAAATGGGTCGTTCTGATCCGAAGAAAGTCATATTTGCTATCAAGATGGGATTAGCATTGTCAATTGTATCCTTGCTCATATTCTGGAAAGGATCCAACGAGGACATTTCTCAGTATTCAATCTGGGCAATCTTAACTGTCATTGTGATGTTTGAATACAGCATAGGTATGACTTTCAAGATCCTAAGAAATTTGTTCTGATTTTGTTTCTCCTTTTGGATATCGTTCCTAAAGCCTTTGATCCTGACTTTAAAAGTACTGTATCATTATGAAAATTTAAACTAATGTTAAAATTTAGGTAATTGCTGGAATCAATTTTGAAGTTTACATCTAAATAATTCATTTAGTTATTCTAGGTACACATATACAATGTATTGATGATGTAGTTATCTTTTAGATCTCTTGAATTATCCCTACACTAGAATAAATAAAAGTGTTGACAGTATTGCAATCTAAGTCCAAGTACGTGGGACTTCCTCTCTTATGCGAGAAATATAATACAAAAAGAGTTGGCCTTCTCTCTTAAGTTTTTTCTAACAGTAATAATCAGTGTAATTGATCTGTTTGTGGGGAAAAACCACTTTGAAAGATAATCAATCTAGTTTCATAAACAAAAAAGAACAGTAGTATATCTTATTGAAATTTAGAAAGTTAATTTTTTCTTTTTGTTTCAATAGCAATGCATTTGTCATAATTACTGATTAGAGTGCTCTGCAATATCACCATTATGTACAGGAGCAACATTTATAAAAGGATTTAATCGTGTATTGGGTACAATATGTGCTGGAATTCTTGCCTTCTTCTGTGCTGAGCTCTCTATGTTGGCTGGTGATCAAGGAGAGGAGGTCCTAATTGTTGCTAGTATTTTTATTGCAGGTCTGTATATGTTCTTTTGATTTGCTAGTGTCTGATCGATCGACTTATTTATTTTCTTTTTTCAGAGAATTTTGTGCTATATGTTCTAAATTTACCAACCTTTCCCTGTGGTAATTAGGATTCTTCTCATCCTATTTGAAGTTGTACCCGACAATGGCGCCATACGAATATGGTTTTCGAGTATTCATATTAACATACTGTATTCTTATGGTAGCTGGGAATCGGACTCGGGAATATACCACGGCAGTCTTAACTAGATTAGTACTTATTGCAGTTGGTGCTGGTGTTTGTTTTGTTGTAAATCTGTTCATATACCCCATTTGGGCCGGTGATGCATTGCACAGTTTGGTGGCAAAAAATTTCATGGACCTGGCCATCTCCCTGGAAGGTTGGCTTTAACTTCCTGTTTATTATATTGCGTAAAGAGGCGTATTGTTCATTTATGAGTGCATAATTATCAATTTTGTTCTTTAGGTTGTGTTAATGGGTACCTGAAATGTGTTGAATACGAAAGGGTTCCCTCAAAGATTCTTACATTCCAGGCTTATGATGATCCACTTTACAATGGCTACAGATCAGTGCTGGAATCTACAAGAAGAGAAGATAGTCTGGTATTCTGATAGCAGAGAACCTATGCTAATAGCAAGTTCACTGGACAACACACGTACTAACTTCTGATTGTCATTTCTGCAGTTTGGCTTCGCTATCTGGGAACCACCTCACGGTCGTTTCAGAATGTTCAATTATCCTTGGAAAAACTATGTCAAATTGAGTGGTGCACTGAGGCATTCTGCATTTATGGTCATGGCACTACATGGATGCATTCTGTCAGAAATACAGGTGATTATTCATTGAATTCCTTTTAATCTTAATTCTAGAATCAAAATATACTAGTATTAAAGTTACTAGTCAATAACTAAGAGGCCTCTTATCCGGCATCCTTGTGGTGCAGTCACTTTTAAGACTGATTCAATTTGGCGCAGAAAAACCGAGTTTGTGGCATGCATGGCTAGAATTAAATTACCAGAAAGTAATTTGTGCATGTAGGCTCCTGCTGAAAGGCGGCAAGTCTTTCGTAGCGAGCTCCAGAGAGTAGGAGCAGAAGGTGCAAATGTTTTGCGTGAGCTTGGAAGCAAAGTAGACAAAATGGAAAAACTAGGCCCGGGAGACATACTAAAAGAGGTGCATGAAGCAGCAGAGCAACTACAAAAGAAGATAGACCAAAGATCATACCTTTTAGTAAATTCTGAAAGCTGGGAAATTCCAAGAGATCCTCAGGTATTTCAAGAACTTGAAAATCTTAAAGAGAACGGGAATATTAAATTGGGATTTAAATCCGCAAGTGAAGCAGTATTGGACTTAAGGTCACTCACTCTTTCTACACCTTCCCTACCTCCGAAAGACTCCCAGGATAATTTGTTTGCAAAACAAGCATCCTGGCCTTCCCGTCTTTCTTTCAATGCTGATACAGGCATTGAAGAAAGTGAGCGCAGAACATATGAAAGCGCAAGTGCCTTATCTTTAGCAATGTTTGCTTCACTTCTGATTGAGTTTTCTGCTAGGCTTCAAAATGTAGTTGAATCATTTGAAGAACTAAGTGAGAAAGCCAACTTTGTAGAGCCAATTATGAACTCTGAGATTGTTTAAAAGAAGGCTGGGTTCTGGATCATCCTGTCTAGGTGCTGCGGGTTACAAGATTAGGAGCTGTATCTAGGAAAAGAATAATGCATATGTTTTCTCCTGGGAGAGATAAGGAGAATTATTATTATTTTTAATTGTAATTCCAATAAAATCACGTTCTCTGTCGCGTCACACGCACGCTTGGCATAGCAGTCGTCTACCTCATCGCTCCTTTTAGTGAAGCAGAGTTGAAACCTTAAACTAACTAGTTTTGCTTGGTTAGTTAAGGTTACAAGAGGGCACTATCTCATTGTGTAGCTCAAGATATGTTCGGCGAAATACATAAATTATTGTTTTCTTAATTGTATTCTTAATCCTAATTTTAGTTCTTATTCAGACATCGTTGTATAAATTATCACGAGATTCAATTATTTTCAGCTGAAAATAAAATTAATAAATGTGGAAAAGTAATGCGTTTTTGGAACCAATGATTTTTTATGGTCAGTATAACAATAGAATTAGAGATTTGGATATTCTCGCCTTCCAGGAAAAGAATATGATCGGTCATTTTCTAAATTTCACTATTGGTTTTGAATAAAAAATATAGATCAGGTAAGAAAAATAAAATAATAAATAATTAAATTGCTTTTAATTTTAAATCATATGACCAGTGGAGGGAGCCCAAGGGGCAGGTGGGAGCCATTGCCAACCTTAGGCCCAAACAATTTGTCGAGCTTGTAAATAGTCGTTAGCCCAACCATTACTCTGGTGATGAATCAGCAGGGAACAAGGAAATAGCAGATTTTCATTTTTATTTTTATTATAGTCAATGAATTATAATTCAATTGATATTAGTATCCTTTTTCCTTTAAAAGTTCTCGAGTTTGAACCTATCTCGTGTAAAAACAAAAAAAAACAAAAAATCACTGTGGTCTCTATAACTTTCAACAAGAAAAGTCCTCGTATTTTATCCATTTTACAATTTGATCCTTGTTTATATTAGAGAATAATATAAATCATATCCTAGTACCTCATCTAATAGCTTAAGTTATTGGGTTGAGATGGTTCTTTGACATGGTATCAGAGCCTTGATGATCAAGCGGTCACGAGTTCGAATCTCACCATCCCCATTTATTTGATAAAAAATTAAGCACAAGGTAATGTGGGTATGTGTAAGTTTCAAGTCCAAATGGCTTTCACTTGAGGGGGTGTGTTAGAGAATAATATAAATCATATCCTAGTACCTCATCTAATAGCTTAAGTTATTGGGTTGAGATGGTTCTTTGACAGTTTAAGTATTTTTGGTCCTATCTTTATAAAAATTACAGTAATCCTGGATTTTGTTTTTTTGTTTTTGAACACCGAGTACTCTTGATCATGGAATGGCTCATTACGTGAGTTTTTTTATATGATACTTGCAATGAATGTAATAAATCATTGCAATTGCAGTCATTGATCACAAGATAATTTTAAAAATCTCACAATCAACACAGAGAAATGTAATGAAGCATTATAGTGTTCGTGGCGTAGCTTGTTAGCCTCGGGCTTAAGAGAAGAACACGGGCAATTTGCTTGGCCCAAGCCCGTTTCACAAGGATCCAAGTATTTACATACAAAATCCGGGCTTCACTTTAAGGTAGTTTGGCATTAACAACAACAATAATCCCAAAAAAGAAAGGCATATAAATTCTCCAAACTATAGTACAAAAATCATCACATAAAAAAGAGATTAATAAATTCTCTCTCAGCTTCTGTAACTATTCAGAGGCAACCGGCGGGAACGCATTTCAGATCGGTAAGAACACTCCAAACTTCCCTCGGTTTTTATTTTTTTTTTAACCCTTAACTTTCTCTGTTTGGTTGTCGGAGAAAAAAACTGCGCATAAACCATATCAAATTAAATTCTTTATTTATTTTTTTCAATTCAAGATTGTTGACGGTTTCATTTTCTTATTATAACTGCAAAAATTAGCTTGTTCCTTTTTCTTAGCAAATCTATCAATCTGATTTGTTTATTATTATATATTATATTCATCAATCGATAGATTTGAATTCTAGGGTTTGTTACAGATCTTGGATATAATGTCAACGATGGAAGAACCACTATATCCTATAGCCGTTTTGATAGATGAGTTAAAGAATGATGACATTCAGCTACGGTTAAACTCGATACGTAGACTATCGACTATTGCACGTGCTCTCGGGGAGGAACGAACCCGGAAGGAGTTAATTCCATTTTTGAGTGAAAATAATGATGATGATGATGAGGTACTCCTTGCATTGGCGGAGGAATTGGGGGTGTTTATTCCTTATGTTGGGGGAGTTGAGTATGCTCATGTTTTGCTCCCACCTCTGGAGACTCTCTGCACTGTTGAGGAAACCTGTGTGAGAGATAAAGCTGTGGAGTCGCTGTGTAGGATTGGATCTCAGATGAGGGAGACTGACCTGGTTGATTGGTTCATTCCTCTTGTCAAGGTCAGACAACTTCCTTTTGCTGAGTTTGTAATAATGCTAATTCCATATGATTTAATTAATTGCATCTACCTGCCCAGCATAATGGTTTTTCATTTTTTTTTCTTAAAAACCCTGTTCGTCTTTGCTAGATTGTTATATTTACTTCGGTTACTCATGCCTGTCCTATTCATCACATATTGCTATTTCTCATCTTAGTGAGAGTTACCTTTTATTTTGCTTTTTTTTTTTGTTGCTCTTCCAAAGATACGAAGATTACAGAAAAACGAAAAAAAGAGACAAAATTGGAAACTAATTAGTTTGAATGAATTGCAGTATGGAACGACCATTTGATTCTTCCATAGTTCCAATTTATTCAACTTATATCCTAAATGTGCATTTACTCTGTGGCCTGCTATGGCACTTGTATTTGTGTTTGTATGCATGTTTGGGAAAGAGAGAGATTTCACTCATGTTTTGAACCCCCGAGGAGTGTAATATACTGTGATTTTGGATGTGTCCTATTTGTGTTAACTACTGATTTACTTTATTCTCCTGCTCTTGCCTACCCTCATTACCTTATTGTTAAATTTTATCTCCAGAGACTGGCAGCTGGGGAATGGTTTACCTCTCGAGTTTCTGCATGTGGGCTATTTCATATTGCCTACCCTAGCGCCCCAGAGATGTTGAAGACAGAGTTGCGGTCAATATACAGTCAGTTGTGTCAAGATGACATGCCCATGGTTAGGAGGTCTGCGGCCTCTAATTTGGGGAAATTTGCTGCCACTGTTGAATCTGTGCATTTGAAGGCTGACATCCTGTCAATTTTTGAGGATCTTACCCAAGATGGTAATTGAACTTTCAATATGTTGAATGAAGTGTGATTTGAACTGGGCATGTTGAACATGGAATAAGGTTAAGATAACTACTATCACGTGGTTGACTGCACATGGAACTCGTATAAAGTTTTGACTTGGAATGGTGGAATAGTCAACAATGCATGAGAAATGAACTTGGTATCACGAATTCTGTGTTTATAATATAATATTCTGATATATGCAATACCATAGTTTGTAGTGACATCAATTTGCATTTTTAATTAGACATGTTTGGATTTCTTCATATATGTACTAATTATATTATTTTTATCCTTCAGATCAAGATTCTGTTCGTTTATTGGCTGTCGAGGGTTGTGCTGCTCTTGGGAAATTATTGGAGCCTCAGGATTGTGTTGCACACATTCTTCCTGTTATTGTTAATTTCTCTCAGGTATTAATGAAGTTTATAGATCCAACAAAAGGGGCAATGTAGTTTATGCTTTCTTGTGTTCTGTTTAGTTTGCTGGAATTATTTTGGTTTTTCATTGTTGTTTGGTGTGTAAGGTCTAGACCTTTCAATTCCTAACTAGAGTAACAAGTTACTGAACATCCATTTCAGTAATCAATGTTAAAGATAGATATTTTCTTCTCTTGATTTTATTAAATTGTGGATAAGGTGATTTGAACCAGAGTTACCAGGATAATGCTACCCCCTGCACCGTTATCCGGATCACATGTCCCGATTCATGGTACATTTTTCTTCCAGCCCAATTTGATGACTTGACCTCCCTAAGTAATGGAAGCTTCCTATCCATTTCTTTTTCCTCTCCTTTTAAACTACCACCACACTTGTTCTATTGCCTTAGGCATTATACTAGAAATATAAATATGGGCATGCCTGATACCTTGCCTTGTGTCAGGTTCAACCCTTAGGAAAAACCCATATAAGCGGTTTAAAGTGTACCACCATCCAATATGCACCAATAAAGCTCCTCCCTCCCTCTGTGCCATAAATTAATGTGTACCATGTCCCAGAAGTTGTGCCACAATTCAGAATGCACCACATTTTGGATAACACTGATTTAAACCATTTGGCCCAAAAGCTGGCATTCATTGACAACTTGGAAGATATGTATGAATTTGCTAGGATGAGGGATGGAATTTTATACTGGATTACATCCAATGTTATTAAAGTTTTATTGGATAAAACTTTGTACCAATATGATACCATATTGGAAGAAAAAGTTTATACGTTGCCTAGTGGCATTTGTAATATGATATCTGTTTGCTGATTCTGCGAGCTTCTAGCTTTTATCTTTCAATTTGTTTCATATTGGGATCAACTGTTATTGTCTTTGCGTAGGACAAGTCTTGGCGTGTACGCTACATGGTTGCAAATCAACTGTATGAACTTTGTGAAGCTGTGGGGCCTGAGCCTACCAGGTGTCTATCTAACTTGAAATTGCTGGATTAAATGCAGATGTACTTTTGTGCCCATTTTCTTTTGTTAAGTTCCAATTCCATGTTTGATGGTGGTCTAGTGATGGATTCTGTGGTATCTTAATAAAAAAAAATTGTTTATGGTAATTGTTTCTAAGGACGGACTTGGTCCCTGCATATGTGCGGTTACTTCGTGATAACGAGGCTGAAGTACGTATAGCAGCTGCTGGAAAAGTAACTAAATTCTGCCGCATTTTAAGTCCAGAACATGCTATTCAGCATATTCTCCCCTGTGTGAAGGTGCATATCCATTTCAAACTTTAGAATTCTGCACCTGAGTATGTTGTTTCTTGTTAAAGCATGAACTGATTTTTTGCCTGATATTTCTTTTAATTGTAGTTTTCTCACTTATTTTTCAGGAACTGTCATCAGATTCTTCCCAGCATGTCCGCTCTGCTTTGGCTTCAGTTATAATGGGAATGGCTCCTGTCTTGGGGAAGGTGAGAATGTAATGTAGTGGGCTGTCCATGACCTTGTCATTGTTCACGTGGTTCTTGTACAGTAAGACGTGTTATTTATTTAAATGATCTTGTCCTGATCTGACTTTGAGTCATATGAAGCTTTTCAACCACATATTTTTCTTCAAGTTCTGGATGATATATGAAAAGTTTTGAAATAGATAGAGATGTATCTTTTGGGCCAATTTTGCTAGGTTTACTCGGATATTTTCATGCTGTATTGTAGATGCTATATAGATGGCCATTTAGCAGTCCTCGTTTCATAGTTCTCATTTCTGTAAATTTATATAGCTGATTAGCTGTCTGGTTTTCATTTTGTTTAAGAAGTGGTATTGTTTGCATGGTATTGTCAAATATCCTTGGTTATTTTATCCATATCATTGTTCATCCTGTTTCAATTCCTAGTGCATGAATGTAAATTGTCTAAATTCCTGGGAATGGATTTCTAAACTTTATTTTGTTTGTCAATGCAGGATGCCACAATCGAACAGCTTCTTCCAATTTTTCTATCCCTCTTGAAGGATGAATTTCCTGATGTGCGACTGAACATCATCAGCAAGCTTGATCAAGTCAATCAGGTTTGCAACAACTTAAGACAGCTCAAGGGGTTTCAGTCTTTTGTATCACATGGGCCAGCTCAATCATCTCTGTCATCTGGTTTTGCTTGATAGATTGCATTTTTTGCCTAAATGAGTGCTCTGAAGCTCTCTGTCGTCAAAAAAATCCAAACATTCCTTGAAACATGTTTTGCAATAATTATTCCTTAGATTTTGTCTGATTTCCATTACTTGGATATACCAATATAAACAAGTAGGCTAATGCTGTAATCACTGCCAGAACACATGATATAGTTTTGTCCTTTCTTTTGGTTCTGCGGGCTCTTAGAAATGTTGCTCAGCATGCTTTTAGCTCAAAGTAAACATGTAACCAAAATGCAATTTTTTCCTCATTGCCTATGATAATGTGGAAATAATCTTCACTGCAGGTTATTGGGATTGATCTACTATCCCAATCACTATTGCCAGCAATTGTTGAGCTTGCAGAGGATAGGCATTGGAGGGTTCGGCTTGCAATTATAGAGTACATTCCTTTATTGGCAAGTCAATTGGGTGTTGGGTTCTTTGATGATAAACTTGGCGCTCTTTGCATGCAGTGGTTACAGGATAAGGTTTGTATTTCCACATCATGTGTGACAACAGTTAAAGTTCTCACTTTTGCTTATGTATTGTACTAGACAACTTTTAATCTCAGTTTTTCTCTGTACGCTTGTTTGATGCATCTCTGTTCAATGATTAAAATTTCTCATGTAAATAAGATTTTCAGTGATTTGTTTTCAAAGAGATGGATAAAAGTTGTGCATCATAGAACTAGAATGTTCAGGTCTTTATGAGGATTTCAGCTCTTCGGAATTTGTGTTGAAGTCTTTACATGAATCTTGTTCAAGTAGTTTGTTAGCCTTTGTTTACTTTTGGTTTTGTTGTATTTTCCTCTAGTATTGCTTTCTGGAGGGTTTTTTTTTTCAAAGAAAAGGAAAAACAATCTTTGAATTTCTATATAATCCTTTACTATTGTAATTAAGCTCTTTTCTGCCAATCACATTCTCATGAAGGTTAAATGGTTTATTTGGAACCATCTTGTCTGGATATTTCTGCAGGTTTATTCGATTCGCGATGCTGCTGCAAACAATTTAAAGCGCCTTGCTGAGGAATTTGGTCCTGAGTGGGCAATGGAGCACATAATTCCACAGGTCTGTGTTACAGTGTTTGTTTGAATTTCACCACTTTGTCTTATGATTCTGACATTTCATTGCTATTTATTCCCCTATGGTGGGGTTGGACTTATTGAATGTTACACCGTACTTTATGATCAATATAAATCCTGTGGTGATGGTTTAGCATCTTTCCTGATTATTCGATGGTTTCTTTCTGCTTCAATCTAACAAGCTAACTGTGTAGTCATTTTTTTTAGCAGTTTCTGGCATGATTTTTGTGTTCAAATTCTTTCACATAAAATTTATGTTCTTATCATCCAGAACTGGATGGTGACATTTGTCTCATTTCGCTTGTGCAGGTTTTGGAGATGAGCACCAATCCCCATTATTTGTACCGGATGACAATTATACGAGCTGTCTCGTTGCTTGCTCCTGTCATGGGTTCAGAAATTACATGTTCTAAACTGCTGCCAGTGGTCGTCAATGCATCGAAAGACAGGTAATGGATATGTGGAACTTGTCAATGTGGTTTGTAAAATTGTGTCTTAAGTGGCAGTTTCTGAATGCGGGACTTGATTACACTATGCAGGGTGTCAAACATCAAGTTCAATGTGGCGAAGGTGCTGCAATCCCTCATTCCAATAGTTGATCAGTCTGTAAGTCTTTTCTTTTCAGCCAATATTTTACTTCTTTTTTTCCTTTTTTATCTGTTCATCGTTTTATGCAAGTACTGGTTATGTTGTCCATGGGTGTCCTTTCACTTTTTAAACCTCATTGGGCTGTAAATTATGTTCCCCCAGGTTGCAGAGAAGACAATCCGTCCCTGTTTGGTTGAGCTCAGTGAGGACCCAGATGTCGATGTCCGTTTTTTCGCAAACCAAGCTCTTCAGACCATTGATAGTGTCATGATGTCTAGCTAGTCAGACTCTTTGTAAGATTGGAATCTCGTGGTGAACCCCATGTTGTACTGAAGTGAAGACCCTTGTTGGAGTTGCCATAATTTCTGCTCATCGAATCGGTTTCGTCTTTGCTAACGTTTCGAGTGGCAGGCAATTGTATCTCTTGTGAGTTGTGACTGGCATGTAAAAAGCTATTTTTCTTTTGGCTCCTGAACCGCCCTAATATTTTTTTCCCCTCTAATAACCCCCCGAGAAATATTGTTTTTGCCTTCTTTGTATCCCCTTCCCCCTTTCTTTGTATCCTTTTTCCATAAGAAAGATATTTTTCATGAAACTACTTCCGTTTTAAGGAGTGGAGCCCAAAACAGTGAACTGAACGTATGGCCTGACATGGTTTAAGTAACGTGTTTAGGAATGTGGTAATGTTTAAATTTTTTATATTAGTATATTAAAATGATGGAAAAATATTAATTTGAAGTAAAAATAAATTTAAATTTTAACTAAAAGAAAATTGAAATCTAATGTCAATCACTTTCTAAACCATTTAGTTGGTGTTTGCTCTTGCTTTTTTAACGTGAAAAATATTTGTTATAATATCAAATATAGTAGTTATTACTTGGACAGAACCAAGGGGTATGCCCTCCTAAGCATTTTGTTTTTTGCAGTCAATATTTAAATAACAACATAAATGAATTATAAAAAAATTATATATCACTAGTCAATATTTAAAAAACAACATGAATGAATTATAAAAAAAATTATCTATGGCTGTGTTTGTTTTTATGGTTTAGTTATGTTTTAAAAATAAATAAAGTTTTTTGCTTTAATTTTTTTTTTGTCATTTTGATGTGCTGATATTAAAAATAAATTTTTAAAAATTAAAAAAAATATTATTTTGATATATTTTCTAAAAAAAACATTTTGAAAAACAACATTTACCATAATTTCAAACAATACCAAAGGTTTAGGGGAACATTTGATTTTTGGAGTGGAAGTCTTTGGCTTTTTTTTATTATTATTAACGTGGGTGTCCGGGCTAGCTTGTGCGCATATCGACTAATCTCACGGGTTCTGAAGTTAACGATCATGTAAACCTCTAGTGGTTCTGAGAGGACTCGAACTCGTGACCGTTGAGAAGCAAATCCAAGACCTGACCAGTTGAGCTACATCTCAGAGTTGGAAGCCTCTGGCTTTTATTATGACTAGAAGATGCTCCCCTTGGATTCCAAGGATTGAATGAAGAGTGTCCTAGATCAACTTGAATTAGTTTTAGTGAAAACTAGATAGGTGGTATGTGGTGTGCTATAAAGTTAAAAAAATTTTAATATAAAAAAACGTTCAGGTGATGCCAATATCTTTTTTAAAAAATAGAAAATTATAAGATCTGGATCATTGATCTAACTAGGTTTAATAAACTTAATTAATTTAATAATATGATTTGAAAAGATATCAATAGTAAATAAGATGAAATATTTTTTGGCAATAATTAACTATAAAAAAATAAGCTATCAATATTACACTCAGAAGGAGAATAAAGAAAAGTTTGTTAGAGACTCGTCATCGCTCCTCTGTGGACACCGCCTCACCACTGAAAAGATCTCACCGGGACGGTTCTAACATGAGTGGTGACCTGTAACATGAGTTGTTGAGTATAGATTTGAACTTTTTTTTTTTTTTAGATTAATGTGGGTGTTCAGGTCAGTTTACGTATACTTTAATTAATTCTTAGTGTTATGAAGTTAACGACTATGTAAGTTTCTAGTGGCTCTGAGGTTTGTGAGACTCGAACTAGTAAATTCTAAGAAATAAATTCAAAATCTAACTAGTAGAAGGTATTCTGTTAATGATATTGGTGAGAGGTACATCTGTGATAAGAGAAAATTACGCGTCACACTGATAATTCGTGCATTTGTAAGCATAGAGATCGTAGCGCCTTGATACTAACAAGGCGTAAATGGGTGCGTGCTGGTGTTGAGCTCCCGTGAAATTCACATAGGATTTGGACCCAATCAAGATAGTTAGGGGTTAGATTGAGGCCCGATCCATGTGACAACCAGAAACAAACAACAGACAACATAGCTGTCTGCGGTTTGTTGCTGGGACAAGGCCTAGACGGACAGGTTGTTGTCCAGGTTTTTTTGGCCGATCAGTTTGCGAGGCTGTTTTAATTAGAAACCACTTAAAACTAAATCACCAAATATGTGAAAACTTTGATCGTGAACTAGAATCAGTACTTGGACATGTTCTATTTGACTACTGGCAGGGCTGTTATATAACATGCATGCGCAAGAAATACTGCACTAGTATTTTGGAACAACCTTTACCAATATCTGAGAATAAAAAAATAATAATTCCTGACTTGTTATAAAACTGTCTTAGAAGATAAAATGTCGAGTTTCTCTAGATAGGTGAATTATATATAGCTAAAACCTGACTACTCTAACAGAAAGGGTTCAGATTGTTAGATTTCTTTCGAATTCATAAGATATATATGTGTAAATATTTTTCTAACCTACTTAACAAAATAATCAAATTGATTTAAATATCAGAGTTTTTGTTTTTCCAGTAACCCCAACCACAAGGAAATATATACACAACCACAGATGGAACATTCCATTGACGGTTTTGAAAATTTGAAAAATTCATAAAATAAAATAAAAACTTTCTTCAGTAAATGTGTTTATCCATCGGATGACAACTGTGAGAATAAACTAACCTATTAATCAGGATACTCTCTCACCTGCCCTTACATGTCGAGGTAGCCCGATTAAGGCCCATAATATTCAAACCAAATGGCATTTAAACGGCCGAGTAGATAATTGAGT
>Ga0307518_10001110_pt1 | contig 20244 bp, 24 predicted proteins | sample 25_EM_MG_FD_203889 | JGI IMG/M metagenome (GOLD analysis project Ga0307518, IMG submission 203889) | Populus trichocarpa ectomycorrhiza microbial communities from riparian zone in the Pacific Northwest, United States - 25_EM | ecosystem: Host-associated > Plants > Roots > Unclassified | place...
TGACTTGGTAGCTTAGCACAACTTAAGCCTGCCTGGCTTCAAGCAAGCCATATCTACAGAGCTGTGACATGCTAATGGGCCTTTAGCTTTGTAATAAATGACCATCAATACACAATTTTTTTTGGTCCCAAAAGTGAACGATTACATAATCAGGGGTCAATTTTGAAAATGCAGGTTTACGCTAATTCAACCTATATTTCCTATCAAAAATTTTATTTAAGGGCATTTGGACCAAAAATGAGCCCAGCCCAGAGGTGCTGCCTTTTAGTGTAAAGCACTGTAGTAACTGTCAGAAGGACAATAAAAAGCGGGGCTGATACTAGAGAGAGGTTAGTGAGCATGGCGAAATCCTGGACAGGGTGGGCCGTCAGTCGTGTCAGCAACACGGGCCTGGCACGAGCACCCAAAGCCCCGACTACTACTACATAGTCGCGAGTCACAGAGGCTCCGGAAACCCCAATTTAGCGATGAAGAAAAATATGATGCGTTATTTGTATATAGTACCGGACTTCCCTTCCCTCTCCCAGTTCAACTTCCCCCTCGTTGTCACTGTCAGCTCGTCCTTTCATCATTATTCCTATTGTTTCCCAGGCCCCGGATCAGTATAGTACGAAGTGCCTATAGTACTCTTATTATTAATGCTTGGAAAACAATTACTAGTGCACAAAGTGATCATTTTACTATAGAAGATACAAAATATACTATGGGTCATTGTCGTTGTCGTCGCCCGTGCTAGTTGTTATGGCCGGCTCGTCGTGCTGGTGCGCGTGGTGGTGGCCGCGCCGTCGCGTTGGGGGTGGTCGTAATGGTCGTCTGCTGGCGGCTGTCGTCGCCGTCTGGTGGTGGTGGCTGTCGTCACCGGTGGTAGTGGTCGACACGCGGTGATACGGTTGTCGTCGTCGCGTTCGTGGTGAAGATCGTCCACGCTGCCACCGTCGTCGTCGCGTTGGTAGTAATCGGTGTTGTCGTCAGCGCTAAGGGTGGCAGTGGTGGCTGGCGTCGCCGTCTGGTCGTAGCGACGCGCGGTGGCCGTCGTCGACGCTTGTGGTAGCGCCTAGTGGTGGTGGCTGTGGCGGACGTGGCAGGCTTGTCTGGATAGGCTGCACGGTGGCACACCACTCACCACTCCTTGTCATGGATCTTAGCCTTGACGTTGTTGACGGTAGCTGGCATTGGTGGTGTTAACGTAGATCGTCGTCGTCATCTTGGTTGCCAGTCATGTCCCTCCACAGTTGTTCCTTCAAAGAGGGTTGCTCGCAGACCACATACAGCAGCCCTTCACTTATGGGCTCATAGTGCAGGTAATGTACTACGGGTATGACTCAAAGCCATGTGTACAAGGCGAGAATGGAAACTTCAAAGCTTTCACAGTCTCCTCCTCATCAAGATCCGGGTAGTGGGATCTGGAGCCACGAAGATCCCAAACTCCGAAGTCTTCAAGGATCTCGGTGCATTGTCTTCGAGCTTCAGGTCGTACGATGTCACAATACGGGCGAGCAATGTCTTCTGTACCAATGCTGCGAAGGCCCTCCCTGGACTATTAGGACGGCCACAGGTAAGCTGCAGGTATAGAGACAGGAACGGACATGACCATACCATGCATGTCTTCCGTGCCCAAACACCATGAAGTCCGAACTAATAGATATCAATTGCTCTCTTGTTCCGTCGCCGTCACGATTGGGCCGAGCAAAACGGAAGGGATCGAATGTATTTGGTGAACTGTAGATTGCGTTGTCGTGGTGAACAGCATAGGTCGGGGAAGCGATGATGCATCCCCTTGGCACAACTCTGCCGTCCGAGAAAGTGAAGTCATTCAGGACCCTCCGCAACATGACCACTGATAACAGTTAATAAATCAGATGGAAACCCTTGAGAGCAGAAGAACTCACAGGTACTTGAACCGCCAAGGCGATGACTCTCTTTCAAGAAGCTATCAATCATGTGCATCTCGTCTATCGCAGTTTTTGTCCACCCATATTGATGTACTTCATAGTCTACTTCTTCGCGGAGAAGTTCGAGATGTTCCGGGTGTGCAGCAAGATTGTACAATACCGACAAGAAAGTCTGGGTTGGACGCCATTGGCGATGTATTTTTTTTAGAGGAGAAAGAAATATCGCCTTACGACTGAAGTTGTCTGTGAGGACAGAATCAGGGAGTTACCTCGTGGAATTATAAGAAGTCGTACGTGAACCGACGCGAATACCATGGCCAACATGCGCTGTGTAATTTCCAGCTCCGAGGTTTCAGTACCATGATCGATCAGCCATTGAAGGAAGTCATTCTATGGTTTGAGCTAGAAGTTAAATACTGGTACTTCGATACTAGAAGTGGGCAAACCGGTGCATCAGTCTGGTTTCCGTCGTGAGGGTGCAGCGTCCTGCTTTTTTGACGTGCTCTGATAGTAGGGCCAAGATATTCCACTGCTTGTTCAGTGAGTCTTGACTGAGATGTCGCAAATTTTGCAACGACACTAAGGACGGTGGTTTAATGATGAGGGCCTATAACTGAAAAGCTTTACGACCCACGGCCACATGAAGGTAGGGAAGAAGTCCAGCTTTGCCGCTGAAATTACAACCCCGAGGGAGAACTGCACACAGAATTCCAGCCAGTCGGGATTGCGACCTGAATATTGCACCGTGAACATCTCACGCTGGGTAAGGGGAGCAGACAAACAGAGGGGTAGCCCAAAAAATGCCCGGCTGCTTGTTCTGGAGACTACCTTTCGAATGCTGTCGAAAGCAACAACACTCTTCCACTCTACTGACATTGATCACTGATCAAATGCAAGCGATTTTTTTTTTGCCTACCGCTGTCTTCTAAACCAAATGCTTCGCTCAAGGACAAGGTGATCTCGTTTTCAATGCTTGGGAACAAGGCAGTGAGCTGACGAGTGAGGCGTGTTTTGATAATCGAAAAATGATACGGTTCCCGTGCCACCCGGTGGCCAAGAGTAAAGGGAACTTTGAAGAACTGACATAGTTTTTTGCCATGAGAACCAAGGGGACGTCTGAGACTGCGCCTCTTACGTAGTTATTTGCTTCATCCGAGGATAACTGTTCGTCTGGAGCCCTCCTGACTTCCTCGAGCAATTTGTCACCGCTGACAACCACGATCCAATTGTAGAGATACGGGATCTTGAACGGAATGTCTCTGTACTAAGCAAGAAATGAACGGATGGACTAATTGATTTCGAGGACATGTCGTACCTTGACATAGCCCTCTTGCACGAGTTCAGAGACGCCGCCTAAGTTCTTGATAGCTGACCAGCAAGAGCCTACCCATGTGGTCGACCCAACAGTTGGAATTGCATGGAGCTAGAATAACCGCTGAGAAACGGAAAGGCAGAATAAAAATATCGAACTCGCCTTAGAAGACCTGGAGAGGATTTGGAATGTGATAGTACTAACAGTCAGTAGGACACTCAAAAGCGGGACTGATACTAGAGAGAGGTTAGTGAGCATGGCGAAGTCTCCTAGACAGGATGGGACCGCGGTCAGTAATCGACCCCATCTTATAATATCAATATCGTGCCATCTGTAAATGTTAGTTGATTGTCATGAAGACATTCCCGCGATGGGTCGCACTCTTTGATGCAACCTATTAGGGGTGCCCGTGACCAGTTTGGAAGCTAAAGATAGAAGTGGCCCACGCCGTGGAGCCTTGGAAGGAATTGTCCGTTCATACGGACAAAGAACACCTCTGAGTGCATTTCGGAAGCCAGCTATATTGTGCCGGCGGTCGTGGGATCTGTAACCTGAAAGTTTGATGGGTTTATCTTTCAACAAGACGGAAAAAAAGAATACGCCGAAGGGGAGTCGAACCCCTGCCGCTTGCTTGGAAGGCAAGCATGATAACCGCTTCACCATCGGCGTGGCGGAGGATGAGGATGGAAGCATCCAATTGGTGGAAGCCAAATCCTAATAGTGTACATTCTTGCTGCGCTTGACACTGGTCAATACTGTACAGTGTAATAGCCTTCCGTTTCATCTCTCCGACCTTCCCTTCCCACGAACTAACGAACCCGCCAACAACAACAGCGGCAATACCTCAACGCGCTTGCGGGTCATGTCGTTGCAGAATTTTGGTAAAGGCGCACTCCGGATCGCCAAAAACTACACCAAAGGCTATTCCGACACACAAGCCAAAGTCCGTGATGCGACCTCCAACGATCCTTGGGGTCCTTCGGGAACTCAGATGAATGAGCTAGCCCAGCTGAGCTACAATCAGTTTGTCCTCTTGATGGCCATTGCTAGCCATGCATTGATGCACGTATAGGAACGACTTTGTCGAGATCATGGAGATGCTCGATAAGCGACTCAATGACAAGGGAAAGAATTGGAGACATGTTTTCAAGGTAATCTGAACAGTGACCCAATCTTATCCGATGTACTGAGTCGTTTTACTCAGTCCCTCACCGTACTCGACTATCTCCTCCATGCTGGGTCTGAAAACGTTGTCCTCTACTTCAAAGACAACCTATACATCATCAAGACCCTCAAGGAGTTTCAGTACGTCGACGAAGATGGCAAAGATTGTGGTGCAAACGTACGACAAAAGGCAAAGGATATTTCGAATCTTTTAAGTGATCCAAGCCGGCTCCGGGAAGAGCGTCGTAGCAGGGCCCACATGCGGGATAGAATGTTGCGAGGTACTCCAGGCTTTGAGGATGAAGACGAGAATGTCAGAAGGAGGAGCTCAGGCGGACCACCCCCCCGAAAGAACCGCACTGCTGAAAAGGATGAAGAAGATCTTCGGCGTGCAATCGAAGCCTCGAAACGCAGCCATGCAGAAGAGCAGGATCGTGCAGCGGTGGATCGCGATCTGGAGACTGCCATCAGACTTAGCAAGGAAGAAGAAGAAAAGAGAAACAGGGCTGTCGAAGACTCGAACGCGGTCGCCCTATTTGATGATCAGGCACAGCTGTAGGTCTCCTTCCACTTTACTGGTATCATGACTGACACGAAAGGGCACCGGCAGGCCAGCTTCTACCAGCAATTCAAACAATCCGTTCCCTTTCCTCGATCCTACACCATACGCTACCGGGCTGCAGCCCCAGCCTCAACTACAACCACAGTTCACAATCCAGCCCCAGTTTACGATGCAACCACAATTTACTTCTTTCAACCCTTACCAGCAGCAGGCTCAACAAGAAGCGATGCAGGTTTGTACCGTCCTGGTGCTTCGTTCATTTCTCGCTCAGTTTACCAATTCTCACAGGCAGAGTATATGAGACAACAGCAGGAGTGGCTCCGTCACCAGCAAGAACTCCAGGCTCAACAACAACAAGCCATGTTACAGCAGCAACAACAACAACAACAGGAAGAGTGGATGCGACAACAGCAAGCTCTCCAGGCTCAACAAATGGCCCAGATACAAATAGCTCAACCCACTGGATTTGGGTAAGTGTAGTTCTATTATGTACAAAGCCCTCTCCCTTATCTTCCTCTATAGCTCAAACAATCCGTTTGCGCCCTCGATATCCCCTGCTTCAGTGTCGCCGGCACCGAGTGGAGCTAACGGAACTAGCAACGGACCTGTTTTCAACCTGCAGGGCACGTTTTCCAACTCCAGTGCGCCCTCATATACATCGACACCTCCACCTGCATCGACCTCCTCCACACCGTCTCGAGCGGACACTGCAAGCACTGGTATTGCAGGCAAGGGCCCCACTCGTGTTGATCAGGAGCACTCTCACCTCGCGACCCTGCTCGCCAATCGCGACGATGGACAAGATACCTTTGGAAACGTTGGTATGCTTCGGTACGGATATACGCAAGCTGGCCGGACCGCTGCGCAGAAGGCATCTGGCGTTGGCGTCAACAACCCCTTTGCGCAAGCAAACCAGCAACAACCCCAGTCGGGTCACAATAATGAGCAACCCTTCTTTTCTATATAATGGTGTCCGATTTCTGTACAGGTCTTGGATGGGGTGCGATCTGCTTGGTTTCATTTTCTTTGTCCTCCCGCCCCCGTCCCTAGTACTTCGCAACGTTCTTTACTGTGTATCCATTTATCGTTACATTCCTTTTTTCGTGTTGACCTGCCCTTTCCGGATTCACTATATGATGCATCTATCAAACACTAAAGTGAATCATCTTTGAGTGCGAGTGAAAGTGACCCTTGGCCGTCTCCGTAATCCCGAGTCATCGAACAGTGCATTGAATGTGCGGTGTCACGAACTTGTTGAGAACGGGATACGTTGATACATATTTGGTGGACTTCTTCGCGTTCGATGGTGTTGCCAAATGTCGGTTTTCGTTTCGACGGCATGACCTTTGCGCCCACCTTCCAAACTTTTGGCGTCCACCGCGGGAACGAGATTCCCGAATGTTTCATTGTCCACGCTTTGGTCGGCATTACGAACGTTGAGGACGTCCGCAACGACGAAGACGCGATTCTGTGCTGAACATGTTTGGGACGAACTCTAACCTGCAGCAGTAGCAGCAGCAGCAGGGAGTAGCCTTTGGACAGCCTGGCGCCTTTGGAAGCGGAGGTGTGCACAAGTCAGTGAGTCTCGGAGAGTGTGTCGAACAATGTATCAAGTATAGCGTGGAACCCGCCTGCGACATACATGTACGGTCCTGCTCCACTTGCACCTGCACCACTGGCACCGGCGTCGCCGTGCTCAGATGCATCTTCACCCCAGTCTTCCTCGGCGATTGTGGCTGTGGTGGCGTCTCACGATGCCCTTGCGTCGAGTGGAGGGCGTAAACATGTAGGTTCGACTACGCTGCTCACTAGCAAGTACTCTTGGGATGAATGGCAGCTGGAGCAAACTCCACAACTCCGCCAGGCACAACTGCGGGCACAGAGTTGGAGTCATACAGTGACATCAGAGGTAAGGGACTATTTAGACTCCAGCCATCGCAGAGCGCTTCAGCCCTGCGACTCCCACAGATCCCTCAGTTTGCAGTAGCCTATACCTCGTTGCACCTTCACGTTGAACTTTGATTCCGCATTTCAATCTCGTATACAGATGGCTCGTAGCTCGAGTATCATTCTCGTTATTGTAAGCTCCAGTTGGCTAGTCCACTCTACACTGATCAGGGAACACGGCCTCGTAGGTGGCCATCATATTCCCTCCGGCAGCGGTAGCATTCCTATCGGGATGTAGCTGCGACCTTTTCATCAATATCTTGTTGACGATGTGCGTGTCTCGGTGTCATACTTTGTGCCTCCGCCTACTTATCACAACTGCATAACAGCCTCGGATACATCCCTGGACACATCGTGCGTGACAGTTGAACGTGTGGTTAACGCACTAATTTGCTCCTGCAGCACGCGTTCTGGCTTATTTACAAGAGGGCCAAAGCCGAGGAGAGCTATGGGCCCGGAGGATATCGCTGTACGTCCATCTCGTTCTTCCATGCAGTGACCACAAAGACATACCAACGTATCTAGACATCGGGAGTGGCAAGTATCAGTCAGTCGGCGGTCCTGCTGCTCCTCAAGACTATCCTCCTAAAAGTTACGGAGCGACGGCCCCTGCATAACCTTTACGTTGTCTCGTTGAGCGCAACATACCAAGTATGTAGTACAAATTTACGTTTGGCTTTGTGCCTTTCTGTGTCCAAGGACGGACATGTATATGTATTCATGGATGGTACATTACTTTGTGTTTGGACGCACAGCAGGAATTTTCAGTGTTTTCATGATCACATTCTGGTCGAGGCCTGATGTCACTGTAGAACGTTGTCAGTTGAAAGACTCGTTGTTCTCTCATGTCTCGTCACCATCGGGACAGTTACCAGCTGTAAATATTTGATGACTCAATCTTGACTCGAAGAGCAGGGAGAAATGAACGAACTCACACATGCTGGAGAATTGTGGATCATTGAAGGGCCGCGCAAATGTTGGGTCGGTCCATTGGATGTGTCGTGATGCTGCTACATAGTTTAGCCAGAACCGTCGACGCGTTCAAGTTGTCCTGTCGTTGCGTGAAATCGGCACGGTTGAAGGAGTCAAAGATTATTGTACTGCTGCCGACGAGCATGCTCCTCCGTTGGCTGTCAGGATCTTGTGGTGGCCGGGTATCCTGGTAACAGTCGATTCATCCGAACGTCCTACACTACGAACTTATCTGCAAAAGCGTCGAATGACGCTATGTACTTGCTGACGCACTCTGGTTGAACGGAGGTGAGGTTTGCGGAAAAACCAAACCAAACAGGGACCAGGTCCATCATGCTGTGCTGTGGCTGTACGGTGATTACCATCTTTCGTGGCTTCTCTACGTAGCACCGTTGTCTGACGGAGGGCTACGTGTCGCTATCTAGTGACGATTGGCAAACAAGGTGCCAGCCGTCTATGTACAACCGCGCTATTTTCTAGTGAGAGGTTCTACCAGTGTATTTTCTTTTCCTCTCTGGCCAATGCCACCTACGCACGATGGCTCTCAAATACGCCAAACAGCCATGGCAAACGCTTCACCTCACATTTGAGCTACTCACTGTCCTGTTCATTCTGCTGCCAGTGTGGTCTATCACATACTTGTTTACCCGACCACGGCCAACCTGGTCATGGACCCATGCAATGATTATAGCGTTCCAGCGGCGTTCCACCAGGCTCGCCTTCGAGGTGTGAGTGACCTGGTCATACTAACCTGCCGGTGTATGGCAGTCCTTGAAAGCTTGACTGACCGCTACCAGCGACATGCGCCCGCTCATGCAATGTCCAGACTGCCGTGCTATCCCACCGACAACCGGGTACAACGCTGAAGGCGTCTGGATCAATGGTGTACCACCCCATCTCATCATTGCTGAGCTCGCGATATTCGCATCTGTCGCACACATCACGCCGATCCGCATCCCAGGCTACTGGTACGGCCGAGACGGCACCGCCCCTAAACCAATCATACCAGTCTCTCATTCTGGACAAAAGGTCTTCCTATACTTGCACGGGGGCGCATATACTCTCTTGTCTGCCCACCCGAGTTCCCCTTTCACGCCATTCATATGCCGCAACCTCGTCCAGCTGACCGCCGACGCACCACACCTTCTCGCGGTGGAGTACCGCCTCTCGTCGACACACCCACTCCCTGAACAACACCCCTTCCCCGCTGCGCTCCTCGATGCACTCGCGGGGTATATCCATCTCGTGGACGTCATGGGATATGATCCGTCTAACATCATCGTCGCCGGCGACTCTGCGGGAGGAAACCTCGCACTTGCACTCACTCGCTATCTTGTCGAGAACAAGGGACGTGCAGGGACAGATACCCCTACACTTCCGGCACCGCCTGGTCACCTCCTGCTGATATCTCCCAGGACGGACTTGAGCAACTCCCATGCGGATACTCATCTGATGTTCAACCCACCTGGTGCGAACCGTGAGCTGACAAGTGCATACTCGAACGATATGGACGTCATTGGCGACAACCTTGGGGGTAAGGGGTATCCTTCATACCCTTCATTAGCCTATGTCGGTCCGTTTGGACTTGGAATGGCGTTGACCAACCGGTATATTTCTCCTGCGTCCTTGCACCGGGGTTTGCACATTTCGTTCATGGGGTTCCCGCGCACGCTTATCGTTGCTGGTGGCGCGGAGAGGTACCTCGATCAGATATGCACATTGCGGGACAGGATGATGAGGGACGAGGGACAAGTCACGTACTATGAAGAGCCTGACGGGATACATGATTTCATAGGTTTCCCTTCGCACCCAGGGTGCCGTGCTGCACTAGATGCAATCGGGGATTGGTTGGCGCGGGACTGAGCCATTCGCCTATGCATGGATATCTGCAGGTACTATGTAGTCCTAAAGTAGACGGTGTGGTGCATCATAAGTTTGGTCTCACATCTAGCTTGTGTTACATAGATCATGCTGAAGATTGTCATACTTTGTGCCTCCGCCCACTAATCACAACCGTCTCGGATATATCCCTGGACACCTCGTGCGCAGCAGTTGAACGTGTAGGTGACGGACTAGCTCCTACAGCACGCGTTCTGGCTTATTTACAAGAGAGCCGAAGCAGAGGGGAGGTATGGGCCCGGAGGACATCGCTGAACGTCCATCTCATTCTTACATGGAGAACATACCAACGTATGCTTGTTATCGTGTAGACATCGGAAGTGGAAAATATCAGTCAGTTGGTATTCCTGCTGCCCCGCTGCTCCAACTTACGGATACATAACTTTCGCTTTACCTTTATGTTGTCTCGTGGAGCGCAGCATACCTAGTGTGTACACATTTATGTTTGCCCTTCGTACCTTTCTGCATCCAAGGGTGGACATGTATACGTATTCATGGATGGTACATTTCTTTGTGTTTGAGCGCACAGCAAGAATTTCGTGATCACGTTCTGGTGGAGCTGATTGTTACTGTCGTTGTCAGTGGTTTTCAGGGCGTGTATCAGTGGCAAGAATGGCAATTATAAGGAACCTCCTTGATCCGCTGTGCCTAGACATGCGGTTCGGGGTCAGCGTAGGTGCCTGAGCGTAGGTGCGGCACGATGTTGCAGTGGCGAGCCAAGGTTTGTGATTCTGAAACAAAATCTTAGGGGTTATTGATGCTAACAATGTCACAAAATCAGGCACTGATCTGCCTCCTTGGCCCCATTTACACTCTGCCTGGAACGGAGCATCGCGGATCCATGTTTGCCGAGATGTTCAATGGCTCAAACAAGAGGGCGCATGGGAGGCTATGGGTGAGTAGTACCCTGTGACACGCAGAAAAGGGGTTATTGGAAGGCCTCACAGGAAGAACTCACCCAGGCACGGCAAGTGTGACACAGATCTTGTACTTGCGACTCCACAAAGTATCATCGCAACAGTACGACAATGGTTGAAATGAAATATACATGAGTATATTTCGTTTCAACTCAAGGCCTACCAACCAAGATGGGGAGGGCTACGCATACATCCACTGATTGGCACAGCCTATCCTTTGATAACTCCTGTCTAGTACGGGACAGCAAGTCAGATAGAACCGTGTTCTCGAGCCTGCTCACGGAGACAGAAGTTAGGTTGCTTCCACCATAGTGGCTTTAGCATCGGGAAAACGGTAATGAGGGGGGAAGTGCGAGGTGGACTGAAAAATCATATCTGGACAATCAGTAAGGACAACCAATCCACTTGAACACGCATCTGTGCCACTCGTCGGATACCCTCAGCGGTATGGCAAGAGAGGATCCACACTGGCTAGTACCATGTGGGAACAGCCTCGAGCGCTGTTGGCTTCGCTGACAAAGAAGCCTCCTTGTCCCCACCCGCCTTCACCCAGTTTTTCAGACCATCCTTGCGTCGGGTCGCTGCCAGCTCACACGCTTCGGCCTACTCCCCTCGTATGTAATAGTCTGGTAGATGGTAGTTCACCCAGACAGCCCCGGAAGGGCGGCGGTCGGGGTAGCAGTTTAAGCCCCCTGACGAGAGCTTTCGCAGGCTCGAAACCGCACGCCCAAACCCGCCTCTTTACCCGTCCCTGTGTGTACTGTACGCGGCCCCGATCTTAGGAGAGGGGCGTCCGACGGACACGACAAACAGATTTGATCGCCCGGGATACCTCTTTCGCACACAGACTATACACTACCCCCTTCGGGGGGGAGTCTGGGCAAATGCGAGCACGGGCTGAGGAAATAACAGATAACACTGCCAGGTGAGCATAGCTCAGACACTCCCTTAAGGGACGTTGGTTTTAGTGTGCTACCACTACACCGCGTGAGCACCTGCAGTCTGCATCAAGGTGTAAAATGCCCTTGCGTGCAAGTGTCACATAACCTTGAAAAACATTTGCATTGAAAACCGGGTCATCTGATCATACAATCCCGAAGGCGTGCGTTTTTACATAATGGACCTGTGGTATTTGGCAGCTTGCTTTGGGTCTAGAGCGATTCTTGAAGCCTAAGGGGAGCAATGAATGAAGACTGTACCTCGAGTACTAATCAGCTCCAAGAGCCAGACAAGGTGGCTTTGCACTGCCATATACCCGGTACATGTCACCCTTCACGAGGCAGTGAGATGATGGCAATGATGGAGATGGAACGAGGACATGGAATAGTAGGGATTATTACATAACAAGATTGGGAATCACAAGATGGCAAGTCTTCCTTGGCGGGTCGCAGTCGGACATGAAGTTTGGTCTTCGCCTGCCGAACTGTACGCACGGCAGACCGCTTCCACAGGCCAGCTGTATGGCGGCTAGGCAATGATCTCGCTGTTAGTGAGCTCAGGGGTTGGTCAAAAACGCGATCATCACGCCGCGGCGATTGTCACAGGAACAGGTATATCTGCCCCGTGATTTCATTTACCTTCCGTCTAGAATGGATGGTCGAGTATCTATCTTGGAAAAATATTCAACGGCGCAAGCACAAGAGGTATGGGAGGCTATGGGCGAACAGAGACCTGTGATTCGCAAAGTCAGTAAACGCCTCAGAAGGTATAAAAACCCTCCATTGTCCATTGAAATCCCACAAACAAGTGAAAGATCACCCACTCACAAACATCTGAAATGTTCTTCCATCTTTCTACGTTGATCGTTACCTCCGTCGCGATGCTGGCAGCTGCCGGACCCGTCGAACCCATTGAAGTCGTTAAGCGCGGCCAGAATTGTGGCAACGGCAATTCCGTCTACTGCTGCAACAGTTCTCAGTCCGTAAGTTAGACGGTATTGCGCGGCACGACGCCCAGTAACATGTGCTCCAGGCTAGTAGTGTTCAAGTGGCCTCGCTCCTTGGATGGTTGGGCATCCCCATGCCCTCCTCCTCGAACACCGTGGTTGGTTTTACCTGCAGCCCCATCGGAGGCGGCACGGGTGCAAACTGTGTCCAGCAGACGGTGTGCTGCGACAACGTCTACTTCGTAGGCTCCCTTGTTTCTAACGACCCAAAGTGTCTAATAGTTGTCCTATAGAGCGGTGGCGTCAACGTCGGCTGCTCTCCTATCACTATCAGCGGATGAGGACGGTGCTGAATTCAGGAATATCGAGGATGAGGTCTGTATGCCTTTGCTTTGAGGGTGGGGATATTTTGGCTGAAGGAAAATTATCGTGGAAGTTGGTTTTGCTGTGCTGGACTGGACTTTGGTACGACTACGATATATGCGCTGTAGGATTAGCTTGTGTCGGAAACGTATCTCTGTGATCCAAGAAATCAATAACGAGTCGACCAGCTAGGTGTGTGGTGGCGCTCGCGCCCGGGCCTTGCTCAATTTTTTGAGCTCTCAAGAACGTTCAATGCAGCGATTAGGTTAAGCATAGGTATATCTTAAGTCAATTAACGGTCTACTTACATGGAAAATATGAACAATCAAGAGTTGGAAACCATCTGTTCCCACCTATAAGCCTCAGTCAGCTAGAACAATTTCACTGGGAATACCAACTTCTCGCCCAAAAGGGTATGTCATCTATAGCGGCTTTACACTGGGAAAGCGGCGATCCAAAGTGTAGAATCCATCTATCTGGAATCAGTGATTGAGATTACGAAAAACCCAGTCAAGCATCCGCAATATTGGTTTAGGTTTCTGAGAGAAAATAGAAAGCAGGTTCAACCTAGCAGATAAAACTTCCCTAGAGTGATTGTCGAAGTGTTAGAAAATTTGGATTGTGAAGCTTTGAAGATCAAGAGTCATAGTCAGATGAGGATAAAGTACTCTCTACATGGCGTTCAACGTTTGGTTCAATATCTCTCCGCTGGCAGGAGGCAGATCAAAGATTCGATGGAAGAAAGCCATTCGTCGAATATGTTTTGTCACAGTCACGGTACGGACAGAGTTGCACCAGGCTGGTCGATATTGCGGCCCATTGTCTCTTCTATGTGAAGCTGTGATAAGGAAGTGACGGTCATTCATTCGAAGAGGTCGATATGTAACTCGATTTTTTACTTACTGGAATTGTACATGGCCGAGACTGATTCTTTGGAGGTGACATATTTCCGAAGGTGTCTCGATTATTGGATTGATTTTGATTGGAGAGCAGGGCGAAATGGACAAATTCACACAAGCTCGGGCTGAGCTGGCTATGCTGGAGAATTGTGGCCCGGAGTCTTTGTAGATCCAAGGCGAATGTTGGGTCTATTGGATGTGTCGTGATGCCGCTACATAGTTTAGCCAGACTGTCGATGCGTTCGTTTCCTGGGATCTTATGGTTATGGTGGCCAGGTATCTAGCGGATGGACAGATGGTGGTGAACGGGTAAGCGCCTGTAAGCGCCGTCCACTAACGGCTTACTAATAGCTAAGTATTACTAATAATGTCCTTGCACTTCCGTATCCCGAGCACCAAGTTATATACTTCCCTGAGGCTTTTGCCTCACATTGTCATTTTACTCCTCTCCTCTCCTCTCTGTCCCTGTTTCCTGCTCTCTGTGCAACCTCACGTATCTTCACGCCAAATCTCCACGTGCTTGTCCACGTTCTCTCGAGTGTAGCTCCCCTTCACGGTGAGCTTCCACGCGGTTATTTTCTGGGCAATTTATGCCTGAGCTTGTAATATACCTGGTAACAGTCAAATCATCCGAAGGTCCTACACTACTAACTTATCTGCAAAAGCGTCGAGTGATTAAAGTGCACTCTGATTGGACGGAGATGAGATTTACTCACTGAACGGGGACTATTTTGAGTACTTTTACTCGGCTATATGTTTTGCAGATCACTATGGTTTCAATTGGTTTTCTTGTCGTCCGTCATGCTGTGCTGTGGTGCGGTTAGTATTTTCTTTTCCTCTCTGGAGTACTTGCCACCTTCGCATGATGGCTCTCAAATACGCCAAACAGCCATGGAAAACACTTCACATCATATCTGAGCTATTCACTGTCCTGTTCGTTCTGCTGCCAGTATGGTCTATCACATACTTGTTTACCCGACCACGGCCAACCTGGTCGTGGACCCATGCAATGATTGTAGCGTTTCGCCAGCGCACCACCAGGCTCGCCTTCACAGTGTGAGTGATCTGGTCGTACTAACCTGCCGGTGTGTGGCAGTCCTTGACTGATCGCCACCAGCGACACACGCTCCCTTTTTAAGTGGCCAGACCACCATGCGATCCCACCGACAACCGGGTACAACGCTGAAGGCGTCTGGATCAATGGTGTACCACCCCATCTCATCATTGCTGAGCTTGCGATCTTCGCATCTGTCGCACGCATCGCGCCGATCCGCATCCCAAGCTACTGGTACGGCCGAGACGACACCGCCCCTAAACCAATCACACCAGTCTCCCATTCTGGCCAAAAGGTCTTCTTATACTTGCACGGGGGAGCGTTTATCTTCTTGTCTGCCCACCCGAGTTCCCCTTTCACGCCATTCATATACCGCAGCCTCGTCCAGCTGACCGCCGACGCACCACACCTTTTCGCGGTGGAATACCGCCTCTCGTCTACACACCCACTCACTGAACAACACCCCTTCCCTGCTGCGCTCCTCGATGCACTCGCGGGGTATATCCATCTCGTGGACGTCATGGGATATGACCCGTCCGACATCATCGTTGCCGGCGACTCTGCAGGAGGAAACCTTGCACTTGCACTCACGCGCTATCTTGTCGAGAACGAGGGACGCGCAGGGACAGACTCCTCTCCACTTCCGGCACCGCCTGGTCACCTCCTGCTGATATCTCCCTTGACTGACCTGAGTAACTCCCATACGGATACTCATTTGATGTTTAGCCCACCCGGTGGGAACCGTGAGCTGGCAAGAAGTGCATACTCGAACGATATGGACATCATTGATAACGACCTTGGGGGTAAGGGGGCCCCTTCATACCCTTCGTTAGCCTATGTTGGTCCGTTTGGACTTGGAATGGCGTTAACCAACCGGTATATCTCTCCTGCTTCCTTGCACCGGAGTTTGCACGTTTCGTTCATGGGGTTCCCGCGCACGTTTATCGTTGCTGGTGGCGCGGAGAGGTTCCTCGATCAGATATGCACGCTGCGGGACAGGATGATGAGGGACATAGGCGAGGGACAAGTCACCTACTATGAAGAGCCTGACGGGATACATGACTTCATAGGTTACACTTCGCACCCAGGGTGTCGTGCTGTACTGGATGCAATCGGGGATTGGTTATCGCGGGACTGAGCCGCTCGCTTATCTGTGAATATGTGCAGGTAATATTGAAGTACGATGTAGTTTTACAGTAGACAATGCTCAGACAATCATTAGCTTGTTATGAATGGCTTGCATCCTACTCTGAACATTCTCATGCTTTTACTATCATCACGGGTGTCTCAATAGATCCCTGGAACACACCTGTAGGTAGTAAGTAGCTCGTGTTAAATTCTGATCGTGCTGAAGATAAGCATGTATTTGCGTTCATATACTTAGTAGCGAGATACGGCGGTATACGTACTACGTAGCGTGCTGTACATGCTACGCACTGCATCGAGCAGTCACAAGTGAGAAGAGTGGGTACGGTACTATCGCGTCGCGATACGTACATACTTAAGTATCCAAGCCCTCCCCAAATATAAAAAATCGCAAAAAAAGGACAGCGAACACCGACCTCTTGATCAAAATAGCCACAGCGCAGCATGCTAAAACCGCGGTCCCAGCCAATACGAAGCGCAAGAAAGGTGATCAGTGAAAAAAAGAGAACGGGTGCGCAAGCAGCGAGAGCAAGCCAGACGGGGAGCGAGTAAGGAAACAAATTGATGTGCGACCGAAAAGACATGTAGATCCAGACAAGCAAAACACAATAACGCGTGCACGTGCAAGAAAAAGCCTATATGCTATATGAACAAGATAAATTAGCGTCTTCCATGAAGGGGGATCAGACGGAAAGTCAAAAGTATCCAGGCCCGGGACGAGCAGGGAGAGGTGGGTAGGGCTCCTTCTCCCAGTAATGGCTCCCAGCAATAACAATCTCATCTCCAGCCTCGTCCACCTGTCCGTTCTCGACGAGGTACATGGTCCTACGGCCGGCCGTCTTCTCATCAGATGGGTAAAACGACGCATCGTCTTCGTCCACGTCCGCATCCACCTCGTCATCGTCGGCGCTGGCGCGGCCAAGCTGCAGACCCAGGCTGGTATCTGAGAAGCGCGAAACGAGACGAGACGGCTCCGCACCCAGCTGGCTGTAGCTCGATCCCGACACGCGCGAAGAGGAGCTCATACCGGGCGGTGACTCATCCGTGGCCGTGGTAGTGGCTGTTGTAGTGCTGGTCCGAGCATCGCGTATCTGAAGCCGGGCAGAACTCTGCTCAGAAGACGATGTATGCGAAGAATGCACAGACGGTCCTGATGAAGAGCCCGACCGACTGGGAGCTCGGGATGTTGGAGTAGACGTCGGGAGTGTCAAGACATGAGAGACCGAGGACACGGACGAGAAATGTTCATGGAACTTGGATGGACCAGTGGGGGACCGAGCAACCGACAGCCCTGGAGTCGGCGCTGGTGGTAGAGGCGCATCTGGCGGAGGTCGAGGAGGCGAGGGTGGTAGAGCCCCGTTTTGTTGCCCATGCAGACGGCGATGGAGGAGCGCAGTCGCCACGCCGGTACCATGTGGGACTACCGGAGCCGAGTTTTGCCTCAACATGACGGGATACGCAGGACGTCCTGCGTCGACATGAGAGCCAGGATTAACGTACATGTCGCTATGGCTCCTTACATTGTTTGACCCAGTCAGGCGAGGCACTGGCGGTGGATGTACTGGCGAACCACGGCGAGGAGATAGAGACCGGAAGGGAGAAGAACTCCTCCTTGGGCTTAATGGTTGCACTGGGGCTAGAGAAGGGCTCTTCGGGTTGATCCCAGCCAGTACAGGGGAGGGCGGCACCTGTCGTGCAGGAGACCGTCTTGCGGGTGTCGTCAAAGATGGCGGAATAGGCGGTGGACTGACCATCCTTCGCGAGGGGGTCGAGGATGACGGTGGTAGCTGCGGGAGAGGCTGACTAGGCGGCGGTGCGGGAGGAGGAATGTTGAGGTGGTGCCGCGAGCTAGAGATATTGGTCCTGTGCGTGAGTAGGGGTGCTGATGTCGGTGAGTCGGTGAGTGAAGTAACGGGAAGAGGCGTATGAGGTGCAACAGGAGCATCGGCGGTAGGGAGATTAAGTGTAGCGCGCGGTGAAACAGGTGTGACCTTTAAGGAATATTCTGGAGAAGGTGCAGGGGCTACATGTACAGGAGGCGGGCTCCTACTGGACCTCTGTTTGGGAGGGGATCCTGGAGGTTTTGAAAAGCTCAGAGTCAATGGAGTGAAATTAGCCCGTGTAGGGGATGGAGATGCGACACCATTACGTCCAAGTGGCTTGGGACTAGAAGGCTTTAGCAACACGGGTAATGCGGGGACTGGCGGAACATAGTCTTCATCTTCGTCATCACTGCCTCGCTGTGGCTTTTTTGAACGCCTTCGAAAGAAGGCCATGGCCCGGGATTTTGCCTTACCGGGAGACTTACTCAGCGATTTGTTCGATGACGCAGACAGATAACCGCCATCTGAGTTATAGCCACCTTCTCGATCGTCACCTTTGCTGAGGTCAAGGGCTGCGGGCCTCATCCACTTCTTGATCCGTTTTTTGTCAAATTTTTCCTTCCCTTGCTCTTTTCCCTTGCCTTTGGAAAGGTATTGGCCTTCACTAGAGTAGCCAGCTTCGGTGGGACCTGGGCTAGGGGTTTCGTTGCTGCGACTATAACGCAGACTATCATCGTGGCTCGAGGCACGATGAGACTCCTTGGAGCGCCTGACCATTAAATTTCCAATATTCTGACCCCCTGAAGCCGACGACGATGAAGGAAACGAGGGAAAGACGGGGGAGAAGAGTTGCAAATTTTCCGAGGAGAAATCATCAAAATGCACGTGGGGAGGGGGTTCAGCGACACTCGGTTTGTGCATGTGAACCTGCAGGCCGCGAACAGTTATGGTTGCAACGTTGTTCTGCGGGGAACTGAGCACGGATGAATCATCCGACGTGGTATTTGAGCTGTAGGTCAAAGTGGGTGTAGCCGACTGGGGGTGGATTATTGAGCTAATAGGAACAAGCGAGGAAGATGTAAGTAGCCGCACCTCTACGACCTCTGTCTCCGGAGGAGGATCATGAGTTCGCTCTGGTGAGATTTCTTCTGGCTCCTCTTCAAGAGGGTTGTTGAAGATCCAGTTCGCAACGGTAGGGTTCTGAGCTATACCGAGTTCTAGTGCTGTCTGGAGGACTGATGCACGGACGGCACTAGAGTCGCGGTTTGCTGATCCGAGTCTGGACTTTGTGTGCCTGCGACGAATTGCCTGGGAGTATGCAGATGACATGGGTGGTAATGAGACTGAAACGACCGCTGCGATTTATGCTGCAATGAGTGCAATGAGGTGTAAGGACCGAGATGGAGAACGTGTAAAATCGAATGGAAGCAAGTGTTTTCAGTGATGAGAGCTGCGTGCAGCCATTCGCCGTCAGGACGCGAGAAGACGATAAGAAGCCAGTGGGCTGAAGAGATCAAACCGGACCAGCCGTGCAGTCTAACGCTGGATGGTGTATTAGCAGCGCGGACGGGGAAGACAGAAGACACGAGCTCGGAGTCGGAAAAAAGGGTTCGTTCTCCTGCCTTTCTGGGAACTTGGCAGGCGAACGCGGACATAGGAGATCTGAAGCAAGAGTGTCTCTCGTCAACACTACTTCGCAGACATCAATGATCTCGGTCTTGGTTTGACAGGAGCAATGGTTATCAAAAACACCACCTGAAGCAAGGTCGTGCACTCACTTCCTTTCCCCGTGTTTACCCTCATTTGCAGCCACCCCACCCGCGTTGACGACGACGACGACCCCACCAGCAGCATCAACAACGATCACGACCACCAACGCGACGACCAGCACGCCCAGGCCACCATCGGCGCTCACGCTCACGACCACCCGTCTTGTTATTTAGTTTACTCGGTACCATTGGTACGCCTTGATGCTGCAATTTACGGGCCCGATACTAATTGACTTGATGTCTTGGGTGTGACTTTGTAGCAACTGACTCAGTAGCTTACTACTTAGTGACTTAGCACCTCTACCTATGACTATACATACTACATCTTGCAGCGTCACCCAAAACTTCTGCACCGAAAAGTCTTGCATCACTGGCCGTCATAGACTCGGGCACTGGTGGACCGAGAATCAGATACGCGGGAAACGTGGCCCATCTGTGGTACAAATTGGATTCCCAGCATAAAACATGGGGTGACTAGGTGACCTGCACCCAACACGCCATGGCACTGCGAACGAATCCACTCCCGCCTCTGCCATCAGCTGGTACATCACCACCACTTCACAGTGCAACACTTCCGTCCCGTACGACATCGCGGGCATGTAAGCCCGTCCAAGGCATTCAGTCTCGTTTCACGTCGTGG
>Ga0307518_10001111_pt1 | contig 20212 bp, 25 predicted proteins | sample 25_EM_MG_FD_203889 | JGI IMG/M metagenome (GOLD analysis project Ga0307518, IMG submission 203889) | Populus trichocarpa ectomycorrhiza microbial communities from riparian zone in the Pacific Northwest, United States - 25_EM | ecosystem: Host-associated > Plants > Roots > Unclassified | place...
GTTGCGCCGCTTCCGTGGCTTTCTCAGGCGGATGGAGATGAAAAATGCAAAGCAAACAACGTTGGATTCATTCTGGGTTCAGTAAAATAGATTGTACCGCTTTGAAGCGCTTTCTGATGGCCTTAGCGTCACGTATTAGTAATGACTGTCACATTAGGTGTGACATGTCACTCTTGTATAACCGGGGCAATGCATAGATTTTTCCCCAGCCCGACGATATACACTACGAGATAATCAACTGTATCATTGATCAAACTATGGCCAAGAAACCTGGGACCAAGAAAGCAGCGGCGAAAGCAGTCAAGAAGGAAAAGGCGGCCCAAAAGACTGCACGCAAGGAGAAGAAGAAGGTAACTAAGACAGCGAAAAATGGCCAGGATGATGACGACATGGACGATCTCGAAGGCATTCTCGAAAAGGTTCATCTCTCCAGATCACTCCTTCATCGGTCTGATAATAGTCATGAATGTTGCCCATGTTCACAGTAGATGCGGCTCGAGTGGGAAGAGGCCCATACAGTGACAGAGGAAGCTGTAGAAGGCCCCCCAAGTAAACGAGCCAATGCAACGCTGACCGCATGCCCGAATGGAAATCACCTTTGGTGCATTGGTGGTGAGTATTTCAGCGAGGATGGAAAAGCGGTATGTCATGTTTCTGGGAAAATTACCTCTGTCTCGTCAATGAAATCGACGTGTTACTTACATCTACAGTATTTCTACAACGACGTTTTTCGTTACTCTCCTGACAAGGTTCGTTTACTTTGAAAATTATTAAGGAAATACAGGGTTCCGTTTTCGAGGCTGTTTTCGAACTCGTTTTCGATGCTTCCGCTGTATCTCTCCGCAGTGCGCACATGTAGCTGGGTTTTTGACCGTTTTTGGTCCTCACCAACTCTCAAAACGAATTCCAAAACGACATTGAAAACGGCTCGAAAACAGAACACTGTATTCCCCTTTAATGCCTGTCCAAACCCCTGCCTCATATCGCTCCGTGCCTCAAGAATGAATGGCGTAAATTCATATCTCCAACCTGCCCTGGTCCACGTTCTGCTCACAGTGTAGTCGCCACCCCTGCTGCAGGTGGAAAGTTGTTCCTCTTCGGTATGTTGGCACTTGGACATGCTGCCAAGTGATTTTGAATTGTCGACCCCAGGTGGCGAATTCTCATCGCTGTATCAGAATAGTTTTCATCATTACCGCGACTTTTGGGTTTTTGACATTCCAACTCATTCATGGGAGCGGATCGAGACCAAGATACGCCCTAGTGCACGATCTGGACACCGGTAGGTTGGACCTGCTCAGGCTCGTGGATTTACTTCTCTACCCTACAAAATATAATTCTGGCAGAATGGCGATCTGGAAGCATTATATCATTCTTTTTGGCGGCTTTTATGACCCAGGATACCGCAGTATGTGACATAACTACTGTGTTGCTAACTCTTTAACCTCTACATTTAAAAGCTCAGTACTTGAACGATACGTGGTTCTTCGACACGCAGGAGTACAAGTGGAAACAGGTCGAATTCAAAGAGACAGACCGCAAGCCCCCGTAGGTCACCATATTTTTGACTGTACTTCCATATAGCCATTCTGGAACGCTTGTGTTCTTGGTTGGCATGCAATATCCTCCGTGGTAACAACGCGCGCTGACCAAAAGCTCGCTTACTGCAGGCCCCGCAGCGGCTTTTCGTTCCTCCCGACGCCTGAAGGAATCGTCGTTTATGGAGGATATTGCAAAGAATACACGAAGGGAAAGCGTCCTGTGGGGGTTATATTGGATGACACGTGGTTTTTGCGAATCACGCTGGATCCGAGTGCTGCTACTCCAACATTCAAGTGGGAGAAACGCCGTGTACCGAGTTCTGCTCATGTGCCATCACCACGCGCGGGTGCGACGATGGCCTTGTGGAACACACGTGCAATGGGTATCATGTTTGGTGGTGTCACGGATGTCGAGCGCAATGAAGAAGGCATGGAAAGCGTGTTTTGGGCAGATTTGTAAGTACGCTGCCCATAATACATGCGCGTCCAAGTGTGCGAGCCCCAGGGCTTATTTATTGCAGATATGGATATCATGTGGAGACCAGCAGATGGTCTTCTATGAGCCTCAAACGACCGAAAAAAACAGGTGGTACGAAAAAGAAGCAAACTCACCCCAGCCCCGTCAATATACCCGCCTTCGATTCAGGTAACGAAGATGAAGGTGCGGAAGAAGACAAGGCGTGTATCCTTCCGTAACGCCCGGTGTGATGCATTTTTACTCTGTTCATAGCCCGCATCTATTGCGAGAGGGGGAATGCACCCAAGTCAGGCCGCGAACATCGAACAAAATATGGACGACCCCGATTTGACTAAACCTATGGCGAGATACAACGCCATGTTGGCTGTGCTAAGAAACACATTGTACATGTGAGCACCTCCCCTTCTTCCAGTCCACCCATAACCCAAGTTTTTTCAAGCTATGGTGGCATTATTGAACGTGGATCACGGGAGTACACCCTTGACGACTTCTACACCATCCAGCTTGATAAACTTGACCGTTACATTTGTCTGCGTCCGATCAGTTTTATTGTCCCGGACAACGCAGAGAGTAGCAGCGAAGATGACAGTGACGGTGATGACGATGACAGCAGTGATGATGACAGTAGCGACGGAAGGGATGATGCGGAAGAGGAAGTTGGAAGCGAGTTCGAGGTGAAAAGTCGCAAGGGGAAGGGAAAGAAAGGCCGGAAACAGGAAACGGAGAGTGACGAAGACGAAGCCAATGTTGATAAGAGAGAGCATGAAGGAGCTGGGGTCAGTGTACTACGTTTTATGTCCTCTGTTCATACTGACCATCTATATCTAGGATCTTCGCACCCAGGCATCCTCATTCATGACTGCCTCGGCTGAGAATTCGGGTCGCTCTGCGGAGGATATACTAAGTACTCCCATCCCAGGAGAAACCCTGGCTATGTTTTATGCGCGTTCTCGTGAGTATTTTCTCTCCCACAACAGACCACGCAGAAGCGTTTCAAGGGGTCCTATATATCTGATCTACGGAGAATGACCTGCATGCACCTACAGGTGAATATTGGGCCCAAAAGGCACATGCTCGAGGTGCTGGCGACAGCCGTGGAAAGGAGCTCAGACGTGACGGGTTCGGTTTGGCCGAAGAACGCTATGGTGTGTTTCCTTATTCTTTTCTCTTATCTGTGCTGCAGAGTGCTGACGGTGGTTACAGCTGAATACAAACCGATTTTGGAGGAGGTGGAAAAGATACTGGCGGAAGCTGGGCTTGATGACAAGGAGATGAGGGAGATGAGCCGGGATGTGAGCGGTGTTCCAAGTGGGGGGCAGAGCAGGAATCGCAGATAGTCTGTGCAGTCCCTCGACTCTGTAATTAGTCAATACGTTCCGACATTTGTGGAAAGGGGCTGCACCATTGGCAGACGCCCCATCATGGCCACTTTTGGCAATTGTCTTCTTCACTCAACACCACACATTGCGTTATTATTAAATGGTAGGATCCCTCGAATGCCCTTGTCGACGTGCAGCTAACCCTGTGCCCGCTACTCCAGGCCCTGCGAGAGATATCAACCTCCATGAATACATCCTTGGCTAGTACTTCAATTGGCCCGTCCGTGTCCACAGCATCTTCAACACATACTGGCCACGGTCACTCCGCCATGCCTGCAGAGCTCGAACAGACACTTTCAATGCTTTCTTCTCACAGATCTGTACTGGGGTATATTCTCCTTTCGCGTGGCGAGCAAGTCAGCATTATCCGACACTCGGGAGTGGTGTTCGAGGGCGAGCAGGGCAAGAAATACGCGGCTGTCATCAGACGCATCATCGAGAGCGTGAAAGCAGGGCTTGAGGAAGTTAGCGGGGAGGAGAATGAAGGGGTACGTCTATATGTTCTCATATCGTGTGCTCGGAGCTGGAGTTGTGATCGGACCATCGGATCATTGACGAGATTCATTGGGAATTCTTTTGGACTGATGCGACTATTTTTCATTGCAGGACAGTATACGTTTTATGAGGATACGAACAAAGAGACACGAGCTGATGATCTCGCCAGGTAAGTGCATTCTGATATCCACCCGTCATTGACCGCTATTCTGACGGGGGATGTATTGCAGATGATCGATATCTGCTGGCGGTGTTACACGATCCAGCAGCATAATTGTGCTAATTTCATGTTTCATATCGCATCTGTATTCCTAGGATTTCTTTTTAAACATTATTCAAATCTAGGGCTTAATATGCGGTCGGTCCATATGATCTAGAGCACCGTACTGAACTATATCTTCCCTATAAACCTTGTCAGTCGCGGTGCTTGGAAACGATGTGACCTTGGAAGACAATATCCATTGTGCCAATCTTGCATTGCCGACTACACAGACCACCATCGCAAGCTGCACAGGAGTCAGCGCACAACTGTTCGAACCACATCGTCACAATAGTCTTGTGGTAGATGTCCGTGGAACCCCTTGTTAGCATCCGCTGACTTTTACCACGACAGGGTCAACCATGTAGAACTCAGAGTCAAACAGAAATGCAGCAGTAATGAGCAGTACATTCGTATAGTGAAGCTACTGTCACAGGGATGCTATTTTCAGCCCGGAACGATTGAAAGTGAATTTCTGCTTCGCTTCAAGTCCCATGATTGCTACTAAATGTCTGGCTTATGCTTTCGAGCTCTGTCTTCCGTGCTGAGGAAACATGGGAACTAACGAAGTATCTTGATGATTTCCAAGCGCGTGGCCGATATTACCTACATAGTTCCTCATCGATTCAAGGGGGGCCCATCAAAAACCATTCGACAAAACGTGGTATTGAAGCCATTCAATAAGCTGGATCAAGCGTGCTACGATGTTCCCGGGCGTCCTAGTCTTTGTCATCCGTATAGCCTTGCAGGCAGCTGGTTGGCGAATTTGATGACATGGTGCGATAGAGGCAGCAAGAAACGGTACCATTTCACCAGGTACAAACGGGTGCCTACGTCGAGCCAGCAACACAAATCACATGTGCCTATAACGAGGGACAGCACCGTGTCATGAAATCACTAGGAACAGTGCACAGCAGTGTATACAAACCATCGTCATCGGTTGCGTTCATTTTATGCATGATACATGATCGATGGACCGAGTTGTCCTCACAACAACTGTCTGAGGGATCATGGCCCCAGCATCGCCGACTGGATAAAAAAGTTGTCTGATTGTTGGCGTGTGATATTTCGAGGGACACACCTGTTATAATTTCACATCCCTGAGCTGGCGACAAGAGGCTGTTGCGTGAAACGTGGGTCATGATGCTCTGCATCTTCGAGGCTTTGCCACTCACATCCATCTAGTACGATTGCACTTGGCCCGCTGGTCGTCGTCGTTAGATTCGTTCGCGAAAAAGTAACCAGGTAAGCGAATATTAGCTTTGTATCTGTTTGCAATTCCAACTTGATCCCCTTACCTCCGACTGCATCGAAAACCAACTTCAGCTTTGCGGAGCGATACCTCGCACCAGAAGATATCCTTACGACCCTCCCAAAACTCTGACGCGTACCCACTTTCATTCTGTACACTACCCAGCTAACACCTCCCCCGAGCGACCATGACTCGGTTTGGCGACTTTCAAACCTTGTGTTCCCAGGTTCCATCATATCCCTGGTGCAACCTCTTCTACCGCCAGGTGTGCTTTTTAATCGACCCCATCTCTACCATCTAGACGCTCATGCAGTGCATTATAAGCTACTTCACAATGACCCTTCAGTCCTCACTGGTTTATCTGCCAATGAAACAACCGCACCCGTCGGCGTTAATCCGCAATGCGGCATACCCAACGTCAAAGCGAATGGATCTCTAGGGAACATCGCGAATATTATCGCCTGTGGCATCAGCGTGTTCATAGTCTTGTCGCTGATTGTACTTGCTGGCCGGAGAAAAGCTGCCGTTGGTGAGTTTCCCCCCGCTCGCTCGGGCACGTTTTTCTGATCGACGCGCCGGGGGGGGGCATCATCTAGGGCGCACCGAAATACGATTATTCTTTTGCATATACCTCCTGACGCTACCGTTCCAACTTTTGACAACGGGCTCCGTGCTCGAACAGGGCTCCACGGCTTTGGTAGCGCTCACTGCCATACATGCGGGTCTGGTTACTACGCTATTCTGGTCGTTGCTGGGCAATGCGATCGTAGCAACCCAGGTTGTAGAAGACGGCACCCTTAGTGCTCTCATAGTACGTTTCTACGCCCCTTTCTTGCAATTCAATCGCCTTCTCACCAAAGCGATAAGCCACTCTCCATCGTCGGCCTCGCCTTCTTCGTCGCGACGACGTATATATCCCTTGATGTAGCCCTTACCATTTCGCGGACGCTTGGGCCCTCCAACCCTCCACAAGCACTCTCCAGCATACCCCTCTTTGTACTGACCAGCATCTGGCCTGCGGTGTGAGTATCTATGAATGTCTAGATTCCGAAGATAAGATCTCATGAACATCCCTCTCGATTTGTCCAGCGCCACTCTTATCTACTTCTTCATCATGCTGTACATCGTGGTGGCTATTCTTAACGAGATCCGTCCGCTGTGGTACTACATCCTATCAGGAATTCTCTTTGTAGTCAGCCAGCTTGCCTACTTCCTCCTGAGCAAGGTGATATGTAAGGTGCGTGGACTACGGTGTGTCCCGTATTCACCAATCGATTGAGATACTGCCGAACAGGGTTCATCGAAAGTCGATGGCTCTTTCATAGCGACTCTCCTCGAGACGGCCGCAGTTGCCGTGCTCTACATTGCATGGCGGAGTATCACAGAAGGTGCGTCATTGATACGGTTTATGTCCTGATAACACTCACAGGCCCTGCAGAGGATTGGGATAACGATGTATTCTACCCGTCATAGCGGCGATGCATGCATGTTACGGACCCCTGATGCCGACGTACTCACTCAGTCACGACCCCCATCCTTTTCGCTCTGTACTGACTCCGTGTTTTCGACCCCCCACGGAATGTATCAAGCTCCCGCTGGCCGTCTCCCTACAGTACCTCCGCTGTTGCAATATGTTGACTTTGGAATGTGCTGGATGTACCACCCCCTCCCCCTAATCTTTACCTTGTGTATATCTCAGCCTCTCTGCGAGACTTGGAAATGCTGCTCTCTCTTTTCCATTGTACATATGTTCAGCTACACCCGCTTTTGACTCTTTTTGATTATCTGGCGTCAGGGAGGTCTAGGTTTATTCGACATTGGATAAGTAGCCTGTAACTTGGTAGTTAGTAGGGCGTTTTGTACTGCGTGACACGAAGAACATTATTCCATTATTACATAACCTGCCTTTGTTTCTCCGAGGATCATGCGAACTACAAATTGAACATTGCACTTGACATGAATAGGGAGTAGCGGATTCTGCAGAAGATAGATCTTCGAGTGAGATTGGCAGCCTAGTATCCGATTGCTTGCTTCCACAGCATACTGGCGACTGCTTCTGGGATTTCCTGTCTGATGTGCCGCGCTTGTCGGAATACACCCTTGAGGTATGTACTAGAAGTTACGGTGATTGGGAAGTGTAATTAATTTAGTCGGAAGAGCTAGACTCGTCGAGAATATAGGCACGCGAGTGCCCTCGGAAACTTGACGTGGTTCGAATTCGCCGGCCGTGGTGGTTGACACGGTATACTTAGGGACAAATGAATACGTCGTAAACTCCTTTGTCAGGTGTATCGTATCCTGTCAATTATGCCCAACTGGTAAATACAGAGCGCAGTACATATACCCAAGTTCACCGTGCGGTCGTGGAGAAAAAAAGGAAAGTATACGTTCACACTACAGTCTAATACTACATACATACATTTAACAACACGGGAATGAAAGGGCGATGGGACGGCTGGCGGATATGAAAAAAGGAATGTGGATATGCCTGGCAGCTTGCGGGCGGCACACGTATCAAAGAAGCCTAGAAATAACGAGTAAGAGTGGAAAGCGCTGTCGAGAAGGGTGCGCATATGACTAAGGGCCAATAAAGAAAGAGTGCAGCCCATTACATCCAGACACACAGAAGAAACCAAGAAAGAAAAAAACGTCGGCCGTATCCTAATCGTCTCCAGGGTCGGGGACATAGAGCTGCTGGATGCTTGTCTGTACTTCGATATACACCCAACCCTTGTCCGACGCAGTGCTCCGAAGAGAGCTCATTCGCCGCGGGAATCCTGGGAGCTTGTATTTGGTACTGCCGCTCTTCGTACGGGAGAGTGAACGTCTCGACGGGGACCTTGACAGGAGGAAGAAGAGGTTACGTCCGTCTGAGTCTGTCTTGGGTAATTCTGACTTGGTCCTTATTCCTGTGATGGTTTTATGACTCTCGGAGTCAGGACGGCGTTTACGTAGACGCCGGCGTGGGGGTGATTGTGACGGAGATGAAGGGCCTTTGTCTTTAGGGGTCCTCGAGCCCAAAACGGGGGAGCGGTGAGGGCTTCCGACGTACGTTGTCGCCGTCGAAAAGCGTGAGGTCTATATCACCATTCATGCCGACTGCGTTGAGACATGCGGGAGACATACGCACCAAATGACCGCGCTTTCCGGTGACTGAGTGCTCCTCCATGCCACGCACCTCAGGGATACGAGACCTGAACAGCGAGGTTCTCGCCGACTGCGGGGGACCAGGACCCACCCTGGTTGATCGCGGAATGTGGAGGGAACGAGAAGACCGCAGGGGTACTTCCCGCTTAGGGGTGTCCTTTGTGTCCACCGCTGAGGAAGTGCGTGTCAGCGTCCTGGGTTCCCTGTACCGCAGCGAGCGACTAGGAACACGGTACAAAAACGTGCGGAAAGCGCCATGAAGGGACGAGCGAGGGGCGACGCCGTCTGGTGCGGGGTCTGTGCCACGATCAGACGAAGTGGCCTGGGATGCCGCATCACCGTACACGCCGGAATGGGGTGCAGGGTTCGGGTTGGTGTCGCTTTCCAGAAGGCGTGCACCTGAGAAGGTGAGCATGCCCTCGTCGGGGTCCCAGAGGGCTGCGAATGTCAGTGAGGCTTTGGGAGACAGGATGTCGGACCAGCGGTGTTCGTCCTCGGTGGTCGGGGTGGAGGAGCTGTCGGCACTGGAGTCGTCCATGGGGAGGAATATCTGTGAGGTATGGATACTCTGCTGGGATGAGGAAGACGGTGCGAGGATGGGATGGACCACTCACCTGGACTTTGCCCGGAAAACTCATGGGGAGGCAGCTGACCAGTGCAGCGTCGAAATACGATGAGAGGGAGGGGAGAGGGATGTCTATATTTCTAGGGGGTGGTCGTATGCCTGCACACGGGAGAAGGTGGCAAGGTCGGAATGAAAATTTATGCAGAGTTTTAATGCCCCCCACGCGGGAGTGAAATCACGTACTAGCAAAAGTCTGTCGGCACCCTCCCCCTTTGGCCCGTCACGTGGGTGCCCCATGGAGGTTGGGCAATAGCGTAGTCCAGTAGACCAGTTGGGGATTGGGGGGGCGCCCTTCTGTCTTCTATTCGAAGAAATGCCTCTCGTGGGCGGACGAAGAAGACTCGGTGCTCTCCAACGGTGGATCGTGTGTGGAATAGGTGTTTGCATGGCAACAGAACGTAGGTTGAGGTCGACAGACGACCGTGTTTGCCGTCGACCGCGGAACATCGCGAGCGGGACAGAACTTGAACGAGGAACGCCCGTGGAGTGTAGCATCTGAGTATCGAGTATCGAAGTGTCTCTGAGTGAACCCATGTTTGTGGGATAATAACAAGTTTTGGTAACCGCGACGTTGACTGCGCCCCTTGCTCTGCTCTCTCCGCCAATAGAACTCACCCCACCACACACGCTATCAACGCCGTTCACTTTGCCACCACGAAACCCCATCCCCACATATGAGCTCAAACACAGGCCTCTCTCGTCGACGGGTCCCCAATACCACTGCATCGCCCGACGACACGTCGGGCTCTACCCGCCATACGAATGGCTCCCCCTCCAACGGGACATACCACGCTGGCTCAGCATTCGAAGGCGGAAACAAAATTGCATGTGATCCTCGCGACCTCGATCAAGACCAAGAGGAGACCCGCGCTGGGGGCAAGCTACCGCGTCTCACCATCATGGAGGAAGTCCTTCTGCTCGGCTTGAAAGACAAGCATGTACGTGTACAGGCCATCATCATCCATCACTACCTTTCCACACCCCCTTTATCGTTTCGCTCCTTATTCAAGCAATTCCTTGTGCAAATACTCATACTTTCCGTGGAGCACCTGAAGCACTCCACCTTTTGCTCATAGAAGCCTGCATGTTGATATTCATATAGGGTTATCTCTCATTTTGGAACGACAGCATCTCGTATGCTCTACGGGGATGCATCCTCGTCGAGCTAGCTCTGCGCCGTCGCATAGCGCTTGTCAAAGATACTCATCGCCGGAGGAACCCACTCGCAGAACGTCTAGTCGAAGTCATCGATGACAAACAGACGGGCGAGACTATACTCGACGAAGCGTTGAAAATGATGAAAGCACAAGAAACGGACAGATTCACTATCAGTGCATGGATAGACCTTCTAAGCGGTGAGTAAACCTTTTTTCCCGGGGGACGGATGGACACGGCTTGATAAGGTATAGGTGAGACGTGGAACGTGATGAAGATTGGCTACCAGCTGAAACAAGTTCGCGAGCGGCTCGCAAAGGGTTTGGTGGACAAGGGTATTCTCCGAACAGAGAAGCGCAATTTTCTCCTGTTCGACATGGCCACACACCCTGTGGCCGATGTCCGAACGAAGGACGGCATCGTCACCCGCGTCGTCTCGCTCCTGACCGCGAACACATCCACGGTACCCCCGAGTGCCCTGGACAAGGAAGGGACACAGTGCAGGGTCGCGCGAGCCATATGTCTGGTATGCGCGGCGTATGCAGCCAGTGTGCTCGACAATGCACTCGGGCGACTCACTTACGAGGATCGGGAGGCTGCATTCCAAAGATGCGACGAAATCCTGGCCGAGTTCTCGTGCTGGCCATTCGGGAGCAATTCTGGGCAGGGCGGCAGCAGCAGCGGGCGGAGACGAGAGGCACTCAGGATCGGGATGGGGAGCAGTGCACCGAGTGGTCGGGAGAGCATCTTGGGGCTGCTTCAAGAGGTCAAGCGAGAGATGAGTGGCGAGGAAGACCTTGGATTTGAGCTGATCGCGGGTGTGCTCGAGGTCCTTTCCAAGTTGGATTCCCTGTTGTGACCGTCGATCTTGTGCTTTTTTTCCGTTCCATAACTAGCATTGACGTCGATGCCTTGTCGATTGCAAATTGGACAGAGTTGACCCCAACGGAGGAGGCAAATGCAGCCTGTCGCCGTGCATATGTTATTTTTTATGTCGTCATAAGTCTCCAACGCCTCTCCCCGGAGCCACGGCAAGTGAAACAAGATTCTGCCTGCCGACAGCCCGTCCCTGAGCATCCATTTGAATCACATCGTTCAAATCAACCTTAGCCCAAGTTGGAGTACTTATACTAATACTGCAACCAGGTCCTCTGGTCGTGTGCTTCCCCCCACCTTACGCTCTCCAGCCCAGCCATGGTGTTCAACTTCGACGCTTCAGACCCGCTCGCAGTCGTCACCGCCCCCCCACCCAACGAGACCCCAGGGGAAAGGGCCGCACGAGAAGAGCGGGAAGCAGAGGCCCAGAGGATCAGCGACCAAATTGATGAAGAGCTCCGTGCGGAGAAGGCTACCATCCGAAAGCACGATGAGATGGTCAAGATACTCCTCCTTGGCCAGAGCGAAAGCGGCAAGTGTTGCACCTGCCTCCCCCCCTTCCCATTCCACTGACCGTGGCACGTTCTCGTGCGACAGGCAAGTCGACGACACTGAAGAGTTCGTCTCGAGCATCTTTGACTTGTTCCCCGTCTCGCTAACCAGACATGTCCTCCCGCCAGACTTTCTCATACAATTTGCCCGGGACAAGTGGACACGAGAACAAGCGTCATGGCGCTCTGTCATCCAGCTTAACGTCGTGCGCTCCGTCAACGCCATCGTGGACGCCATGGAGCGCTCCATCGCATCCGCCGATTCCCAAACGTCCTTCACCTCCAGGCACCAAGTGCTCTTATTCCGGCTTAGCCCGCTGCGCAGGGTCGAAGACGACCTCAAGCACATGTTGGGCACCAGAGATAGTCCCGATATTCGCGCATCAAGGGAATTTTTCGTCTGCTCATGGGAATGGCGAGCGTTCCTGCAGGGTTCGTCACGAGATGGCCACCACCATCATCCTTCACAGGCTACACGCGAGGGCGGCGTCAACCATGGCAATGCCACCGAGGTCATCGCACAATGTGTTGACGACATCCAAGAACTGTGGGAAGATGAGATAGTGCAGCGGATGGTCCAACGCCGCGAAATAGCTTTGGAGGACTCGGCAGGCTTGTGCGCTTCTTTTTCATCACAAGCCTATCATCATTTCTCTTACGGCTCATGGCTTTTAGCTTCTTGGATGCCTCCAATCGGATTGCATCCCGTGAATATCACCCAACGGACGATGACATATTACGTACCAGGCTCCGCACGCTCGGTGTGCAAGAACACGAACTAACCATCGATGACGGTAGGACTTGAGCACTACTGATCGTCACCATTGACGCGAATCTCCCCCTTCAAGATGGTAAGACGCAGACGTGGAAGATTTACGACGTTGGAGGATCACGAACACAGGCAAGCGTCTCCTTGCGTTACGTCACCGTATATCCTCACCTGCCACAGCGACGAGCATGGGTACCCTACTTCGAGCAGGTCACCGCAATAATATTCTTGGCCCCTGTATCTTGTTTCGACGAACGACTTTCAGAAGACCCACGCGTCAACCGCCTAGAAGACTCGTTTATTCTTTGGAGGGCGATATGTTCTTCACAGCTCTTGACGTCCACCACGCTCGTCATCTTCCTCAACAAGAAGGACTTGCTCGACAAAAAAATCGCAGCCGGCATCCAGGTCAAGACATATCTCCCTTCTTACGGCGATAAACCAAACGAAACAAATGCCGTTGTTAAATGTATCTTCCCGCATTGCGATGGGCTTGCATAGAAACTGACCGGAGCCACCAGACCTCGCTACAAAGTTCAAAGAAACCGCCGTCAACCATTCCCCAAAACCTCGGACATGCCATGTCTATGCAACGTCAGTTGTCGTAAGTCCATCTTTTAATGTCGGCTCGTGCGGCCTGCGATGACTCAACAATGATTGGTCAGGATAAACGCACGACAGCACAAACGTTGGTATCTGGTAAGTTCCAATGGTGCACTTCTGTCTCGCTCATTTCTCATACATTTATCAGTACGGTCCGGAATAATGAAGGAACTTCTCAAAAAAGCAGTCCTACTGTGAGAGCATACTGTTGTATCAACAGAACATTGTATTACGGACTCCAACTCGTAGACGCTTAAGCAGCAAATTATCACTTCAATACAGTTACGAAGTTTATCTATGTGCGAACTCGCATACATAATACATCCCCCTGTTTCCGTTGACTTCTGACCCCTGCATACTCATTACACGACGATCCTCATCGGGTGACCACTAAAGCTGTGTCCAACCTTCACCAGCCGGCCACTTGAGGTTATCAGCAAGAAACTCTGGACGTGCCCCTCCACGATGCACACGATTGTCCCACTGGCCCGGCTCATCGTCGGTCACAGGGTCTGGATACGGATCCTGGTCCACATCGGTGGCGGTCGCCCACCGGGTATCTTCCATCAAACCTTCCTCCCCTTCGTCGCGCCACTTTGCACCGGGTCCAATATGCGAGTGGCTGACGTACCCACGCCTACTGAGACCTGCCTCTGCTTTATACCTAACGGCATCGAGCCTCGGTTGGGCTTTCAGCTGGAGATCAGATATCGTCTTCTGGATATGAGACATTGGTGATGAGTCTTCTCGATGGCGCACGAGAGAGACGTGCTGTGAAAGGGATGCATTGCGCGAGTGTGGAGGGGGCGATGATGGAGAGGTATCGGTCACGGTCGAGGTCGTTGTCAGTTGCACGCTCTCTGGCCGCTTCCTTCGAGGAGGGGGGAGGGGCCGTGGATCTGCATAATGCATTGACCTTGAGCGGAACACGCGGGACGACGAGGAAGACTGTGGAGAGTCGTTTGCGTCGGTAGAAGGCCGGCGATCAGGATGCAGCGGCGGGGCAGGGATCGCGCCCGATGTAGAAGAATGCTCTCTGCTGGGTAATGGAGGGGGTACGGTTGACGAGGAAGGGCGTGGTGGCCTCAGGGAAGCACTTGCGACTCGATCAAGGGAAGGTAGCGAGCTCGATGTCGATGAACTCGTACTGCTTGGCGGCCGACGGCGCAGAGGCACAGGCGCCCCATTATTATCTGTGCCTGGCGCTTCGCAACCTCGTTTTGAAGGACTGAGGCTTCGTGTTCTTGATGACGTCGATTTCAGAACCTGCAGGACACGCTCTCGTTCTAGCTGCTCCTCAGCACGCTTCATGGTCTTGCCGTGTTTGCTAGCCTCTAGGGACTGTCGCATGAGGAGACTCGTAACATGGTTAGGTTTGCTTGGCACGAGCGGCGGGCTACACGGAGCCGTTGGTGCCGGAGTAACCTCGGATGGGCGTTGCAGCGATGCCGAGATGGTAGGTTTCCGAGGAGGTAGCGGCGGAATCTTCCCGCTCTTGGTCGCAACATTCTTCTCACGAGATTTTTCCGGCGAATCTGCGTCCTCGAATTTATCACGCATCAGGAACGGATTGTGACTAATTTTTTGACCACCATGACGAGGTCCCATCATCGTTGAACCATCTGAATCAGCACATGGCGAGTTCTGCGGTATTGGCGTAGTGTACTCGGTCGATCGTCGGACGAAAGGGTTGGTCTCTGGAGGCGAGGCATTGCATGTGGGTCCCCTGGAGCGATTTGGGTGACTCGGTGGTGCTTTGACCAAATGCTTTGGGGGCGATGACAGCGTTGGTACACCACTAGACTTTACGTCGTCGGGGAGAGCTGCAGCACTTCGCGGTGAGATAAAGACATGGAGATAGTGCCGCATGGTGCAAACGGCGAAACACAATCATTACTTACCCTGGATAAATGCAAGGGATCGGTCAATCCCTTTTCCAGACTGAGCGTGGATAACAAGGCGGTGAGCTGCAAAGAACTGGCCACCTGTGAGTGTGTCCGCAGGCAGCAGGTTTGGAAAGAAAAACTTCAGGATCTGGTGGGGTGGCATCAGAGTAAATGACAAAGGGAAACACGCTGACGAGACGAACATCGTCGATATCTGACGCTGGAAGGTCCTGGTATCTTCCCCTCAACCATGCTCGTGCCTCGCGTACGCCTACCGTCATAGTTTCGTAGTGTGCATCATCATGGGCGACGGTGGGGTCCTTGTCGCTGGTGACACAGAGATCGTGGAGCGCCGACGTGTACAGAGCATATTCGAAATCGTTCAGAGCAGACGCATGCAGCGTTAAAGGACGCATTGAGAGCCCAGACCGCCTTGGAATGTTTCCTTCAGCCTCTTGTTGGGAATTTGTCGGACACGAGCCCCCAATGCGAAGGCGCTTATACTAACCGGCACGTGTCCAGTGGACACTGTTGACCTCATTCAACGGTACGTCCACTCGACATGTTCGCAACTTACTACGTATTTATTTTTGCAGGCCTCATGATGTCAGAACACGAGCACAACCATTTTGCCACAGCGGAGGACTTCCCCCCGCCGTACTCAGACCCATCTAGCTCATCACCTCCAAAGTGGGAGCCACAGTTCGAAGACCTAACAGCCGCAGCACTCAAGAAATTTGACGAGACTGAGCATAGCCCGCTCGATCCACCTCCGGAATGCTTCTCCATTCCTTCTCCACTCCGTATCAGATCACACGATTTCCCCTCCTTCAGGATTCCAAGTCTGTCTGACAGACTGATTGACGGCTTTGCCGTACTTTATCCTCGTAACGTGTTGGAGAATCATGGCATCACTCAGGAGGACTGGGTGAGATTTTTGGAAGACTTGACCATCGCTTCCCGTCTGTCGGCACTGGGGCTCAGTGCAGTAGGCTCACGCGTCCCAGCCAAGCCATTCCCCACCCTTGGTCCATTCATCATGTGGCTCCCCGGATTTGCTTATGACGCCACCTTCCAGAGGAGCCCATTAGAAGAAGTTAAAGCCCTGATTGCTGTCTGGAATCAGAGTGCATTTGAAAGGCGGAAGCTCAGAGTGACTGTTCAAGTTAGGGTGGAAAAGGGTAAGAAAGCGGGCTATGACCTTGTGGTCGAGTCGCTGTAGCTGGTCTAGTTTGTCTTGTCACATGTACGATTGCCTTAGCTGCTGTGCGTAACGTCCCACCCAACAAGTGGCCTCGGAATCCTGGAAATGGGAATCAAGAAATGATTGGCTCTGATGGGCAATTCTAGTATGTTTGGACCACATGCACGACTTGTGGAGGGTCGCGTATGTACCTACCACGAAAGCCAGTGGTGGGGGTTCGAACTGTAGGCGGTGTTAGCTGGTGAGTTTTGGGCCCGTATTGTCCATGCGGTGCGTCAGAGAACAAACTACCTAATTCCCCAAGGAACTGGACAAGACTAAGCTTACCGCAGACGGTCTCTCACAAGCTCCTGCGTCGCCATAATGAACCGCTTGAAAGCTCGCTGAGGGTGACGAACCAAATGCTTTGGTCCACTCCTGTAGTAGAGACGGTGACCCACCGTGATAGATCAAGGGAGCTATTGCATAGGGCCATGTCCGGGGCGTGGGTTAGAATTAATCACTGATACAGTTACTATGTGATACAAGCCAGTAGATGCGCGCAATGAGGTATCCAACCTGTCATTTTTCGTCGTCTCTAGGGTCCCCACGAGAATTCGATGAACTACTAGCTTGATGCTAGAACACGATATTGAGACCGCTGAACAAATACGCACGAAGCCGAGCACGCACCTGTCGCAACTTTGCAAGGTGAATTTTGAGCGTCTCTGCGTAGTTTTCAAATCCGAGCGTGACCATGGCATATAAAATATCTTCGCCGCCGATGGTCTTGCGTTTCTCCATCTGACACTTTTCCGCCGCCTCCGAAGTGATGAAGCTAATGAACTCTGAGACGCATTCCTGGACACACTCCTTTGCATCTTTGGCAATTTTGGCTGTAGGCGGTACGGATTGCTTCATGATACGCGAAACATTCGCTATCTAAGAAGCAATATGAGCGATCAGCGGACGTCGGAAATGTATGAGCAAGCGTGTACTGGAAGAAAACGATCCTGTTCTCTGTACTCTCCAACTTCCTGTTCAGTGATAGGTGCGGGTTCATGTGCTTCTTGGGCGTTCTGTGAGACGACACCGGACCCATCGTCTTGGGAAGCAATGTCCGACATTGAGTTCGTCGGGGGCACTCAGAGATGGCTGGACTAGTCAGGGTTGAAGCGACGCAGCTAGCACGACGAACGTGGGTTGTGAAAGAGATCAAGAAACTTCTTCCAAGTTGTTCCGACAGAGTGAGAACATAATAGATATGAACCCTAACCCCAGGAAAGGGTTATGGGAGATGGAAAGGAGCACAATAGATTGGTTCGGAGAGTATATGTACAGTACATGTGATAGACCGTTTCACACTATCTTCGGGTGCCGTAGTTCACTTTGGAGGCGGGACACCTCCGGACCGAGGTGCGGAATAATAACCCACAGCCACGAGAGTAGCAACGACACAAAGTTTCTCCTTGTCACATACTAGAATAACCAGACTCATCTCTAGATTCAGCCAGTTACAAAGTCTCACCCCTACATGTATTGACGTGCAGTTTCAATTGCCAACACGTCTGACTACCCTGTGTTGGTGGCGACCAGATTTGACTTGAGAGCTGCAGTGGCGCTCGAAGTGATCCTCCCGTGAGAAGAAGCGTCCGCAGCAAGCAAATACAGAGTGGTGTCGCACATGTTCAAGATGATAGACGAGGTCCGCGAGCGAGTTGGCGCGGGTCTCACAGTAACCACACACGAGACCACGCATCATTCGCGTTGTGAACGCGTGACCGCCACTCACACCTCCTGCGGAATCAGGTGGGTCAGAAAGAAGATGAAATAAGCAAAATTTCTTACTAGGATTTCTCAGCCACTCCAGGTCGTTGGGCTCCTCTCCTGCGATTGGCGCGGCCTGTAGGCGGTATGGAGGGGGAGGCTCCAGCGCTTGCACTGGCACTGGGTGGCGCAACTGCTGCTGCCTCCCCCGCTCCGCAACCCGCGCCCTCTCGCGTTCCTCAAGGAGCATGTTCTCATCCCAAAGGTCGCACGATGGCTGGCGTGTGCACTTACTCGCCAAGCGATCCCAAAGTGCTGTGAAAATGATGGGAAGTAATTGCGGGACGGACAAGAGAGCGAAGAAAGTCGCTCACAACCGCACTTGTAACAGAAATGAGTGCCGCAGCGACAAGCAACATGATTGCAGCCGAATGTAAGTTCCACAAGTCTCTGCATAAGGGTGAGCATCAGAGTGGGAACTTAATGTTTTCACACACAGAACAGGTGGGGCAGCGTCTCCAGTTCTGCGCCTGACAGACCGTTTCAGCAAAATAATGGATACACGATATAGACATCCCACCTTTGCCATTATGAGGACAGACTGGTCATCCGGAGAACGTTCGTCCTCAGGAAGAGCCTAGTCACACACACACAATCAAGATACAGTGATCATCTCCCCAGTCGACATACCTGGAATTCTTCACATGTCAAGTCTCGCAGGGGTTGAGTATAGATAGTCCAAGAAACGCGCAGATGATCCGTACCATGATGCCAGGTAACTTTGCATGGTACACACATTAGCTCTTGACATACGGGACAGGTTGCCATAGGCTCGCTGGGATCCTCGTGAATCTGCACGAGAGCCGAGCATCGTACATTAGGACAATAATGCCTCTCTATTGAATCCAACAATTTCTGGGAGTGCTAGGTATGCAAGACATCATCAACTTTTCCAACAAAGAATAAATCGCTCTCACCCAAAGCAGCATATCCTTTTCATTAAGGATACGTTGCGCAATATCATCCGAAATTCCTCCAGGCCACGTATCTTCAGGACATTCAGGACATCTAATCGGGAAGACCATCGCATCAATGATTCCATTATAATCACCATCGGGTGCAATTTTACTCCGGATATATTGCACGAGACATGGCTGGCAGTAGCTGTGCTCTTCGGGACAAGGGAGACGGAGACCAAAAATTAGATGACTGGAAGTCATGGCTGTCTGGGATGCAGAAATGGGAGAGTAAGTCACCCGGAATGCCTCAAAACATATCCCACAAGGAGGATAAGGGTTAGGCTCGAGAGATGTCAAAAGATCTTCGTTCGCATCCATGTCCGATGATGCTAGTCGAAAGTTAGCTATGCCTGATTCCCGAAGTTTGGGACCCACATTGAATCTCGTCCTCAAAGTCTACCGCCTTTCCTGTACAAAGGCAATGTAATGATGTGTTCATGGACAGACTTTGCAGTATCGCGACTGACCTTTTCCTTTACCTCCAAAAGGACCGCAATCCCCGATAGCTGCAGGCTGAGCTGTTTCCTTCCCTTTAGTATTAGGATCTCTGGCCTAGCAGGAAGGCAGACCCATCAACCAACCCACAGCGACTGATGGAATACTTACAAGTATTTTATCGATTGCTTCGCGCCCTAAAAGGCTGACCAGCCGCAATCATGCAAGATAGAAACACATGTGATACAACTTACCTTTCAACGTCCATGACAGTATCAAGGTCTATCGTTCCGTCATCATTCGCGGCTTGAAGCCTTCTTGCGAACTCGGAATCAAGGGCAATTTTATTCTCCTCTGCAGCGATTTTCTGTGCAAGCTGCCGCCCCGCAATGAACGCTGCCTCTTGTGAGAGCTGGAGAGTTTCTGCCACAGCGTGGTCACTGATTGACTGTGCCCCGGAAAGGAACATCTCCTTAGCAATTCTCGCATCGTCGCAATCTTGTGGGGTGGTGCTTTTATTCCTGGTGAACTTGGGCATTTTACCACTCCTAAAGGCTGAAACCATTAGCACACTTTCGAGCTGGATTTTCTCGGCCTGTTCAGCATCCTTTAGGTACTGAAGGTCCTCCTCGATGAGTCGTGCTATAAGGATTTCGCTGCTCAGGTCGCCATTCGTTCTTGAAGTCGTCATTGTCGTTGGCTATCCTGGTGTGAGGTTGCCAAGTGGCTCGTGCTTTGCAAACCAAGGGAACTCCGCACGATCACGCACTCGGCAAATATCCCATTTACCAA
>Ga0307518_10001112_pt1 | contig 20200 bp, 23 predicted proteins | sample 25_EM_MG_FD_203889 | JGI IMG/M metagenome (GOLD analysis project Ga0307518, IMG submission 203889) | Populus trichocarpa ectomycorrhiza microbial communities from riparian zone in the Pacific Northwest, United States - 25_EM | ecosystem: Host-associated > Plants > Roots > Unclassified | place...
CTCCACTGAGGGGAACCTCTACTTCTTCGGATTGGCGACGTTTAAGGCGTCCGGAGTGCGAGTGTGACTTGGACAAGAGGGGAAGGTACATGTGGCCAAGCAGGAAGAACCGTTATCGGAGAGGGGTATTTTATGCGACCTCCTAACTCCTAGGGCTCAGGCAGTTCCCGGTAGCGTTTACTAATCACGGCATAGGTAGTGGTGTTGCGTCGGACTACTTACTGTCTTTGCGACGCCAATCCAGCATGGCTCAGGTACGAACAGCGGTTGTGGGTCTAAGGATCCCGCGATTTCCGGCAGTTGGAGAGTGTGCGAATGACACTCAATGAAGTTGTTGGGACTGCAGTGTAAAAAGCCGCACCAGCATGACTCCGACATCATCGATACGGTTATAGGTTTAGAAATTCGACCTTGTCTTCCTCGCCAGCAGAGTATGCCTCGGCCCGTATGGTTCAATTCGAAGAAGTCGCCGCCTATGATACAGCAACACGGGGTCTGATCAGAGGTATCGCTCAAAGTTCCATCACTGGTCCCCGATATGACAAATGATAAAAAATATGACACCAAGTGCGAGAAATGCGATAACGAACCTGATCAAATTGGTTGGGTTAGCCACCGATTGCTGTGCCTAAGTCTGACGATGACGTCCTGCTGTGTCCGAGGGTATCTCAACGACTTTGAATGCTACTGACATGCAGTCAAGTAGCGTTCTCCTTCGTTTTCTTCGAGGGCTCGTTGCATAACGGCATAAAGATTCCAGCATTCTGTGCCGATGCTGGCAAACGTGGCTACAGGTGGGCGTGGCGTGTTGCATCGACAAAGAGAGCAGATTTATGTTTAGGTGGTACCGGCGTGGGCTATGTAACAGCACGTGGTTCGAACGGGGCTGGGAGCTGTTGGCGCAATGTTCTTCGCACTGGATTGGTCGGTTTATGGGGACTACGACACTGTACTTGCCGAACTGGAAAAGTTGACAAAATATTGCACATCGAATTCTGGACTGTACGGCAAAGCGCGGTTAACGATACGGTTTGGTTGCAAAGTACAAAGGGTGCAATAAAGGTAGGAGCGAGTGTGTGAACCCGACATCGACTCATTGGATACAGGACGATCATCAGGTGATCCATCGGTCTGTGAGCGTCATGACCTCCGCTTGTTGGTCAGACCCATCTGATACGTAAAGTGTCAGCTCCCGGAGGGACAATGGTTGACAGGATGCCCCAACAAACCAAGCTCCAGGACAGTGAACTCCCACAGTTCTTTACCTTTTCCGCCTTTCTGTATCGCCATGAAATGGAATTGATAGTTGATGGAGTTCTGATACAGCCCGTTCAAAGGCGATGGCCTCCTCCAAGTCGGAAGTCCCCCTTGTCGCTGGAACCTGTCCCAAAGGTAACGTGCAAGATGGTGGAGCAACAAAGATCGTGGCTTGTCGATTGGGTGGTGGAGTTCTAGCATGCAGCGATTGGCAGCATGACCATTGACCAGTTTCATCCAGACCAAAAATGGCATCCCATTCCCGGAACAGCCCCCAGAGGCAGTTGAGAAAAGCACAAGAGATAGAGAGGTTCGACACGATCTGGATGTCCACGCTCGAACGCAGCCTGTCCAACGGCGATGGCGTTATCCAAGCCAGAGGCGTTCCCTTGGAGTCGCCAGAGCCTGTTCCAAAGGCAACACGCAAGATCATGGAGCAACGAAGATCGTACGTGCCCTAGTCACCGTGACCAGTTCATTCAGGTCAGAAGTGGCATTCCGCTTCTGGAACCGCTCCTCAAGGCAGTTGGTGAGCACTGAGCTTCGGAGGGGCGCTTGGCCAATGAGGGTTGCCCGAAATGGATACTCGTGGTTGTCGAAGTCCAACCATCGCCGAGGTCATTCTCGAGAGCCATGGGCTGAGGACGTTCTTGTGGTAAACCTTTTAACCTGGCTCGACTGAGTGTGATCATCGTCTCCAAATCTACGCTTCTTCGCATTACATAATATAAGGACTAAGTGAAGAGTAAGAATTATTAGCAACCAAGTAGTTATTTTCTACTCCTCTACACTCGACCAGTCACTGACCTGTGGGCCAGTGGTCCCAGACGTACGGACTGCCATCCCAGACGAACAGCTGATTACAAAGAATGCCACCCCGCTCTGCATCTTGGAATATAAGTAAGCAAAGACATTTGCCACAAGGTTCGTGATCCATCGTATCCCAAGTAATAATTTGACGAATGTTGGTGTCAGAACTCCCAATCCTATCGCGATAATCATAAAGACAGAGCCGAATGTTATTATGATTCCTATCCACTGATGTTGCATCATCCATGTCTCGGGTGGAACTTCAACAAGAGGCACAGCCGATCCAATCGTCTGGTTCAGACACTCGAGGAACTTCGTATCGATATTCTGTGGAAGAGGTGAATCTGACGCAGACTCATTACTGCTGAATGTCGCGGAGTTATTGTACCCATCGAGCGTGAGCACAGTGCTGCTTGCACGGTAATACTGTATGGCCTGTTGTGGCTTTGGCGCGTGCTGTGAGTTCGCATCGAATACAGAAGATGTTACCCAGTGGTCGTCGGACATATAATCGGAGCACCTGTAACCGACTATACGAATGAGATAGTCAACCGTCGGCTGATCGGATATGACGTGAAACTTGGTCTTCAGTTTCGAGTCGGAGATGAAGAGGGCTTCCTGAAGTGGGCCACCGAAACGAGTGGTGTTAGAGGAGTCGCCGTACTGTAAGGATATATATGAGAGATGAAGGGTGGGTGGAAACGACTCACTTCTGAGCCATCAAGATATGGCTGGATGCTGCTTGCATTTCTCGACCATACAACAGGCCAGTACCAGAACGGAAGAGGTCTACCTACAACACCACGACCTTCAATACCGGGGTATCCACTCCCATACGCCCTTCGCATATGATTAAAATGAGAAAACAACGATGAAGGAAAGCGGTCAACTTACTTTGTCCCAAATATCTGGTCACGTGTCCCACCACCAACACTGCGTCCTGCGAATGGGTGTCCTTCAGGGATAACAGCTGAGTTTCCTCCACCATAACCATAACCATAGGCATCTGCATCACTATTTCCAAACGAATCTCCGCTGAAGGGAACCTCTTCTTTGGTCTGGCGACGTTCAAGGCTGGAGTGGGAGTACTTGAACTTAGATAAGAAGGGAACGTACATGTGGTCGAGTAAGGAGAACCGCCGGGGGTGTCCAATAGATTTATGGGACCTCCTAACTCCTAGGACTCAGGCAGCAACATAAATCCCCTAGTAACACTTCCCAGGTGAGTGGACATCACGGGATTGCGCAGGGTGCCTTGCTATCAGCGTAAACTTTTCGAAAGCTGACTTGAAAAATCAATGATACCAACAGTTGAGGACCACACATGACAATGTCATGTACTCTTTTCTCCACTGTCCCCTCGCTCATGCCCACGACTCATCGATTGAATGGAAAGTAAGACAGAAGCATGCGCTCGGTTCATACATGTCTGCAATATACAAAGCTAAAAGGGTATGAAACCATGGTGGGCTCGTAGCAGGGGCAGCGATGTCTTATGTAGATGATATATACAGACGCCTAAATACCCCCCTTAATGGAACAAAACTCGTTCAGTCGAATAAGCCTGCCCCGGGGAGAAAACATCCGCTGAGATATCGGTGCCTAAAGCGAGCTCGGGACACAAAAGATCGAAATCGAAAGGACTCAGAGGTCCAACAGAGGCCAGCGAAGGGACCGTATAAATACTATTCTGGCTTCTGCAGACCGATGACGGCATCCAATCCATGAATAGCGGCGCTTGTCCTCTTGCCTTTTCACCATCAACACAGATCATATGACTGCTGTACGTGAAGGGGGCTCCTTGTCCATTGGCGTACTGAAAGACGTTGGTGTTGGAAAATTCTATGTGCGAGACCGAGTTTCCATCGTGAACGCCCTGGGAGATGTTTCCGTCGTTAAAAATCATGGATGGAACAATCGGGCCATCCCCAGTGGCGTCCTGACAGATGTTCCCGTTGTTAAAAATCATGGATGGAACAATCGAGCCATCCCCAGTGGCGTCCTGATAGATGTTCCCGTTGTTAGAAATCATGGGTGGAACAATCGAGCTATCCCCGATGGCGTCCTGAAAGATAGTCCTGCTGCTAAACGCCATGGGTGCAGCGACCGAGCTTGCTCCGATGGCGTCCTGAAAGACGGCCCTGTTTGGAAGGGCCAGGTGCGAGACACCATTCCAGCATGGCTCCGGTACGAACGGCAGTTGTAAGTCCAGGGATCCCGCGACTTTTGGCAATTGGAGAGTGGGCGAATAGCACTCTACGACGTTGTTGGGACCTCGATCGCTGCGGTGTGAAAAGCCGCACCAGCATGACTCTGACACCGACACCACCAATGGCTGTAGGTTTACTGGTTTCGCAACTCTCAGTGGCTGGAGAGTGGGCGAGATGCACTTCTCGATACTAGGCCATGAGTTGTTTAGCGTACGATTGTCGATGTTCGAGATGTCACTTAAAACCGGCCGCAGAAAACGTGGTTTGAGAGGAGTATCCAGATTGTTGCCAGCGTCTGCATCGGAAAAGAAGCTATCGCATCTGGGATTGGCAGTGTGGACAGCAGGCAGTTCGGAGGACACAGAGCCGCAATCCTTGGGTGGTGGAGTGGACCAAGAAGTATTCCGAAGCGTGGGGACGAAAGAGCTATCTTGCACCTTGAAGGGATCGCTCGGAAAGAACAGTTCTCCGCGTGCTCGCAACTCCGTGGGATAGTCATTCTCCTTATCAAAGCGGCAAACCTTTTTACGGGGAGACTCCGGGATGGGCGGAATCGATGGAACTTTTGGCCTTGGGGTAACCGGCAAAAGGGAGCAGATGGTCATGTCCATGTCGTCGACCTCCTTTTCCACCCGAGAGCAGATGTCCATATCGTCGGCCTCCTCTTTTTTTGCCCCAGAGCAGACAGACATATCGTCGCCGACCTCTTCTTCCACCCTCGAACAAACGGACATACTATCAACCTCCTCTTTTCTCACCCGAGGCTGCTTCAAGAACTGTGCGACCAGCTCACAATTCCTATTCCTCTTCTTCGCACAAGTCGGGCACGCCTTGACGAACCGCGCAGTGAGGTCTTTCGGAACCCAAGTGTACCGCTCGCGAATGACAGCACACGTCTTGTCGCGCCCACCATGCTTGGCCAGTCCGTGGCAATAGCAAAGCACCTCGTACAAGTGTTCCATGATCGCAACTGGCCTACCGTCGTGCAGAACAGTGACAGGGGTGGCGCCATCCGTGTCAGCCACTGAGTCGTCGTCGTCGTCATCGTCATCGTCATCGTCGGCGGCGGGGGTCCCCGGGGACTCTATCGCATCTCGTTTAGGCAGGCCGAGCGTGAACATCTTGCGAACCCAGTAGCGGAACTGGGGCGTCCCGGTGGTCAAGGCTTTCGGATGGTGCAAGACGTCCCAGATATCGTCGAACATGGCTTGTGTGATGAGTGCTTTGAATCGCTTCTTGGGTGCCAGATCGTTCAGGTAGCTGGCCTCGACGTGCTTGTACTGAGCATAAGTGGGGAATCCGGGCCTGTCCTCCGTATCGGGGGCTGGCATCAGGCGAAAAGCGATGTCGTTCGAATCATCCGACGAGAATGGGCTGTGGGTTGGCGACTCGTGATTCATATCGAGTTCACTATCGATATCTGCAAAGGAAATTGACTTTTGTATACCGTGTATGTAGAATGTAGAATGCACAAGGATTAGACTGGAGTGGGTAGAAGTGCGAGGAGAAGATGGATGATGATGAGAAACCGGCAGCGGCAGATGCAGTGACACGCAGAGTCACGTGATGAATGGTCAACCTCCCGACGAAACACATAAACCTAAAGTGATGCGATTAAACCCGTCAAAGTAAATGCACGAAGTTCCATAATCTATATGAAGCATGAAGCAAAAGCCAGGAAGAGCACGAACAATGTAAAAGTCGTCAAATCGTCGTGAAGTAAAACGATCAGCAATTATCCCTCAGTCTGTTCTTCGGATTCGTCTGGTTGAACTGTGCCCACGTAGTAATATTGAAGTTCGTGTACGCTTCCATATACCTTACATATTGCAGTGTGCGTGAGCACACGGAGAACTCACGTGAAACCCCACTCACTTGTTGATATAGTCAGCCGTGGGGTAGTCCGGAGGATCGCAACCGATATTCTTGGCATTTGCGGGCTGGTACACCCGGACATAATCAATAAGCATCGTCGCCGGAAGCTGGATATTCTCGAAATCGATGCCTCCAAAGTTGACAGAAAACCCGAGGTTGGCAATGATGTACTACCCAGACCAGAACCGTCAGCACGACCTCGCGAAAATATGGGTAGATTTACATACCATGGGTTCCTGAGGGATTGGACGAGGACCGATCTCAGTGAGAGGATCGCCGACCAGACCACCAGCCATGACGGTCCAAACGGGTTTGCTGTCGCTGACCCATGTGATGTAACCATTGTCGAAGCTACAATTGTTTTAACGATGAGACTCGGTAGCAATCAGTATTCTGCACGTACCCCGGGACATATTCAAAACCATAGACACTATAACACGCCTTATCCAATTCATAGCAGTTCTGATCAGTGAGGGAAAGACCGCTTGTGGTCTGCTGGTAAGCCCCTATGAACAGCCGTTCCAGTACACGCATCAGTCATTATAAGTGCATACTTGCCTCCGTGGTAAGGATTCAGCACAGTAACATCTGGATCATAAATCTTCAAGGTGTCCGACGTATTCAAGAATTGATATGCGGCCTTGACAAAAGAGAGTCAGCCAGAGTCAGTATGATAGCATACAAGGTCCGTTCACATTGAAAGGCGCCCATTGCGCAGACTGAGAAACCTTTGAGAGAAAAGAGTCAGATATAATTATGTGGCAAAGCCTCATCCACAAACCTTGCCAATACTACCATCGACGGTGGCCTCGAAAATGTCGATTTCAGGTGCAGAACGTCCGACGTAGGATCCATTGCTACGAATCGGACCTGGGTGTGACTCTCCTGGACATGTGCACGCTGATAATCGTTGTCCGGGAAGATAAGACTAGACCCTATTCTTCAGCAACTTAGGGGCTAGAGTAATTCAGGCCCTACCAGGACACCACCATACTCAGGATCACCATTCTCCGAAGCAGCCAATGGTTTGTTCGTTCCCGGGTAGGTTTGATTAGGCAGGGTTCCGACATCGCAGCTGTCGTACGAGTACGGCCACTGAAGGAGACCATAAGCAAGTAGAGAATTAAACGGAGTCACACATACCAATCCATCCAAAGTCGCACCGAAACCTGCACGACCTGAAAAATACCCTTGGTAAGAACCCGATGCTAGAATCACGGACAAGTGGCAAGTGCCTACCTAGATTTCCCATGGCCCAACTTGGGAAACACAAGTCAGACACTCGTCGAGTAACGTTTCGACCACCTACACGGCAGGCCATAAGCCACTAACAAAGTTTCCTTAATATGAACGGTGAACCCAAACCGTCATACTCACTGGACGTTGTTCGACCCCGGTAGAACGACAGAAGCTAGTAACAGTTCAGCAGACATCCGCCTACATTCAGGTTCGCCTACATTCAATCAGTCCGCCAGTGAAGCAAAACTTGTTCCTGCAGTCGATAAGTACCCCACGTGTTGTCCAGAACGACCCACATACCATGATTGGATCTAGGAGTTACCCGTTAGGACCAGTAAAAGAAAGCGAAAACGAAAAAAGAACAACTACCATTCCTGATTTGTAGGTCAGGTTGTGATTTGTCACTGGATCTTGCTTGCTCAACGTGATAGCAAGCGCACCGCCCTTGGTTGTAACCGCCGAAGGGTCGTACCACTCCAGGTCGTTCTATGGCGCCACAAACGATGAAGTCAAATGGTGATCTTATACGGATGGACACACCGTTCCCCAGTAATGCAAATTAGGTGCTTCCCAGTAGGGATCGTCGCCAGGATAGAACGTCCGGCCATCGGTATTGAACTCATCAGAGAATACTAGCTCCCATTGGTCTCCGGGGTTCATGTAAGAAGCCTTGGTAAGCGCTTCTTTCGGAGTATCGACGTCGATCAATCCCCATCCACCAGGGATGGAAGGAATCTGGCCCGTAGAGTTGATACCACCAATGTTGAATCCTCCCTGCGTGGTCGGCTTCTTGGTGAGAAGCTGACTGAGGACAGGAATTACTACACAGGAGAATATTAGAAACCCGTAGCAGAGATGGGATGGGACCAATCATACCCAAGCTGGCGCAATGAACGTCAGCAAGGCAAACGAGGAAATAACAAGACTTACAAAAGGGAGAGGAGAGCTGCTGCAAGAATGAAGAGACATCCTAGATTGGCAATACCCCGACAAGTGAAAATATGGCCGCCTTTGTCAGACTTGAGGTCGCGTTTAGGATCAGGATTGTGAAGATAATCATCGGGTTCCGGCGTGCCCATTGTGAGCGCGTGGGTCCCCCATTCCTGAGGATGTCTCATGGAGTACTATGTTGTCGGTCAGAACATGAAAGTACGGATGTACTACCCCACACACCTGGTCCAACGAGTTCTACAAGGGAAACCATCAGCATGGATGTTCCACATTCATAGTAACACTTACAGTGGAAGGTGAGGGACTTGCAGACCTGCTCGGAGATGGGGATAAAAGACCATCCAAATAAGGTGATGGTGACTGGGGCTGGCCTTGGGGCGTCAACAAGTTCGACGTAGATGTCGCAGGTCCAAATTCCTGCCGTAGTAAAGGAGAGTCCATTTAAACTGAACGAAAGGTCTAACGTCCTTCGAGCTCAGCTAAATTGTCAGCAGGGACCACTGGCAGGCCAGGGGAGAAAAGGATAGTACTAGGAAAGGAGTGGATGTAGTTGGAAAAGTGTTGTTGGATCGGCAAAGCGTCACTGAAATCTGTCAAGGACACCGGCATAATAACGCTTCTGGCTAATGTGACTATGTGAAGAGGAATGGAGAAGACGTAAGGGTTACGGAATTTAAAGTAGTGACGATGGAAACCTGTTTAGTTCGCAAAATGCGAGACAATAACAACGAAAAGAAAATACATAGATCAAGTTCCGTCGAACGCAGCAATGGCACTGGCGACGTCTTTGGACGTCGGCCTTGGCGCAACAACGTCCACGTGCAACTTCAATGTATCTCGCATGAACGACGCCGTTGTAGGACCAATGACAGCGATCCTGACTCGCTGTTTATTGCCTACCGACTCTGCTGAGGAATCGATACGCTGGAATTGGAACCATTCTAATAGTGTAGGTAAGACCTGTTCAGCTGCAGAGGGAGCAAAGAAGACAACCCAACCCCAGCTCTGCGACGGATCTAGTATGCATTCTCGTTGACATTTCAATCAATTGAACATTTCCACAAGCCACTTACCTGCTTGTACGTTCTCGATTGCATTCTTGAGATCACGTGGAAATGAGGGTGAACCGTGCGTCGCATAGACCTGCAACACATCCAAAATGATGCCCGCCGATGTCAATATGTTTGGAAGGGTGTCGCGATTTTTGTCTCCCGCCAAGTATAGTAGTCTCCTCACTGTACTCCCATCTGTTGGTATCGATAGGTCACTCAATATAAAGTGTGCAAGCTGCTCTGCGGTCCCCGATTGAGCATGTCCCCTAGTATCGCCTGGGAGAAGGCGAGGGGGTAAGGCAGCCCTTAGCTCTGCTGCAGCTGACACCGTGGCCTCTCCAATAGCATAAAATGGCACAGATGTCCAATCCACTGAGAATGATGCTAATCACGATCACTGCGGCTAGTGTCCCCTACTCAAACTCACCTGAGTCGCCTGGGGCCAGACCAGGATCATCTGATACTATACTCTTCACAGCGTTACTCCAAGCCTCCATACCCCGCTTGCTCGTCACGATAACCCCAGATAGGCTTTGATTTTGAGGACCAGCAGCGATCTTGCTTGAGAGATCTCCGACATTGATGGCGACAGTCTCCAGGACAGGGACAGAGATCGGAAAATAGCCATGGGCATTGAAAGCGCCTTCGAAGCTGTCCAGTCTTCCCTCAGCAGGCGTTCGCAGTAAGAGCACGTTTTTAGAGCCATGCGTCGTCATTGGATTGAGGACAGCCGTATTTCCTTTCTTGTTCGTTGTCATGAGCCCTGAATATGCGATGCAGGAACCTCAGGCTGCATTCGACGCTGTACTTACCGGGATCAATCGAGCAAGCGGTTACATAAGCCCCCTGACAAGAGCTTTCGCAGGCTCGAAACTTGCTCGAAACCCAGAGTCGCTCCTCACCCTGTCCCTATGCATACTGTACACGGTCCTACAAGATCTTCAGAGAGGGACGACTGACGGATATAGTAAACAGGTGGTAAGCCCGAAGGCTGCCCACCTCGCACATCGCTCCGGGAGAAGAACGCAAATTGACAATGCTCCGTACCAACACCATATCCTGTTATTACATGCTCCACAGATCTATACGATAGTCAGTGTATTAACTTTGCCTTTCAACACACCAGCAGAGTCCCTGGGCCGAGCGATAATATGACACGACGATGCAACCCTCCGATATTCCTTGTGAGGTAGTTCCTTTAATAGAAGTGCACTGAACGGCTGTTCCAGCCGTGTGAGCCATTGGTGAGTCGAGGCATCATCGGTATCAACTGCAGGATGAAGTAAGTTTGGGTGCCATGGGCGTATCAGTATATATGGGACTCGTTTCGCCGCATTTTCGAGCCTCTCCGACAGTGCAATATCAATGGGAGCCAGGCCCACCGCCTGAATTTGGTGAACGTGAGTCACAGTGCTGGTATCTGCCTGAGTCAGAGTCATAGCTTCAAGGCGGTGGACGATACACGGAAGAATAAGCCTGAAGTTAGCGAATTTAGCGAGTGGGAGGTCGGAGAGCTCCTGATGCATTTCACGCACGGATTGGAGGGAAGGAGTGCAAATTGTACGTGTTGAAGGTGGTGTTGTGAGGTCTGGCAGAGATTGGTATGGGGTGATCGTGGCAGGGAAGCAGCTGTGAAATTCCGATGATTGCCCAACCCAATCCAGAATTGATGTGTCGCCAGACTTTGAGATCACCTCTGCGAGCAGACGCCCAAGGGCATTCTCTGCAGATTCCCCATATAGGACAGGAATGTGGAGATTGAAGACTCCCAGAAGCGAATAGGCTATGTCTTCTGGTCGAGTGGTACAACGCGTGGATGCCCACTGAAGCCTCGATCGTGCGTCATCTACGCCCGGATGGAAATCAGTGAGATGTCGTAGGGTGATGCCCGTCGCCTGTTCCAATTCACCAAGTATGGCACTATCCCCCTTGTGGTTCGAGGAATTGTCCCGGTAAAGCGACCAATCTTGAGTGAAGAACAACATGGTACGGGGCGCCAACAACTCCTGAAGGGTCCAGCCTCGCTTAAACCACACACTACTGATCAGCCCGCCGATATCTGAGAGCATCAGCAAGGTGGACCATAGTGAGAGCCGACAGCCGGTACCATGAAAACATGAAGCCTATCGCCTCCTGGAGTTCCGCGCTGCTTTCTTTGTCAATGCAGCACGTATCACTCCAAGCCCAGAAGTATCCATGTCGACAGCATTCTTGACAAAAGAACTGCAGCTTCGAGAGACCATCAGTGGGATCCAAGTCATAGATGACTCGCCCATGAATGTCACGCAACAGTGGTTCGAATTTTCCCCACCGATGGGACAGCGTGACATACCTGAAATAGGTAGACACTACTTCGCGGATATGAGTGACTTGCGCGGAGGTATCCATCGTTGACATCGATGACAGTAGCTGGCCGTATTCTCCGCTCTTCTCAAACTGTGTGATCTGTGAGTCTCTGTCACATAGCTTTCCAGTACGGGTATCCAGCAAGCGAGGGGGAAATCCCTTCAGAACGTCGAAAACAATGTCTCCAATCAAGGATTTGAACTGCGAACCAGAGGTTATGCCAGTGGGACGTGCTGACTGAGTACTTGCACCTCGCCCTTTGATTTTCAACTGACGATAATTGTAGAGACTGAGCAGAGACTCTGCATGGTCCGGATGGCCTTGGGGACGCAGCTCTAATGCTGCTTGTTCGAATTTGATGGCATCATCCAGATCAGTCCACGTGGCCAGCTTGGTAAACCTCTCTGATAGACACCGTGCAAGGTCGTGCAAAAGTGGCGCACTGGCCGGACTCCCGGATGGACAGACCTCTAACGCTTCCCGATATCGTATAACAGCTTCATCTACATCAGGAACGGTGCCCTGTTGTTGGAACCGGCGCAGAAGAAAAGCGGCAAGAGTGGTGAGAGACATTACATGATGGGGATGACCAGCGGGACAGAGCTTCAATGTAGCTCGTGCAATGGCCACAATCACATCCACAACTGGGGTAACATCTCCGTCACCAACCAGGTCTTTAACATAAATCAGAAATTGGAGGGATGCGGCAGAATCAGGATGTGCGTCATGAACATCCGAAATGTTTTCAAGCCTGCACAACCTACTATAAAGGTCGGTAACGAGGTCGTGAAGGTATGTGGCATGGCTAGGATTCCCGGGTTGATAAGATGCCAATGCAGAGCGCCCAAGTGAGATACATTCACCCAAGTCAGCTGCCATGTCATGTCTCTGAATTCGCTTTCGGACCAGAAAAAATAACTGGTCAATATGCATTGCGTGATAATGATGGCCCTGTGGATCACGGTGGTCCAATATTGCTTGATGGAGGGAGATAAGCTCATCCAAGTCTGCTGCAGCGTCCAGCTTCTCCAATCGGGAGCTAAGACAATTCGCCAACTCGTTGAGCGACCTTAGCCGATCGGGATGACCCGCCAGGCGGAGGTCCAATGCTGATCGATGCAGCGCAATGGCCACATCGAGATCACCACTCGCACCGACTTTCCGGAACGTCTCCCACAGGTAAATTGCAAGGTCGTAGAGAGTGGCAGCACGGTGAGAGTGGTCTGGGGAACGAAGCTCTAATGCAGCTCGACCGAGTGTGATGGCTTCATCCACGTCTGCTACGGTACCCTGGATACAGTACCGGTCGCCAAAGCAAATTGCAAGATAATAGAGCGAGTCCGACCGATCAGAATGACCCGCTGGACGGAGGTCCAACGCTGATCGATGCAGCACAATGGCCTCATCGAGATCACCACTCGCACCGACTTTCCGGAATCTCTGCCACAGGTAAATTGCAAGGTCGTAGAGAGTGACAGCACGGTGAGAGTGGCCTGGGGCACGGAGCTCTAATGCAGCTCGACCGAGTGTGATGGCTTCGTCCAAGTCTGCTATGGTACCCTGGATACAGCACCGGTCGCCAAAGCAAATTGCAAGATAATGGAGCGAGTCTGACCGATCAGAATGGCCCACTGGACAGAGGTCCAATGCTGATCGATGCAGCGCAATGGCCTCATCGAGATCACCACTCGCACCGACTTTCCGGAACCTCTCCCACAGGTGAATTGCAAGGTTGTAGAGCGTCCAGACACGATTAGAGTGGCCCGGAGAACGGAGCTCTAATGCAGCTCGACCGAGTGTGATGGCCTCATCCAAGTCTGCTACGGTACCCTGTAAGCGGCACCGGTCGCCAAAGCAAATTGCAAGATAATAGAGCGAGTCCGACCGATCAGAATGACCCGCTGGACGGAGGTCCAACGCTGATCGATGCAGCACAATGGCCTCGTCGAGATCACCACTCGCACCGACTTTGCGGAACCTCTGCCACAGGTGAATTGCAAGGTCGTAGAGAGTGACAGCGCGGTGAGAGTGGCCTGGGGAACGGAGCTCTAATGCAGCTCGACAGAGTGTGATGGCCTCCTGCAAGTCTGCTATGGTGCCCTGTTTGTCGTACCGGCGGCTGAAGCAAACTGCGCGATTATGGAGTGAGTCCGACCGATTGGAATGACCCGCCGGACAAAGGTCCAACGCTGACTGAGGCAACACAATGATCTCCTCTAAGTCCACAGTCACATCATTCTCCACGAAATCGAAAGACAGGCAATCTGGAAGGGCCATAGCCAGACCGGTATCTCCTGGGGGACGAATAATTTTCCCCAATTTCGGGCGATCTTGTCATCCAACTCCGTCGTCGTTCGTTCGGCTATTGCACACGACGTAGAGGGTCACCAAAATTCACGGAGTCTAGTCTTTTAGGACACTAAGGTAAGATATTTGAGAGAGGGGCCAAAAACGAATTCACCAAAGGTTCCCTTTGCGAAACAATAGGACAATCGTTGGTTGGACGATGAGGAGGTAAACCTTCGTTCAGGTCAGCTAGAACCTTAACAGAAGGAGTGGGCCATACGGACGGACCGAAGACCTGAGATTGGATTCGTGATATGGAATTAGATGTAAGCCTACAAGTACGGTGAGGGAAGAAAGGGGACAGGACGGACTTCGCACCTGTTTGACAAGCAATTCGAGGTAGCGTCTCGAGTTGAGAGCAATGGGGACAGCGGGGAAAGGGAAAGGTGACGTGGACTAATGCGTGGGACCATCCACAGCATATCACCTTCTGTGGGCTGCTTGCATGTGATCAGTGGAATCGCCTCGCGGTATCATACGGCGCGATAGTATATGTTTGCCATCGAGCTATACTTTCAACTATTCTTGCAAACCAACAGGTAGTCTCGAAGCCATAGTGAAAGAAATGAACTGAGATTACGGCCGACTACGCTACGACAAAGCTCAGGCAACAAGACCTCGCCGGCACAAAGAGAGGCAAACATACATACAAAAAGGAAAAAGAAAAAGAAAAAGAAAAGAAATTACAACAAGTAGGATAGATGTTCAGGTAAATAAACTTGGAGAGCAGTAGTAGAAGAGGCAGAAAAAGACTGGCGACGAAGACCGCGCTTGAGTTCTGCCCAAATATGAGCAGCGAGTCGAATTGAGTGAGTATGCCACAGATGAGCCACCCGAACCAAGACCTGATCAGACACAGCCACGTTGCGCAAGCGGCAAAGCAAGGCGATGGATGGCAATGCTCCAAGGTAATATAAAGAGCGAAGCTGTGGCCAGATGTCCGCATCATCAGAGAAAAGATGACGAGCAATGGCACAGAGGGCCTCCCCCACATGAGGCGGCTCTGCAACAGAGAGATCGCTTGTCGCCAGCACCAGACCTTGCAAATGAGACGCCCGAATCTCAGCAAAAGCAGGGCACTGGACGAAGAGATGATGAGCGGTTTCGATGGCGGCACAACCTAAACGACAACAGAGGGCGGTGTCCCCAAGCCGCCGGTGACGAACATCTGCTGTGTCTAGCTGCGCCGATCGCACGTAGAGTTGAAGGGTTGCTGAAAAGGCAGATGTAGCATGCAGATAAGGATGGTCAGGCGGAGGATAGGTGTTGTAAAGACAACGTGGCATATTGTACAACGGATGGAAAGTTGGATCTTCGGAAAGCAGCCAAGCCAGCATACTAGGGATAAAACTGGACAGGTTAGCTTCAACATCAGTAAATCACTTCTTTTGTTTGATTACACATAAGTGTTCATAGTGGCCCATAATAGCCCATAATATAAATGGTATACCAGATTGAGCCAAACCTCCCCCCAGGTGCTCAGTGTTGCCCAGCAATGCAGAAAATCTGCTATGCAAACTGGAGAGCAAGCCAAAGGCTTATAACAGCACAAATGCATCATGGGTACAAATGGCCATAATAAATTGTTTACCTGCTAGTAGCATTCAAGTACATCAGACTACAAATGATCCAAGTGACTAAGTTTTCACGCAGTAATTGCCAAACTCATAAAATTTCGTTATCCTAGTAGTACACTCCATGCGCACAACTCAATACAAGGCACATACCATCCACATTGTGACATACAAGTATGAACAACATGATACTATTTATATGGACTACAAGTTAGTCCAGACAAGCCATCAATAGCCGATCACCAGCTCGCTCAACAATTGTTCCTAGAATTGATGAGTACAATAAAAACTAGTCTGGTAAGGTGTAAAACGTACCTTGGCATTTGGTAAACTGTCATGAATCATGGGCGAGGGGTCAATGCAGAGACAGCTCACTCAATCCGCATTGTTTCATCGCTACTCGTAATGCCCCCACATCCATATCCTTCTCATGAACCTGAGTCGTCTTGTTCTGAGCTTGATGCTGATAGAGCCTGGAAATTACTTCGTGTTGATGAGCCAGGCAAGCTGCCAGGACTTGCTCAGCTTGGACAACTTCTCGTTGTGCCCTCGCAATGTCCAGGACAAGAAGCACCTTGTCACTCTCTTCAAGATCATTTGGTAGCTAAATGACCTGTGATAAGCAAAGGGACAAGGGTAAATTTACAGGTCACCTACTGATTGTGACAGCGAGTCAAGAGCCTCATACAACTCGGAGAGGGTGCCAAATGGATTGAGTTTGGACTCAGTAATATCAGGATAGTGAGTAAGTGTACTCATGACAGGAAAGTTGCGCCTCCAATGAGACGAGTTATTGCCAGCATGGAGTGAGTCGGGCATAACGAGTAGAGTTCCATTAGCTCAGCCACTGATGGGGGCTGATAATATATTATGTACGCAGTTTTCCCAGGTTTTTCCCCCATACAATGCCTTGTTGTCCAAGTTGCGGTAAGGGCTTCAAGAGTGAAAGCTCTGTAGCAATGCACATGGGCCAACCTCATTCTGGCTGCAACACTTGGATCAATAATCTAGTTCGTATTCACGAGTCTCTGCATACTGAGATCCCAACTTCAGCTGACCAAGATTTCGACTCTATCGATATGGACATCGAGGTGGAACATTCCGTGGATCCCTCAAACCCCACTATAGCCTTCCAACTGCCCTCGATGGATTTGTCCAGTAGTGACATGCCAACCGTACCCATGGACACTTTTGATGGTGCAGCACAAACGTATGGACTTGGCCAGACGTTTATGGACACATTTGGGAGCGACCAGTTCAGTGAATTCCGGAAGTCAAACCTGTATTATCCCTTCGCTTCCCGCAGCGAATGGGAGCTAGCATTATGGCTACTTCGCTCTGGGCTCAGCATGCGAGCCATGGACGCCTTTCTATCGTTACCAATTGTGAGTCCATTCCCCACTTTCTTCGCATCTTATTTACAACTTGGACTTTGTAGATAAGGACCCTTTGTCTTTCGTTTTCGACTGTGAAAGAACTCCGTGGGCGTGCAGAGCTTCTTCCAAGCGGACCATGTTGGTGTGCAATGGAGGTATCAATGACACACCCAACAAAACAACCCGTGTACTTGTACTGGCGAGATCCGTTGGAGTGTATTGCATGGCTCCTTAACCATCCCTTGTTTCGTGACGTGCTCGAGTTCGTTCCGCATCATGTATACAGGACGTCGGAGAAGCTTTGCCAGGTATATACCAAGTGGATGACAGGTGACGAAGCTTGGAATATGCAGGTATGTTTCCCTCATAATCAACAGCAATGCTTCACACTAACATCAGCGTAGTCACAGCTCCCAAGTGGAGCTACCCTTCTAGGCACTATATTATCTTCCGATAAAACGAACATCACGACCTTGTGTGGGGGAAGAGTCGCCCATCCTCTCCTTATCAGCTTGGCAAACATCAAAATGTCCACGTGTCTCAAATTGTCCTCAAATTCATTCATGCTTACTGCCCTCCTCCCTGTGCCTAAATTCATTCACGAGAACAAGCCTATGCGAAGCCTCCTTGAGGACAGGCTAATACATCAGTGCCTGGACATTGTACTAGAGCCCGTCAAGCAAGCTGCACACCTTGGTATCATGCTACCTGACCCTTTGGGCTACAAGCGATATTGTTTTACTCCCATTGTCAGCTATATAGCCGACACACCAGAGGTGGCGATGCTTGCTACAGTTGGGGGGAAAACCTCACCCCTGACCATGGCTATGTATAAGCAATTCAGAGATCCCTTTTGGCACGAGCCGCGCACGGCATCCACCACCCTGGCCCAGTTGGCGGTAGTGAAGTTGAAGGTAGACCCCTCCGACATTAAGGCTTACCTTCGTGAGGCACAACAATTTCGCCTCAATGGTGTTCATGAACCATTTTGGAGAAATGCTGCTTTGTGCTGCCCCAGTATTTTTCTTACCCTGGAGATCCTCCACTATCTACATAAATTCTTTTGGGACCATGATGTGAAGTGGTGCTTGCAAATTGTCGGCGATGCTGAAATTGACTTTAGGCTCTCTGTATTACAGCCCACAGCTGGCTTTCGCCACTTCAAGGGTGGAATTTCTAAATTGAAACAGGTCACTGGTCGTGTACACCGTGATGTTCAGCGTTACATCATTGGTATCATTGCAGGAGCAGCACCCCGTGAAATTTTATGTGCCATTCGCGCACTCATGGACTTCCGTTATCGAGTACAATCCTATCTTATCGATGATGATGATCTGCAGCAGATATCTGCTGTACTGGACGAGTTTCACAGACATAAGCAAGCTGTCCTTGACTTTGGTGCACATCGGGGCAAGGGAAGCAGAATCATCGACAACTGGTACATACCCAAACTGGAACTCATGCAAAGCTTTGTGCCTAGCATCAGGAATGTCGGAGTTGCCATCCAGTGGACTGCTGACGTGACAGAGCATGCCCATGTCACGGAGATCAAGACACCTGCAGAGGCCAGTAATAATCATAACTATGACCCTCAGATATGCCGGTATCTTGACCACTCCGAAAAGTGCAGGATGTTTGAGCTCGCTACGTCACTCGCGGAATCCAACGCAGCTTCCCATGGTATTATGCAAGGGGGACTCACAGCTGAGGAGTCTGACTTGGATGGCGATGAAGACACCACTTGTATCAAGGGGGTTGGGCTCGCATGGCCTATCACTAATTACTTCTCTATCGCTACTTCTCTCGCGTCCAAAGGCCCAGGATCCATTCCCCTTCCCCTTCGGAGCTTTACAGCAAATGGAACTGTGATCAATCTCTCATATGACCCATCCTTACGACGTACCAACATCGATGATGTTGCAGAGAAATTCGGCCTCCCTGACCTTTGTGTTGCCCTTGCACACTACCTTCACTGTGAGCAAACTTATGGTTCAAGTTACTCTCATCCTATCGGTGGCCACCGTTGTGGAACAAGCTATCCTGCTCTGCCATTTACAGAAGTCCTGGTTTGGTTTAAAGTACGCCTACAGAACACAGCAGTACACCATGCGGCAGAAGTACTCCCAGCACATACTCTTCATTGCTCCCCTCCCTGTGACACCTGGACACTTGGTCGTTATGATGCAGCCATTTTCAATGCTGATAATAGTGCTGCATGGCCGGTGGATGGCCTAAAAGGTATGTAAAAGAACCCCTTCCTTATGTTAATCTGCTGAGTATTTATTTGCAGGACATGTGGTTGGCCAGATTTGTCTCATCATGCACCCCCTTGGTAAGAAAGGAGCCAAGTGGCCCTGGACAGCCCGTTTCCTGGTGTACGTCCAACGTTTTGATGTAGCAGGAGAGGATTCTACGCAAATGCAGATACTCAGGTGAGTGAAGCGATCGAACGGCGAGCGCCTTGGCGAAGTCATTCCTCTGAACCAAATTTGAGCATTTGCACACCTCATCCCTTGTTTTGGAGCCGATGCAGATAATTGTTTGACAGCATTCAACTCTTTGGAATATTCCACAGAATTCTATCTGAATAAATACTTTGACAAGAATACATACACTGCACTTAGCCCATTGTAGTCTAGTATTACCAATCGTAAATGACATCAGGCGCATGAGAGCAAGCGAATATGGGAACAACTGTCAACTGGTGCACACGTGTTATCATCTGCTTACAGCTGTTTTCATATATATGCGGAAACGCTGTGAGTCAAAGTGTGGATTTGGGTCGGAGTATAACCCAAACACAACACCAACAAAGGACTACGAAAATGTGTGAGTGGTGGTTTGCCTCCGCGGTGTCCAGAGAGGATGTGCTGAGGAGGGGGAGAGGGGATCTACACCAACAGGGTGATGCAGACAGAGATGCAGGATACTCCTGGGGTACAGGAGTGATAGAAGACGAAGGGGATAGGTGTCTGGACTCTTCCTATAGCCTAGGAAGTGTCAAAGTGGGGATTGAGTTGACTGGGACTGAAGTAGCGATACTACACCTAGAGATTGGTGCAGCAAAGGGGCAAGGGGGCTCCTGACGTCCAGAAGCAATGGGAGATGAAGGATTGACAGCCTAGACTCCGCTTGAGCCTAGAGAAATACTTGGACTTGAATAG
>Ga0307518_10001113_pt1 | contig 20187 bp, 32 predicted proteins | sample 25_EM_MG_FD_203889 | JGI IMG/M metagenome (GOLD analysis project Ga0307518, IMG submission 203889) | Populus trichocarpa ectomycorrhiza microbial communities from riparian zone in the Pacific Northwest, United States - 25_EM | ecosystem: Host-associated > Plants > Roots > Unclassified | place...
ATGTCAACAACGTACAAGGAAGCAGAGCTTGCAAACCTTGTAAGTGGCAAGTCATGGGGGTTCCTCACAACGACATCATTTGGAATGGTTAGTAATGTGAAATAGTTAACAAGAACCGTGAACTTATAACGCATACTAGGGGATGGACGTACCAGATATCTTGCTTGCAATCCAATGGAGAGCAACATGTAAATTGCCCGCTCTATGGCAACGCTTTGGTCGAGCTGCTCGTGACAAAGACCTCCGTGGGACAGCATTGCTACTTGCTGAGAAGGAGCACTTCGATGACGAGCGTGCAGCAAAGCTTGCACGGAAGGCCAAACGAGCTGCATCACATAAACGAACAGCCAAGGATGCTGGGCTACCTGGTCCGTTACGACCTGCAAAACGTGCTGCAGTATCTCTCCTGAACAGCCGAACTCCTGCCCATGCCCAAGGTAGTGGTTCTGTACTGGACGCATCCTCCCACAACGGTGGAAATACAACAATTGACGATGACTCATCTGATGATGATTCAGGTGACGATGAAGCCTGCATGAGAAGTCCCACAGACATACCTGCAGTTCAAGCAGTCCCAAGTGATACATCTGGAATTGAGGCCTTGCAGGACGCAATAGCAAAGGGAGGGAGCTTTGACCTGGAAGGGGGGTATTTTGGGAAACGAAAAAAGAGGGAGTTGGACCCTGGAGTCGATTTTTTGATCAACGCTGGAAGTCGAGCTGGTTTAATGTGTCGTCGTAAGATTTTCGATGTGTGTTTTGAAAGTTCCGTGGCCAGTGAGATATTTGCATCACCACAGTTGACAAAGGATGAGCGCTTACTCTACCTCCTTAGAATCCGACCACGTTGAATGCAACCCTGACCATCCACAAGGGTGTACTCGCTGCCACATCTTCGAGCCAGTAGTCTGTTGTGACATCCACAACTCTTCAGAGTTTCTATCCTTCATACCTGATACACCCCCTTCAATACGCAGCACCAAACGTTCCCGTATACCCAAGTACACAAGGGGTAAGCACGACTTCATGTTACAAGAGGCCCTTGAAGACTGGCGAGAGGAAAAAACCGCAGCCATCTATGGCTGGGCAGCCCTCAATGATCTTGGCCCCTCACTTGTCATGCCAAATGCAACGCTTGACCGCATTGTTGACTGTGCTCACCATTACAAAATCCAAACAGTCCAGGACCTCCATAAGGAGACAGCATGGACGGACTCCGAAAGATTTGGAGCAGAGGTCATCGCTCTCATCCAGAAGCACAGCATACCACCACAAACTCCGTTTATCTCGACTCCCATCCAACGCTGTACTCTCATTAGTTCTGTCAACATCAATGCTCCTCCATCTGGCACCTCACAAACCGGTGCGAGTTCCCAGCCACTGGAAGTGGCAGTGAAGCGCCGCAATAAGTGTAGTGCATGTGGTCGAGAAGGACATAATGGTATGTAGTATTTTGTAACGGTGGCTACCTGTTGATGGGCTGACACGTCCGTTGCAGCACGGAATCGTATTTGCCCAAGCCACCCATCAAACAGTACTACCGAAGCTACGAATAAGGAAAATGTGGGCATCCCGACTCCCTAGTAGTAGGTTCACTGATGCAGCCACACGCTATATTACTTACTGATTGTTTGCCATGGCATAGAAACATCTATTGTAATAGATCTACCATAATATCGTCCATTTCTGCGCTTCCCCTTCCGTCATCATCGTCATCTTCCCTCGTAATATCCATACCTTTTTCTGCCTTATCCATCATTTCACGCCCTTTATCATGAAGATCTTCCACTTTGTGTCGACTTCCTCTTCCTTGTGCTATTACATGTGGTGAGCTTACTGCTAGTCTTTCTTGTACCTGCTGAAATGTCTTGTTCATGTCTGGAGCTCCATGATTCGAGGTGGTGTGGGTTACGGCGAAGGTTTTCTGTACAAGCCCTTGAACGTTGCGGTACACTTGTACAAGGGGCGACTCGAGGATGATCCGCTCAACTGAGCGGTTCGAATTCTTGCCCCCATTTTTTACCTAGTAGAAATAACTGATTAGACTGTTTTCTGTTGAGGTAAAGCCGTGATTGTTCACCTTCGTAAAGAGATTATTGAGCTCAACACACCAGTCAACGGCTCGCCATTTCATTGGCTGGCCTGTGGGATTCACAAGGATGTGATAGCGGACTGCACGGCTGTCACAGGTAAGCAGTCGTGTCTGCATATCACGGGTCTACAAAGTGACTAACCTGAGACCCTCTGGGTAGACAAAGTGTACATTGATCAGGAAATTTGTCATGTATGCTGCATACTTGTGCTTCCCAACAGCCTTGAGAATAGGAATCCAGCTAACTATGCAGGCCTCAACACGTCCAATGTCTCCGCAGTTCATTGCAAGTGACAATTCTTCATACAGAAGAAAATACTTGTTCAAGTGGAGAGCATTTTCAAATTGTAAGTCTCGTTCAGCTGTGGGTTTCAGGCGCATGCGTCGCAGGCGATGTGTAGCAACATATGTCCGTGAAATCTCACGAGCCATTTCTTGTAGGTCACTGAGTTCTGGTTGAAGAGCAGCAAAGCTTTCAAGGGTGCCAGCAATATCCGGATATTTGTTTTTGACATATGCCCTCCAGCAGTCGAGGCGTCGACAGATTCCAGCATGATTGACTAGTTGATGCATTCGACGGAAACCAGGTTTGGTAGCGTATATTCCTGTTTCTCGTGGTCGAAGCTGAGCAATGTCTCGCATCAGGCTAGTCTCGTCCTCTCGTGAGCTTGGTGGGAGGACAAAGCAGCGCCATAGGGCATCTGCACAGGCCATCTTCAGGTGAAACAGGCCAGGGATGAACACGACATGCTGGAAGCGATTCCAGGGGGTTGAATTGAACGACGAAGCTGTACGGCCTGGATTTGTTCGCCTGTGCCAAGATCGCCATGGACCAAAATCACATATTGTGATATGTCTGGTGAGTCGGTACACTCGTCAGAGGGATCGGTAATCCCTCCCTGTTGAAGGAGTTCTATAATGGCTTGAATGTTACCACTGACAGTTGAATTGTTGACATCCATTGCACGAGCTGCTAATATTGGTGTTTTCACGAGGGGAATCTGTTCGATTGGGTCGGGGTCCACAATTGCAGTGCGGAACTGATGGAAATATTCAGGACCATAGGTGCAGAGATCTCGGAGAAACATCTGTGCATTGAATTCATCGTGTCGTGACAAAGCTGATGCGTCCGACAGATTCTCGTGATGGAGTTTAACCACTAAGTCCCTCCATGTTCGCTTTGGGGGCAATTGGTGTTCGTTTACGTGTGGATTTAGTAGTGACCTCTTCCAGAGCTCCTCAGAACACCTAAGATGTTCTTGTGTCACTCCGTGAACAAGCGGAAACAGCAAGCCCGAGGTGAGGTGTTTCAATGAGTCGTTTGATTTCTCAACTGTGGGTACATGGGTTTTCAGGTCGACGTCAAAGTTGTCGTATGCATACGAAGCGAGCCGCGACTGTCCAAGGTGCTGTAGCATGTTTTGTGACTCAACAGATAAAGATCGGATTGCTGAGTTGATTGCATCGGTGGATATGGAGATTCCGAGACGTGCAAGGACATCAATGACCTTGTAGGGTGTATGGGTGGATTGCAGGAAGAATGCGAGAATGCATTGGAGAGCATTTGCTTTCTGGTTCGTGCCCTGCATGATGATGCTACTGATGATAGTCTTTTTCTGATTAACTGTTACCACCTAGTCACAACTCGCTCAGCGCAGAATGAAACCCACCATCATTCTAATTGCAGAGCAGTGCTTTGCACGCTTCTCTTTTGGTGACAAGCGGCTGTGCCCTTCCCCAGTAAGCACGTTAATTAATCCTTCGAGATCAACCTCATCGACCTCGTTCCAATAGGTATCCAATACTGAGTTGCCGAGCACCCGCATTTCCTCGTCCACATCCATCTCAGCGTCACCCCATGCCCTCTCCTGTGCCCCCTCTTCTCCGAACAGCATACCAATAAAGGCCCACCATTTTGGTGCGTATGCTTCCATCTGTTTTGCCATCTCCTCGAGACTGAAATCCTCCATTTGTTTCGTAGATGCGCTGCATGCTCCGAAGTGCCAGCCACTTTCCTCCGCAGCCAGACTATGTATTTCTTGAAGGCATGTACGACCAGCCGTGTTCAAGCAGAAGTCTACAACCTTTTCACGAGTAGCAGGGTTTCCGAGGAATGTTCTGAAGATTTCCGGTGACTGATCGACAAGCTGACTCGCAAACGGATGGTCCTTGTACTGTCGGCTGGTAAGCAATGTTGTTATCATTTCAACTGGGGTTATCTGACACTCGTGCAATGCTGCGAGGACAGTGTCGAGTGAGTGCATTGTATGATGTCGAGTCCAAGATGTCAGCTACTAGTGCATACTCCCACTCAGTCTGACACCGGCACACTGCTATGTATGGGATGGTCACGGCGCGGAGCCCTATGCCAGATATATTGTACTCCGAATTTATAAATGTAACCCTAAATCAAGTCTACGTAGTTTTTGTGTCTTCTTTTCGCAGTCCGCAGTGTGGCTGAGACTGTTTACCAATGTTTTCTTGCAGCCGTCGCAGAGAGTGTGAGGGTGTTTAAGGTTGGCGGTGTTTAAATTATTGCACAGCCATTCGGAGGTTGCCATCACTAGCCCTAGGATGCTGCCTCACACTCGATGCGTCGGCGTGAAGGAGCCTGGCAGAACCCTTGCTCGCGAATGGAAATCCAAATTGTAACTACTGAAGTACTACTGAAGAGTAAGGAAAGGTTCACAGGTAAAGTAAGTCAACCGAATCACACGGTTCCGAAGAAGGCAAAAAGTTCTGTCGTGATATGTTCCCACGATATAACGAAATCCCAGAACCCTTTGCTCTGCGAGCAAGGGAATTTCGCCAAGCAGCTGTTGTTCTTGGAGCATGAAGTGAATTCAAAGATTTGATGTATCGAATGAAAAACTTCGCAACTTTTAAAGCAGAGGAAGGTGAAAACCACCATGCTAGTCATGTAGAGGTAAAAAGGATTTCCAGCAACTGCGGGAGGTCATTCATCTTCGAAGTCAGAATCCCGGAACAAGCAAGGTCCGTCCAAGCACATTTCCACGACAACTTCTCTCAAACAACTTTCCGGCACACAATGTACTGATTCGAGCTGACCTTGCGAAGGATCGGGGTCGAAAATTCCCACATTTCCAACCCCCCTGCATCCGCCTGCGACGCAACCAAGTCCAGCTTGGGAAGAAGGTCGACTCTGTGATGGAGAAAAAATGCGATCTGGGCAGTTCGAAATGCGCCGGGAGACATCGACATCTGACCACTGATCATAAACGACTCTGTGTGGATCAGGACAAGGGGATGAAGTGATGAGGGTCACCCTTGATGGCAAACTGCCGTCTTGAACCGAGTGTTGAACGGATGCCATATCGATACTCTTCTGAGATGGGACCGGGCTTGTGGAGACGAGGTCCGAGGGACATCGTTCATCTTGAGTGTAACCAACGCCTTCCCTCCCTTTGGTATAATCGACCAGCGGTTCATCAGGGCGTGCTGTGCAATACGGGTCTAGTGGTTCTAACTGCAGGGTCCTTCCGATAGTCGTCCATGGGTCGGGGTCGGTAAGGAAGTCAAGCGGAAGGTCGGAAGGTACAGCGATTTTTGTGCTATCCCCTGCGGGAAGCACCGGAGAACTAAGCTGCATGTTGTGTGAGGTGAAACGATCCGAAAGTCTCAAGTTCGGGGAAGCAGGTTTGAGTGGAAACGGTTTCAATGAAATCATGGAACTTGAGTGACTGGTATTCTCCGAAGTCGGGCTACGGAATGCTCGATGAGACAAGTTGGAGGCTCGTATTTCCGCGACACCGTTCCAGGTCTTGTTTGTCCCGTTGACTGCATATAGTAAGGAAAGGTCATCAACTGGTCGTCGGACCACTCGGCAATGGGGCTTGGAGGGGCTCTTGGAGAGGTCTCAAATTCGAGGATAGTGTCACCCTCCGTTATCGGAGAGTCAGATGTCCAGGGAGAGGACTGGGGAAGTGGCGAACTGAGGCAGTTCTTCATTAAGATAGGGCTTTCATTTGGTGGATTGTATGCGAATATGTTATTCGTATGTCCTGTTTCAACATTCCTGCTGTCAAAAATGTCGCCAGTGATGCGAGTGGTTGATCCTTCTGGACTATTCTGTGAAGCACCCGATGAGGATTCTGAGTACCAGAAGCACAATTTCGATGATTTATACTTGGCTGTTGGTATCATACCCATGGCAGATTTCAGCCATGCCCTCATACCCTAAAACATCCAAGGAAGGGGCTTTGGCATGGATGCCTACCAGATCTGGTATACTTAGGATCCTGTCGATAGCAGCTCGAATTGACATATCTACCAGTGTATAGTAAGGATATTCAGCACAAACAAGGGCTTTAAGGAAGAGAAGCATACGATCAGACGTATCCAGTGCAGTAAGTACCTTTGACGGTTGCTTGTGACAATGGTCAGTGTCGGAAGACGACGAATGAAAGGGATCTGTTCGAATTCGAGCAAGGGAAACTTGAGGAGACTGTGTGTGTGCCCTCGTATGATGTGCATGCGCTAGAGATATCTCGGGAAACGTCGAGGGAAGGTGAGGATTGCCAGAGTCACGGTCTTTGATTGCTTTATTGTTAGCGAGGGCATTCACGAGACGCTGTTGTACAAAGTGTCGTTTTTGAGCGCGGCCCGCGGCGTCTCTTGTCCTTGCACGGGCTGCGTTTCTATCTGCCTTGCTTAATGCCGATCACAGTAGACACGGTGAAGTCAAACCTTCTCCCGCCCATGTAGTTTGCACCGGTCATTGTTGTCGTGGATCAAGCAGTGAGTGTCTTGTCCCGAAAGGGGACATTTCCTAGTAGTGCCGTAATGGCACCTCCTCAAGGTTCAGTTTTGTTTCTGGCATTTCTCGTTGACCACTGCCCATGACGTTGGAGTTCCACGGTGCGAACGAACCAGAAGAACAAGATATTGGCCTTTTCTACTCTCTACCCAGTTCTTGCACAGTCTCGGACACAGAAACCTCGAGTGCATTTATTCCGTCTCACCAAACTTCCCAAGTTTATCTGGAATTACCATCTCGACATGCCTCTACGTTCCTGAAGTCTACGTCTACGTCCAATGTTGTCAAGGCTCAACAAATTCAACCAGTGCAGCATCAAAGGACCTTATCTCGATCAAATACCCTTCCCCGGCGGGTGCAGAATATATCCTGGCATGAAAGCACAGACACGACCGCTTTTGACTTTCCAGATGGAAAAACTTTGAAGATGCGTCAGTGGATGCTTGGGTTCGTTCTAGGTGAGAGCTCCGTCCCTTTTCGTTTACTTCATAAAACGAAACTACATGCAGTCGACTTCGATCTTGATCTTGGTCCTGTCGTGCGGGCTGTGTATCCCCCCATGTATCTATCGCCTTCTGAAAAGGAGAATATGTTTGTTACATTGTTATTGGAGATGCTATAATGAGCTGATATATTCGCAAAGTGCTTTCTCGGCTTTCCCTGATTCGTCGCAATTCGACCAGGGGACAGAGGTTCACTCATTCAGAATAAGGGTATACCCTAACTCTTCCAATGAGCCATGCGAGGGTACACTCAAACCACCAGAACCCCTGGATGGCTTCATGTATGGCTATTCATACTTTAGTCAGACTCGAGACTCGAGTTCAAAACGTGGATACAAGCAGGTAATGGAATTTCTGTCCGACTTACTTGAAGGAATCTATCATTGAGCCCGAGATACAGTCATCATTAGTGCTCCTCGCATACCATCAATATCCAGCATTGTTTACGAGCGTAGTATCGAAACTTGGTCCTCTTTTCCAAACTCATGGAATCACCATGCTGGAAACAGCATGTCACAACATAGCAAACTGGTGCGCATGAAGACTATTAGCCGTTCAATTCTATTCATGTGCTGCGCCAAAGAAAGGCAGACCCCATCACCAGGACTCACTCTTGAACTTGGATTCCTGGGTTCTGTCCTCCAGGTCGAACTGCCAACGAGTCCCGATAGTCAGCAGCTAGCCGAAACAGCGTCTTTCGATCAAAAGTTTGATCCCACGGAGCATGTTAGCTGATTCGTTCACTCATAATGGTGTAATCGGTTGACCGATATATAGGTGCTGGCGTCATCAGTGCCATTCGACCCTCCTCCCATCAATCTATTCGAGGCATCGTTGTCTCATCTATGGTCAGTATGGGAGTGTCTGATGTTGTGCGAGCCCATCTTGGTTTATGGGCCTTCTCCCTCCACGACAAGTCAGGCAGTGTGGTGGTTACGTGATCTGATACGCCCCGTACGCATATTGCCGACCTCGAGCGATTTTCGCCAAATAATCATCTTGGCAGGTTCCACTGGCTGCAGATATCCGACCGTACTTTACCATTCACGACAGGGATCATGCATTACTAGTGAACAGGGCCGCTCCCAAAGCAGGTTTGATCATTGGAGTTACGAACCCGTTCTTCGAGAAATCGTGCACTCACTGGCCGCACGTATTGAGCGTGGGACGGAAGATAAAGTGAGTCTTCCAAATCAAAAGATTTCGTAAACGGACTTCGTATCTGAGGTTTTTGTACCTCAGACAGGGTGCTGCCACAGTTGTCACTGGCCCTTCTGCTGGGTGGACAACTAAAACCCACCGGCGGTATATCTCCAAAGACCGTCAGCTACTCAAGCGAATCGAGCAAGCGTGTAAAGGGAACGAATCAGATAGTGTGTATACCAGCATAGAGTCAAGTCGTGTGCGAACTGATCGACTTATTCCAGGATTGCAAGCTTCGTTGGAGCTTCGACGGCATTTGTGCTCTCGCACAAATGCAGTTCTCGTACCCCTAAACCGGTACCTGAACGCTCTCATACCGTCACCAGCCGAATGTGGCGCTTTTCTTGGTCCCCGCCGTCTCAAGCCGTTTAATTTGGCCGACTTCTTTTCGTCGCTGAGATCGAATCCTTCCGCCTTGCCATTTAAATCCTCTTCAAAGCAGAAGGAGTTTTATGAGAAGTGGGTAAAAACACCTGCTTTTGGCCTCTGGCTGGCTCGCCAGGAGGAAGTCGTTCAGGAAGCGCTCAGGGAAAAGAGATGAAGTGACGCTTGATTGGATTGGCCTGCATTACTTGGATGCATAACTCCTACAGTCTAGCTCCCTTTCTCGTCTAATAGCTATTATTCCAACCTAATAATATTCTGAGCATGTGCGCTCTTGATGCCCCTGAGACAACTATGTTAGCCACAGGGAACACACAGAGACAAACACTGGAGCTGATGCAACACGACTGACTGACAAAACTTGTTTCTCTTCGTCTCCTTCACTCTGCCATCCACCACGACACGCGTGCTCCCTACATTCTTATTCGTCCTATCGGGGGTTGTTTTCAGGGTCTACTACCCACGTCTCTACGGAACTGTATAACGGTGGAAGAGTGCGCCATAGTCACTGTCACTGTATCCATACCTGTGCATGTAAGACGTCTTCCGTTTGTCCATGCGGCTGATTTTTGTAGCGCGCAATTCTTGTATACGCGCATTCGCTGTCGTTGTTCTGCTGTCTTTGTCGTTGGTTACACTGTCATTTGGGTACTCAACATTCCTGTCATTCTACCTTCTAGTGCAAAACAGTTTCTATTCTCTCCGAATTCTGCTTCTGAGTCATCATGCCTGAGGACGATTTTGACATCTACGGCGAAGACGACGGCTTCCACCCATCGCATGCAGACGAGGTAGGTCGTGATTCAGGGCGCATATATGTACGTTTGCTGACTTCGGGGCAACCACCCCATGCGCCTCAAGGGTGACGCGTTACAAGACGAAGTACAGGTCGAAGAGCCTGTTGAAACCGTTATTACCACTGTTGAGCCATCGACTGGCAACAAGCGTCCTAGAGAAGAAGGCGAAGATTACAGCCCATCAGCCCAAGATTCTCACCGAGGTTCACGCTCTCCACCCAACCCCAGCATCAAGACTGAACCGACCCAAAACGGCACTCTGAACGGTAATTACAACTCGGGCATGGCTAACGGTGGACAGATGGGGAACGGAGGTGACTCGCCTATGATGGGGTATGACGCACTGTATATTGGAGATTTACAATGGGTCCGTTTTGTCCTGTCGATTAGTTCTTGTCAGCACTGTTCTTATCTTCGTTTTTGTTGTCGTTCTCAACAGTGGACAACGGACGAAGACCTTCGCCAGGCCGCAATCAACCTTGGAGTGAATATTGATCACCGGAACATCACATTCTCAGAGCATAAGGTCAACGGCAAAAGCAAAGGGTATGAATCTCAACCCAACACTCGGCCAGTCACAGTTATTCAATGTTCTTACAGCGTAGCGTATGTAGAATGCGGTAGTTCTGAAGCCGCCAACATCTTCAAAACGTGGTTTGACAATAAGTAAGTCTGTCTCGTGTGCTTGACAAGGTGTTCAGCCATGTGACGCTATTTCCAGTGAATTCCAGAACCGCCGAGCAACAGCCACTTTTACTACTTCAGCGCAAGGGAACCCATTCCGGACGCTACCAAAAGGTGAGGTACATACATACAGCTTAGGATGATTAGCTCAACTGCCGTCTCCTAGAACCACCCCCACGCGAAGTGAGACCGAACCAGCAGGGTACAGTAACACCTACCGCAAGCGCTGGGACAGGCCGAGGCGGCGGCGGGGGCAGCTTCCGCGGAGGCGGTCAGCAAATGGGCGGCGGTGGCCAAAACATGATGGGCATGCAGCGGGGCGGGATGATGGGCGGAGGTAACATGATGCGTGGCGGTATGCCCGCTATGATGGGTAACATGGGTGCTATGGGCATGGCAAACATGGGCATGGGTCCCATGGGTGGAATGGGAATGGGCAACATGGGAATGGGCGGCTTTGGTGGTGGTATGGGCGGTGGCTTCGCCGGTGGGCGGGGCGGTCTGATTCCTCAGGGTCCTAGAGGGGGCGGAATGATGGTAGGAGGTAGAGGAGGCATGGGAGGCATGGGTATGAACTTCTAGCGATTTGCTGCCTGACACTGTTCTTACTTGCACCTGATGTATTTGTATAGGCATGGGAATGATGGGCGGCGGCGGCGGCCGTGGCGGCTTCAATATCCAGGGTCACTTCAATCCCGCGTTCATGCAAGGCGGTCAGTACGGTGGCAACAAACGCTTCCGAGCTGACGAGAGCAGTTGATACACCTTCGTTGTCCTTCGCTAACTCTTTAAATAATTGCACACTTATTTCAATATTGGCGCGCATTGTCCTTGCTGTCTTTTATGTATTGATGTAACATATAAATCTACATAACTTAGATGTTATAGTGCGAATGATGTGTTCTGGACAATGGAAAATACAGGATGATAGTAAACAAGATATGAACATGGTACCATGTAAAACAAAATGAGTTGGTTGATCATGTTGCATCTAGGCGTGAAGAAAAAGAACAAACAAACACCCCCCACGGGTATGGGGTCCTTGCAAGGAAAAAAAAAGGTTAGAGTGGGGTAGGTATAGTATGGTGGGTACTGTGGTGGGCTTTAGGCTTTAGCCACGCGCGTCCCTCATCTCTCTCTCGCGTTTCCTCTTTCGTTTCTCTTCCTCGTGTCGTTTCTCTTCCAGCAACGCTAGTTCGTCTTCGCGTTTAGCAAGACGAGCACTGAATATGCCTAAGTATAAAGTTGCCGAATGAGATGGAACATGCTGACCTTCTGAGTTCCTCCTTCATGAGAGCACCTGCATCAGCCTCCATGTCATCGTCGTCACTATCAATATCCCTTGTCACATAGGTGGTTCGGTCCTTGCCGAACAATTTCCATATTTCGGAACGAATAGCATCGGCAGGGGAGTCTGCACGACGCTTAGGCGGGGGAGACTCTGAACGGGATAGCGAGCGTGGCCGCTTCCTCGAGGGCACAGCACCAGTCGATGGCCGTGAGGCCGACAGTGATTTGGACATCTGTAGTTTTACCGATGCAGACGTCTTTGACTGTGAAGGCTTCGCACTAGCAGATGCAGATGCGCTTCTAGAGTCACTCGCCAATTTGGCGGATACTCCCGCTTTCGCGGGGACTGCAGCTCTGGGCTGTGAAGCAGAGGCATATTTGCCAGTAGATGGTAGAGCAGAAGCTTTTGCAGCTGCCACAGTTTTCGATGTCGATTGTGAAGTCGACACTGCAGAATGTCACAACAGTTGCTGGGGTGACTAGTCACAGAACAGCACTTACTCGGACTAGACGGCAGTGGCGACGCCGTCTCCGACGGTGGCGGAGAAACTTGACCACTAGAGGACTGCGTGCCGCTGCGTCCACCCTCTTTTTTCTTGGATTTCCCAAACCAGTCGTTGAACTCGCGAGCTTCGTCGCCGTCAAGGACGACATGTTTAGCCTTGGCTCTGTCCTGAAGAATCTCATCAATAGTTCGGGTGTCACGTTTGTGCACGTTGAGCTTCGTGAGTGTGTTCGGGAGTGCAGCGAGCCGGGCCTTTACGGACTGCGTGCTGGCCCCAGCGTCGGCGTTTGGCGCTGACGTGGCATCGATAGCACCTCCGGGCAGCCGTTTGCCTGCCTTGGAGTACCCTGAGGAAGTCAATGAGCGCTTCATAGCATACGTGCGACGCTTTTCAGCCTCGAATTTGCGTTGCCGTTTCTCCTCCCTCGTAAGCGCCATGGCGGGGGATCCGGAACGAGAATCGTCTTCATCGTCCGATGGCAACCTTCGTTTGCGAACGTCCTCTTTCGCAGTTCCATTGGACGTCGGCCACTTTGGACCATGTTTCGCTTTCTTGGGTCCGTAGAGCAGCACATTCCGTGCCTCTTCTTCCCGCCGTGCCGTTTCGACTTCTAGGCGCTGCATCTCTGCAGCTCGTTTCACCTCCAACTCCCGCTGCCTCTTCTCATCCTCGAAACGCTTCTGGCGCAGCTTGGCCTGCTCCTCTCTTTCTTTCCGTTCGAGCTCCTCTTGTTTCTTGCGCTTCACTTCTTCGTTTCGCTGGCGCTGTAGCAATGCGGATTGCACCGCACTCTGGGTTTCCTTGGTCTGAGATGCACTCAGAGCCATTAAGGCAGCGAAACTGTTCATAGCGACGAGCCTGTGCCTTGGCCTGGAAGACAGAAAGTGAGGGGATGGTGTGAGTACAAGAGCAAGCTGTGAGCTCAATAATAAGGTAATGGAGTTTTACATGGCGGTGCGGCAATTTGTTTGTCGTTGTGTTGACTCATCATAAGAAGGGTGGACAGAAGTTTGACTACTTGCAACAGTGGCATGTATGGGCGTCGTACGTAGATTAGTGTAGGTGATCTATCTACGAAAGCAGAGCAGTATGCTTTGAGGGGTAACATCATCATCATGACGATGCGTTAGGTCGTCGTTAGTTTTTCCACAGTTTGCTTGGGAGGAAGAGCGAAGCCCCGATGCCCGTGAACACGAAGGTCATAAGGAAGAAGTGCACAATCCACCAGTTTCCCGGCTTTTCGATCGAAATCGAAAACACCGACGCAGCAAAGCCAGGTCCAAAGGTTCGCATGATGGACACTACCATCTGCGCGATTCCATTCGTCGCACCGAGGGATCCGCGATTAGGGGAGGAAGCTGCTATGTAGATGAATATGCACGCTATGGTAATCACTGTGTCAGTCATCTATCATCTGTCAGGTTCAAATTACTCACAGTAGCCAATATTTAGTGCGACGGAACATGCTACCTGTAAGCCAATCACACACCACACTGCCCAGTTAATCCCATTTATGTTTCCAAGTGCATGGATTAGTGGAAACGTCAGGATGAGCGGAATACCAGCCAGCATCGCAGTAGTATAGATAGCTTTCGTGCCAAAGCGGTCGTGCAGAGGCCTGAAGAAAAAGATTTGGAAAACCCCATTTAACAAGCCATACGCTGACAGTATATTGCCAATGAGGGGCGGATCAAGGCCCAGACCACCAAGTTCAATCGGTGTTGAATAAAATAGCGGCTGCACAGTGCGGAAAGAAATCTCGATCACCGATAACATGGAGTAATTTCCTGCAGCAATGAGTACACGGGGAATCAGGACTGCACGAAGAGGAAGAGGTGTGTTCTCGTCAATGCTTTGCAAATGTTCGCTGCCTGCGAGGGTTTCAGTAGATGACTGGGCTGAAACTGAACCTTTTGCGGTACTGCATTTTTTATTGAATTTTGATCTGATCAGTTTACCCAATGGTATGCGGTGAGGATGAGTCTTGTGGTGCTGCTTAGAAAAGGTAGTCATCATGTGATAGATGCGGACCCTCACCTCTTCTAGGAAGAAGAACATGATTATCCATGCGATTGCTGTGAACGTAGCCGGTACAGCGCATGCTAGAAAGTAAGGGTATGTCTTGAAAAACTCCACGTTCCCAAACAGGTCAGGAAAACGATCAGCTGGGCGCGAAAGACTACCTCCGATCAACGGGCTGTGAGAATGATGACCAATGTAAACATCATTCCCTTAGATAAGGCAGCTCCACGTACCCAAGTGTTCCACCACCGGACCACGCCAATGGCATATAGGCATAAGCCTGGGCGATATTAGTCTCGTCGGTAATCTCAGCTACCATGCTCTTCAAGATGCCGACGTTTCCATTAAGTGCACCGTTCAGAGCACGACTGTTGAGCGAGAGAGTGCGTCAGGTAGATGCATACTAGTAGTGGTGATTATACGCACCTTAAAACCAGTCCCACGAAAGTTTTTGATAAACCAAAACAATACATAGATACCGACAGCCCAAATAGGCCGATCAGAATGACGGGCCTCCGCCCGATGTGATCAGATAGCCGGCTCCAGTGTAGAATGGTGAGGGCCTGTGTTGCGAAGAATAAGGAGTGCTGTACAGTCCACGGTCAGACGAGGGTCCGAGGTGAGTTCGTACTAATAGAGAACTTGCCAGCATCCCAACGTAGTACCCAACCTTGGTTTCGTCTCCATGCGTGACACCAATATCTCGTATTAGCTGATAACGAAAGGTCAGGCGTTGCAATCAAGTGACAACGAATGGGACCTGCCTGAGGAGCGAAAGGCGAGATGACCTGAGACGTGAGTGGTTCTGCAAGCTGCACGAGCAGTAGGATAAAGATCTGGCGCAACGGCAAAGGCGTCCTGACAGGTTTTTGTTGCTGAGCATGGAGCAAAGGCGTCTCCTCGTCTGCGGGTGTCTGCGGGGGCATGATGGTCTGAAGAAGAGGCTATTGCACCCAGTGACTGTATTTATCGATATTTACCAGATGCTACCGAGTCATATTTGAAATGGGGTTCACGCTTGGATCCTTGTCCACGGCGGGCAAAGCGAGCGGGGCCATCTGCACAAGGACGGCACTCTTGCACTTGAGCAAGCGGTCGATGGTCTAAGCGAGTCTTACAGCCAAGTTACTTCCAAACAGAGGTGGATATACCTTGGTGATAGCCCGACTGCATCTTTGGCATATCAGAATCGAGCAAAGGAACGGGAACCAGTATAATGGCCGTCGTCGGAATTTCGGCTTTGCACATCCCTTTACGAATGCTAATACAGAACGATGAGATCATCGATACGCTTACTACTGGCTGAACTTCGTAGCTTGCTTTGTCGGTGGAACATGGCATGCCACAGTCATTGTCCACTGTATATTGTCTGTTCGTCCACCTCGAGGCCCTGGCTGCTTTCAGAGCGTAATACATTAAACGGCTTAGAGGGTCCTAACTCATCGCTATCGTCATGCCCCTCAACCGTGACAAGGCACTCCCAGAACTTCCACTGGGCCGTCGTGCGAGTGCTTGCGAAGTACACGCGACGCCATCTTCTGCAGGGAGCACGTCGGACAACATCAAGGCACTCCCAGCTGTCAAAGTCGAAGGAACACTTTCTACGGAGGAGATGGACAACTTACGCGACTGTTGGAATAGATCCTCTGGAACAGTAAGTTGAATGCTCCAATCTCTGTTTTTCAGATTAAATATTCCGCTGTTAGAACGTGCACCGCAAGAGACAGCTAGGGCAGCATATGAAGTTCCCCCCACCTCCCATCATATTGCCCGATGCCACCGAAAATATACCGGCCAGCGCCCTTTCCGCCCCTACCCGGGCGACACGAGAGTCTCGGTCCTGGAAGCTGTGGGACATGTTGAAGGGCAGGTGAGAGATAAGCACCGCCCTAGTACTCTCGTCGCCGATCAGCTTGTTCAACAGGAACAAGCCTACCAGCCCTTCGTACCAGAAGGCGAGACAGTCCTTCCGATCCAAATCACAATACAGTCTGCGGAAAAAGTTGATGAATGCCGTCTCCGCGCCTGAGATTAGTGGACACGCCAACGTGGCCATCGAAGCTGAGATGCCACAGGTGGCCAGCTTTCCACAGGAAGTTGTCCCTGTTATCAACGTGGAAGAAAGTAGAGCCCTGACACAGGAAGAACTCATGACGGACGACGGAGGGATTTACTTGACGATCGACTCAGATTGGCGTAGTTCGCGTGGCGAGGCGATGCTCACTTTCCTATCCCCTATTCCGCAGGACTACGACCCTTTCAGGCCGGATTCGCCCATCATGCACAGACATCGGTCGCTCTGTGATTTGGCTACGCTGATACGGACGCAGGAACCCGACTTTGAAGCTACAGCTTCCCCGCGCGTCCATCCGATTGACGAACTGCATTCCTTTATCATGTTTTGGGACTGAAACAGCGACAACTTGGCCAAGATGGCCGACCTTTCCTTCCGTAGCATTCCCATGAAATTTTTGCACTTGATTACCAGGCTGAGCACTCATTTGTTTTCCACATCCCTAGAGCCCTATAGCATGGATCAAACACCCCACTGATACACCTACCATTCGTTTGTATTGCTATCTGTCATAGTTATCGCATATATATGTTGTCAACCACCGACGCACCTCATGATGTATCGGGATGGATACATGGGATCACAGCTGCTGGACAACCTTTGTTCGGCTGGAATGGGCGAGTACGCTTTGACGATGGACTCAGCGCCACGATGTGAGCAGTTACTTTTTGAGGGTTGCAGTCGCATTCTGGCTTTGTTCGTCCCGGATGGAGACAGGAAAGAATGGGTTTGCCTCCGGGTTTGTTCTCGAGAATAAAGGACAGGGAGAAGCGTGGGTACATAAGAGGCAGTGCCGCACTTTGACAGCCGAAGGACCCGATCATTATTTATGTGCTGTCCGTCCAACTTCCATCTATCCTGTAACCCCCAACTTTTTACTGCTTATCCGTACTCTCATCTCTGCTGTATACTTGTTGTTCTGCGATGATCTCTCCACCACCCTCTCCAAAGATGGCTCGCAAGCTCCCCGGTAGTGATATGGAGAACGAAAGCCAGATGTTGCCCCCCCTCTCCCCGAAGCGATCTTTCGCACAGGACCACTTGGATCCTATCGACTCCAAACGCCGACATGTGCTCTTGGATGGTGAGGTGCGAACACCGCTTGGTGAGTCCAGTCATTGTATGTACAGCTTTCCAAGCTGCTAATTCCAGCGCTCTAGATCCGTTACCACTGTCGGACATGGAGAACGTGGCCAATGGGGACCCACAGTGGTTCGACGCAAACATCCATTTCTCGCTATCAACCTCAACTTCCCTTCCTGATCTCCGGTCCACATCGTCCCAGAGGAAGAGCCGGGGACAGCCATGCAGTGCCACCGGAAAATCCACGGTGTGTTCATGGCCGCCCTCAGCTTCCCACAGAGGCAGTGTGGCCCTAAACTGCAAGCAGAAACGGCACGGATCGGAAAACGATATATTACTGAGCCCAGATGCGAGGGGGTCGTTCCGTGCCGCCATGAGTCGATCCTCCTCCAGCTTGCCCCTATCGGAAAATCCACAACCCCCTGCCATTCCAGATAACTCTCACAGTCAAGAAAGTGCATTCCAGCCTATACGAGCGCGTTCCAACTCCCTTCCGCTCATCCACTCACCGCCTGGCGATCTGTGGCAGGCAGCGATACCTGCTGTGGACGAACTCGCTGTAGCTTCTGAACCGGCAAGAACGGATGATGGGCCTGTTGACAATACACTGTCTGCTCCGCCACTCTTTCCTCCCGGGCTTTCCCCGTACCCACCGGGGCTGAGACTTCGTGGATCGGACAACGACCTGCCTGGCTCAGCTTCATCGTTCCTTGCATCGGGAAGCCATCCGATACGGACTTCTGAACAGGCGGACCGGGTCGTTCCAATCGGTGCGGAACGGAGCAGGGTGATGCGCATGATTGCCTCTCGATCGATACGGGATAAGTCCGAGCCACCGTCAACGGACAACGCGACCATCACTGATCCATCAGCATATTTCTGGTACCCACCCCTGCTTTCTCCTAAACTGCAATCCAAGTTGCAACACATTTTACGTGGCTGGAGAGAGCAGTCAGCCGACATTCCTCCCCATGAGCCGCAGCATGATATCCGCCCAATCTCTCGAGATGATTTTCACCGTCTCTTGCGCCAGACGACGAACAACAAGTTCGCGTCTAGGATTATCTCTCCTTTGAGCCCACTCCGTTCACCCGCCCCTTCCTTTACTCTGACCACCGATCCTGCATACCAGGCTCGCATGCCATCCTTAATGAACACGTTCTCACTTCGATACTCGAAAGGTCCTATCAAGCGGTCGCGAACGTAAGTATCCTTACTCAACACGTCCTTCGTTACTCGTACCGTCTAACACACTCCACTCGGCATTCAGGATCTGTGACACCTACCAACCGTTGTATTTCGAGGAAGCCTGCACGCACTGTCAGGAGTGCAAACGAGATTCGATCGGGAAACGACTCATGGCATTCAAGTATCGCCAGCAATCCCAGTACAAGTACCGCTTGCCTGAACACTCCTTCGGGCAGCCCTTCCCAACATGCACGACACCGGACATGCTTGGCGAGGACCGTTGTGACGAGCGAAGCTTGTGGGACGAGGTGGCATCTGCCACATCTGCGGAGCTGTTCCCACGCCATGGCTCTGCTATCGTCATCGGATCCAACAGCGGATGTACTATTGGCAACAGTGTTCCCTCTAGTTCGCGCCTTCAAGACATTCATGCATTTGAGGACGTCGACTTTCCGCAGATCACAAATGACGATATGCTACTCACGAATGTGTCTGTAACGCACTTTCGCGAAGTGACGGTTTACTGAATCCTACCTTAACATTTCTTATTAACCCTCCACAACAATTTTGTTATCGAAGCAAGATGTTTTCTGTTTCTTGGGTGTAGAGGCAAGTGTAGTAGAATGCATCCTTGACTATTTAATGCTGCCCTTTCTTATGTATGTATGATGTACAGGAAAGTAATGGATGTAGTGTTCAGTGGATGTGAGGATGTGGGCAGCCTGATCATTGTGATGATGTGGTATATCAGACAATGTTGTTGATAGTAGGCATCTCATTTATGGAATAGGCTTATAGTATCTAAACAGTCTGGCAAGAACTGAGGCTGAGAATCATGGAGTTTATGTTTATGTCAAAATCAAGTCCACTTTAATCATCACTCTTGTAAACAGTGTAATTGTACTAGTACAAAAAGAGGTCACAGCATAGTAGTCATGTTGGCAGGTAAAAATGTAGCAGATCCTTTGGATAAAACACATTGATATAGAAAACATTATCTTCTGCCAGACTCCAAATTGGTTAAAGGAATTTCTTTGCTGATTGGTAGATCATTAAACACATGAAGTAGTCTTGAAGAGGATCAACTTACACATACAGTTGGTAAGAATGATTTCGGTGATGGCAGATGCCAAGGCATCATGGTCATCACCATGCTGCTGAATGACATGTTGAAGTGCATTGAGAATGGCAGCTTGGGTTCCAGATCTTTCATATTCCTTCACAGCAAGGTTGAGGTCATTCCTGTTATCACCATTTTGCTGGAGGAGAAAGTAGGTGTATTCAAAAACAAGGATACATCCTTTGAAATATTTAGGGAGCATATAAAAGAAAGAGATCATGCTCACCAGCTCCATGAATGATTGTCTTATCCTTGGGGGAAACCATTGATGAAGGACACATTGATGGTATTGCAAGAGAGTCAGTATCAAAATTAAGTTCATTCTGTTTAGATCACAAGACTCATGAGTGAGATTCCAATAAAACAAACTACACCTCAGAATCTGAGAAGGAATCAATGCCACATGTTTGTCGGAAAAATCATTTTCACATTCCGACTGGTTGTTGAAGTCGCACGTGCACCCGG
>Ga0307518_10001114_pt1 | contig 20171 bp, 11 predicted proteins | sample 25_EM_MG_FD_203889 | JGI IMG/M metagenome (GOLD analysis project Ga0307518, IMG submission 203889) | Populus trichocarpa ectomycorrhiza microbial communities from riparian zone in the Pacific Northwest, United States - 25_EM | ecosystem: Host-associated > Plants > Roots > Unclassified | place...
TCAAACATTTACATCCAGCAGTTTAAATTTAGATTTTGCTCTTCATTGAGAATGCAATACGCTAACATTTAATGGTAAATGCGGCAATCTTTGCAATTGCAATACCTAAAGACCTAAATGCAGAGTGAGTGTCAATCATTTTGCAAAAGCTCAAAAACAGGCAGCTATCATTTCGAGCAAAAAACTGGACAAAATCGCCAGAGTTCATTCTGGTTCCTACACTAAAGCAATTACCATTCACCCGGGCCGTTGGCTGATCAGATTAGAAAGAAATATAAAAAACATCCCAACCCAGAACACCTGAATCAAAATTTAGATCCTCTCACCAATCAGAATCTACTAAAGTAGCAACCTTCGTTAATATAGTTTCAGTTCAGTAACTTCATTAATTAGATCATTTGATATTCAAAGTCAAACCCAGATCAGATCCAGTGCTAATTCAATATCTTTCCAAATCAGTAACTTAACAGTTAACATAATGCAGAAGAAACCATACCAAAAAAAGAAGAGAAACAAAATCCAAGATAGTTTCAAAGATCATTACTACTGAAAATAAAAAAACACAGCATAAAAACAGAAAAGCAACGATGCAATTACCTGTGCCAATCAAGGCCAAGAACAGCAGTGACCAAGCGCACAGAGAGAGCCTCTAAGAGAAAACAAGCGAGCATAAACAGCATAGAAGCAACAAAGGGAATGGCAGCTCTAAACTCAGATGACCAGTGCTTGTAGAAAGGGACACGAGAGATGGCGATTAGGGCGAGTATTGACCATAGTGCTGGCTGGAGACGCTCGTGCCACGCTGGGGACAGGTGGCGCAAATAGTCCACCGCCACATAAGAAATTGCCGCCAGTCCTAAACCGCAGGTGATTTTAGGCGGTGAGAACCCCCACCTCATGGTGGCAGTGGTGATGGTGGTGACAATTGTAGAGAAATAGCGAGTATGGTGTAAGAAAAGTCGGAGATTCGAGGTCTTCTCAGGGATAGGCTTTTTTACTGCGAGCTGCTTACACTAACAGTGCTTGTAAAATTAAGGTAACTATCGGTTTTTTAAAAGCTATATTAATTATTTTTTAAAATATTTTTCTAATTATAAATATATTAAAATAATATATTTTAAAAAAAATTTATGGGATAATAAATAAGTGAAGGGTTAATCTATCTTCTCTCTTTTTATTGGGAAAATAAAAAAATAATACTACAAGGAAACAATTGCTATATGCTTCTTTTTTTCCTTTTCTATTACATTTACCGAACATTAGCTCGATTTGTATTTTTTTTTTCATATACCTAATCTGTGCATGTTAAAGTGATTAATATTTTACCTTTGGGCATTAATGTGAAAATATTGGTGTCATTAATACTTTATGCCATATTAGGGTCCGTGTAAAATCCAAGAGGTTAAATAACGGAGTAAAGAGCAAAGAGACAACAAAGCTAAGATATCGAACAATTAGATGGCACCCACTGCTCGTTAAAATCTTCTTGCTTGTAGATTTCTATTTTGTTCTGGGTGAAATGAACTAGATTTCTATTTCTGGGCAATGGTTTGAACGTAATAAGGGAAATTATGTAAAATCGAAGCATCAATGGCGTGAACAATTTCTTGGCTTCAAGCCAAGAGTTGAGATGGAATTAAATTCATCTTGGGTAAGATGCTTTCTGTGGTGATATATCTTAATAAAATGCAACTGGGCAGTTTTATTCTAGAAAGTTGTCATTTTTTTATAATGGATCATAGGAGACATATGAACTCTTCCATTCGATTGCAAGAAAAGACAAGCCATGCAATTCCAAGGTAAGATTCTAAAATCTTCCCAAGTTTATTTCAAATTAGTTGTAGTTCCAGCTTGCCATAAGTTTCATGATATAAATACCTGCCTTGAGAATCATAAAGCTCACACACCATCTTACAGAGAGAGAGTTATACACATTAAGGAGAAGTGAAAAGGAGAAGAAAAAAAATGAAAGGATTCCATTGCTCTCTGCTTCTCATTTTGGCCCTCGTGGGCTCGCTGGAAAACCTCAATCTCGGATGCAGTGCTGCTGACCCTACAGATGGTTTCACTCCGGTGCCATTAACAGAAGCAAATTTTGAGTTGCAGAAACCATATAATATACCGCTAAATGAGCGATACAGCTATGAAGATGGAATACGCCATATGTGGGTCTATGCTACTGACAAGCCTCATGACCCCAATAGTCGCACCCAACCAAGAACTGAAGTTCGCATGAAAGTAACCAGGCCCCCTTCATCTTACCCTTTTTATCTACGCAAAATAGATAGACACGATTATATTACCAAGTGTCTCGTTGGTTAATTTATCTTGTTTTTGCAGGGTCTTGACTATACATCAGGAGTATGGCAATTTGAAGGCTACGGTTTCGTGCCAAATGGAACATCGGGCGTGACAGTAGCACAGATACACGGTGCAGCTGAGGACGCAAGCACTTTGATTCTGAGGATATACGATGGCAATTTGAGATATTACAGCGGGGATTTAGTGGCTACTGGTCTTTATGACAGGTGGTTCAGGCTAAACATAATCCACGATGTGGATGGAGATTGGGTGACTGTATACGTTGATGGCGAGCAAAAGTATTCCACCAAGGGTCGAGGGCCAGGCGACTTCTATTTCAAATGTGGAGTTTATGCTGCTCCTCGTAACATTACCTATTACATGGAATCAAGGTGGAGAGACATCAAAATATATAAGAAGTGATAGTGTATCATATATATGATTATTACTTAAATACGTGCAGCTGAATTAAGCTTACTATGGCAAGAAAAATATTATAATCAAGAAGAAAATTTATTCACATCTCTGTTCCTGCTAGCTCTGTTCTCTGTTAGAACCAGCTATAAAAATAGTTTCTGAGTAGCTGATATGATCAATGAATACTGATGCCTCCAAGAGTACTCTTCACCACAGCTGGGTCAAAGTGAAGGGCAAAAAAAACTTGTTATTAGGATCAAGGTATAGGCTTAGCATGAGCCACATACTATGATTATCAAGCAGGTTTAAAATCTAGACATACAGGTAGCTACAAGCCGTTTTAACCATTATTATATCAATCCATTATCAGCATAAGAGATTAATTACAGGCAACTCGACGTCAAATTGAAACTGTAACTCTTAACGCGGTATAGCTCAGATCAGGTTCTGTGTTTTATATATATATATATATATAAAAAAAACTCTTGGAAACCATCAAATCAATAGTAGATTTCTATTTTGTCTGGGTTGAGAACTAGATTAGTTACAAGAGTCGCGTCATCATTTACAAGGAAAACGAGGTAAGATCGATGCGGTAACGGAGGAATCAAAGCTGAAATATGGCTTCTCGTGCACCGTACGAAATGAAAGGAGGAGCCCAGAAGAGAGACAGCTGCTTCCAACCTGACTGACTGCATGAGTAATGATGCTAAGGTGAAATTAAGGAGACGTGACATTATACAGAAATCATAGATATAAAGTAACCAACCAAAAAATGCCACTGAACGTGCCTGTGGAGGTAATGATAATTTAAAATAATAATAATAATATTTTCCCTTCAATAAAATGATGCACCTGCCTCACTGATTATTTGCTGGGCAGCTCCTCTTCGAGGAGAAAGTTTTTTCATTTTCGGCTTTAGTTTCAAAAAACTATTCAATTGCAAGAAAAGACATTCACCCAAGTACGACGTCCAATTCTTAGTTCCCAAATTTATTACAAAATAACAATGCTCTTGCTTGTTTCATGACTTTTAAATATTTGTGTCATGAGTGGTAAAAGAATAATATATTTTATATCTAATAACTTAAATTTTATATATTATTATAGGTGAACAAATCTCATTACCTATATTTTCATTAATAAAATTAAATATAAAATATTTAATGAGTAAATAATTATGAGTTAAAATCTCATATAATTATTTCACAAGTAAGTATTTTATTAAAAAAAAAAATCAATCTTATCCTCTCCTGCTTCTCCTTTTAGCCATTGAAATATTAATTTTAAGAGTATTTCTGAACAATATAAATTATATCTCGAAATCTTATTAAATAATTATAAATTTAAATCTTATCATTTCATTTAATTAATAGAATTAAACATAAATTCAAGTTTCAAACTCAAATTTTTTTTTTTTAAAAAAATATATTATAAAATTATTCTTGAATTAAAATGGTTATAAGATAATTAGCATTATATAATACTACTGAGACATGGTTCATTGTCCAACTGTTTTTGCTTTGTTATTATGTTGGGTCTTGACAATTCATCAGGAGTTTGGCAATTTTAAGGCTATGGTTTTGAGACAAATGGAGCATCAGGTGCGACAGTAGCACGGGTACATGGTGCATCTCATGGATCAACCACTTTGATGGGAAGGATAAACGATGGCATGGCAACATGAGGTACAATAGTGGAGACTTCGTGGCTACTGATCTTTATGACAGGTGGTTCAGGAGGAATATAACCCATGACATGGATGAAGGGTGACTCTGTTCATTGATGATGAAGAAAAATATTCAACCCATGATCAAGGGCCAGGCGAAATATCCAGTTCAATACCCTTATTAACGTAAGGCCTTGCCTTTGCTTTCAAACACAGGAAAACAAACAGTAAACTGGTTTGAGTTGTGTGTCACTCCCTGATTTTCATATTAGTATTACAAATGTAAAGAGACGACGATCAAAATAAATGTAACAAAAAGCTAATGCTGTTACACAATGGGGAAAAAAAATATAACCTGATACTGCCTTTTACTATCCCTCAATACTATATCAGCTAAGAATGGAATGAATGAAATGTCAAAACAAATCATAAGATATCTATGATCAAAAGAAAATGAAAACAAAAAAAAGCATATCTGCACAACACAAAAAGACACCAGGAGAAGCTTACGAACAAGGTAGGCAGCACCACTTTTCAATTTGAATAAAGAACCATTGCAGGGGGTTTGGCTGGTCATTGTCCTCTGATGACGAAGTAGGCAAGGGTAGCTCGGGGGGTAAATGCCGGTGAAATGCATCAACTGCAGCTGCAACGCCATCTTCATTTTCTATCAACTTAGCCAATTCCATAGCTCGAGATTTAACCTGGCCATGTTAAAAGTCCCATTAGGAATTGAAAAGGCATCCTTATAAAAGTAGTGCATAGGAAGATTGACCGTGGAACTTCCCATTTCAAGTTGCATTTTGGTGTTAAGCTAACATGATGGTTGATATGCAAACATAGTAGAAGAAGAATTCAAAAACGGTTAATCATGTAAAATTATGCTCAAATTAAAACCTAAATTCAGCAAAGTTTCCATAAATATTTTGTCTTCTTGAGCGCATTAAATCATTCTGTAACTTGAAAACACCTTTGATGTGGATTTTTATAACAGCCAGCAGGCGCCACCTGATTCAGAGAAAACTAGATGGGAGTAAGCCATAACAAAAAAATCGTAGTTTCCAAATATATTTTGCATCATTAAGAATCTATTTTCTTTCTTGAAAACATAATTTGAGAATTATTATGAAAATAGAGTGGATGGGTCAATGACTTCTCTGTTTATAATTCTTCTTTGCCAGTTCATGATTTTTTCCAGAAAATATAAGTGCATCTTTCATACTTATGTTCAATAAAACATCAAAATTTCACTTGTATTTGTTTTGATCTGTATTTAACTCTCTCAAAGAATAAAGAGAAAATCTGAAGTTCCTTGCAAACTCCAGACAGGTGCGAGGAAGTTTACGCAGCAGAAACACTATTGCAGCTTAACTGATAGAGTCCTATATCTTAAAAGATGACTGAAATGATCAGCTTATAAGAAATCTATCCAAGAAAGGAACTAGCAAGATTTTCTGATCTAAAAAATTTACTATTGCAACCACAAACAAACACTAATGAGACGATAAAATCATATCAGTGAAATCTAACATATTTGTGAAATTCTATGAAATGACTCTTCTATGAATTGGGAGGCCATGCACAACATATTGCTTACCTCAGGCTCTAGCATGAACCTTATTGCATCTGAAAGGTTCTCAGCACTGAGCTTAGCTATCGGTATTGGTACAGGCCCCAGCCCTTTTTGATGCACTCGATCACCCCAGAAGAACTGGTCGCCAAAGAATGGCACTATAGTTGTTGGGCACTGTAATTAACATTTTTGAAGGAGACAAGGTCAGCATGTAAAAAGTGAACTTGGTTCTAATAAACAATTGAGTTGCATAACTTGAATAGGTTACAAACTCTCTTAATGCCATTTCCAAGCATGAATTTGGATTCATTCACATGATAATCTTCAGGACAGAATAATCTTAATGAAACTGATTTATTTAGATGAGACATTCTCAAATGAATTCAAGAGAATATTAAGCTATCAAAAAGGAGCATTTACCCCAGCTCTTAGCCCAGTAGCCGTGGTTCCAGCACCACCGTGATGAACCTGCATATTGTTGTAAAAAGCTTCCAATCAATCATCCAGTTACAAAAGTAACCAACATACTCGAGTAGCACAACATTCTACTGGAGGTGTGTATTGCTAATAGCAAGCCATTTCTGTCATTCATCCATATCAATAAATCTAGGCAACAGCTGAGATCCCAGTATTGTTTATGATTGTCTAATAGGGTGGGTAAAAGGAGAAGGAGAAGGAAAAGGCAAAGGCCATACTGGCCAACTGCGCAAAGGTTTAATTTGCAACATAATCACAATCTTATAATATCACTCACCACGGCAGCACATTGAGGAAACAACCAATCATGAGGGCAATCCTTCAAAAGGAAGACATTGTCAGGTACTTCCATGACTGCAAGAACAGTTTCCATCAGAAGAGAAACCATACATATTTCTCAATTTAGTATATGTGGTTTCATTTAAAAATCAAAAGCCATACAATGGAAAGAAATTTCAAACTATTATAATGACTGATGACAAATCAGCAACAATACATGAGGAATTCAACAATGCATCATCAAACACGTTATGGCGGTTTATGGATGGGATAGAAGAAAAATGTATTAACAAAAGAAAAAAGGGAACGGGAAAGCAAAATTCAAGCTCAGAAGGCAGTCCGATCCTGCTAAATATCAGCCAGGGAAGTAATAACATATGGACATTAGTACATTTATTTGGTATCTAGGAAAGTGCCACACTCTAGTTGAGTAGATATCTGTACAGCTAAATAAAGCATATTCATTTAGAAGCTTCAGTTATGCCACTGCGAAGCATTTCTTTCAACTATTATTGAAGAAATTGCAAAATCGCTCACCAGAACCAGGTAAAATGACAGAAAAGAATGATAGAGATTCACCAGTCAACAAAGCCCTATGTAAACAGATATTAATTTCCACACTGACGCAACTCAGAACTCTACTATGATGTGACTTTCTGAACAAGTGATCGAAATCTGTAAACAGGCATAGGAAAAGAAAGGAAAATGCTTACAATTTCCAAGATCTCCCCAACCTCGATCAACTATTCCTCTTTGTCCAGTATCTTTCAAAGCCTCCAATATTATGTCCATCGTATTCTTGGGATCTTCAAGAGGCTTCACAAGCAGCAAATAATTGTTTCAATTATAGCCTCTAAAAATAAATAAATGAAGAAGACAAGATTATATTGGCCAACTATATGAATTTAAAATAAAATGGAAAGAAGACAGAAGGGTTGATAGACATTTAATTTTCAGGTATACGAAAAAAAAGAGAGAAAAATAATATGCCATAACAGCACAAGCCCATTGATGCATACTTACAACTATTGCAAAATTTATTTATAGACATAAATCTTCATTGGAGTTTAGACCATGCAAAAATGCAATATTCCAATAAAAGTACAGAGAACAATATACCTAAAGTACTAACAATATGTCATAAGAGAATAGGAATTTAGCAGAGGACTCAGCTGTAATTGAGAAGATTTGGTCTCAAATATCAAAGAGCTACTTTTACTCAAGTTAATTAATTCATCCTTCATTGCTTCAAACATATAATAGACCAATCTACAAAATCAGTAAGTACAGAGATTTTTTTTTCGAAGAGGCCTTTCCAGAGAAGCGCAATTTTAAAAGTGAACTTTGTGATCCCACGAGTTACTATGTCCATATATCATCGGTTATTTTGTCACTAACACTAAGAAATCATAGGAAAATAATTTAAATTACAACCAAGCTCCAACATATACAATCCCCAAATCTTCCTGCCCTCATTCATTCATCAATAGTAAAGGCTGTTCTGGTTCACAATCTAGCATACACCAACGAGATTCACAGTAAAAATCACAGTATGCACGTATCAAAAGGACAACTACTATATAAAACCTAGAGAAAAAATGTGGCAATGCGAGGTGCATCAACCAACAAACAGAACAAACAAACAAAAAATCCATGAAAATGCAACTATAACAGCTCGAGGGAAATCACCGTACCATGCTCCCAAATCCAATATATATGGGTTCCTTTCCTTTCTGAATCCATTGCATGAACTCTTCTATAGGTTCATATTTTGATCCAAGGTTCAAGAAAGAATAACCAACAACATCTACTAAGGGTCCCCAGTCTGCAGATTAGTTAACAAAGTTGATTATACATATGAAGCACAAACATTTGAACTCAACTATTTAAATTTTAAAAAGATTATAACAAGGATTGTACAAAAAAACAAGAAAACACCCTAAATGTCACTAAAGGAACCACCAGGGGGGGGATCAAAGTTGATAAAGAGTTCCAAATAGCATTAGTGGTTGAGAGCAAATAAAAAGATTGGTCTGGCTAGCTCTCCCTCCCAAAGGAAAAAAACGGTAGCATTGATAAGTACAAGAAAGCGTAATGAACAAAATAGTGATTATCTGATTAAACTCGCTCTCTGCAGATTTCCAGCTTTTTAGTACTCAACCTAGAATAAATGATGAGTTTGTGGCTCTTTTAACATGTAAATAGCTAAGCTGTTCTTTGGCAACAGAAACATGAAAAGTGTTTAGAGAAGGAATAACCTCAAAAGTATTTTCACCATAGTTCGGTAAGTAAAAAACCAATCTTAGGTGAATGCCAGTAATTAAAAACAGAAACATTTTTCTATGAACCTTGCTGCTGAATAAGTTTTTGACATCCAATAATTTCTTTTTACCATATTCAACAGTTGCCTCTTCCAAAAAAAAACAGGGGGGGGGGGGGACAAAAAAATGGATTTTGTTTGAGAAATAGAGGAATATAATTTGGAGAAAGTAGCATCTTAGAGCACTGTAACAAAGAGTTACCGATTAAAGGTACTATAAGGAAGACAGCAACATAGACATCCAAGCTTGAGAATGATTAACAACAGTATAACTAATGGAAATCTTACCACTTGGCTTTGGCACAAGATGGGGGCTCCACATATAACCTGTTGGCAGATGAGATATTGATCCATGGTACATACTTAAGTAGGCGATCGGTGGAAGCTTCAACTTTCTTTTCCTGAATTCATTAATATATCCTCTTATTCCCCACCATATCAGTAAATCCACAACTATGTATGAAAGCTGGATCCACGCAAACAGTTTGTGGTGAAATTAGTCCAACGATTCACAGGTAAAAAGAAATCATAGTGAGATGTGGCACCAAGAAAGAACATACCCAATAACCAGCACTTTGAGGTACACGTGCTAAAGGATGAGGAAATTCATATGTTGGCCTGCCTATTGAAGATGGAAGTGAGAAGGCAGAGCCTCGAGTAAAAAACTAACAGATAAACAAACAAACAAACAAAAAATAAAGTATCATTCACTAAATATAACATGGTTTAAAATTCAATAACCTTCTCCTCTAATTTCCATTTCAATTAATACCAGTCTCTAAACCTTCTTTTTCCTGTTTTATTAATCATGACCAAAATACTAGGACTTGTATAAGCTTGAAACTTTCAGTATCCCCTTGCAGACACCATTGATTTGCAGGATCCATCTAATTCTTCTTAACTCAGAAATCCATGTTCACTTATGAAGAATGCATGAAAAATTTCCAGGTCACATATGTGTGCATCAAAATAACTAGCACAAAACTCAAGCACTCATGTGAACTACTTTGGGTTAAACTAGTGTTAAAAAAGCATGTCCATTAAATTTGAAAACAACTAAAAAAAACTGCTGTCCTCAATGCTTTTGTTTTCTAGGAAACATAAGAAAAACCATAATTTTCCATAGCAAGTAACAGAGGATTTACATCAAAACAAATGTTATTCAAATTGATGATTCAAGTGTTGCTAGTAATGTTAGTGTCAGATTTACAAGCAAGTGATCACTTGACACTCACGTCCAAGGCATTGTGAAGAAAATGTGAATCGGTACACCGAGAGCTTCAGCAACATGTGCATGTCCTGCAACATAGGGGCAAGTTAGAGTTTGATGCATGCCATTATGTCTTTATTATATCCTTAAGACAGTGACTCTGATGTGGAAATTTCAAATTCTGTTTGTTCACCATATGCTGGAGGGTTGGCAATAATTGCCTGGGCTTTGAAAGGCACACCAGTTTCCATATCTGGTTCTGTGCATGCTGCAAGAAGAGACTCAATAATGGCCTTCAGTTGTTTCCTCTGTATGGATATTTCTCCAGGCGCGGATGGGATGAAACCTTTGTTTCTGGCCATATCTGAAATTAAGTCCTCACATTTAGCATAACACAAACAAATCGAGGAAAACAGCAAAATTGGAATAAAATTTTTTGACCATGTAGGACAGTAAAAACAGGCCAAGTATCTAAGGGGAGTTTTAAGGAGACCATATCTTAAGTTGCAGCAAATAGAAAATTGTATGGTTTTAATAGCTTCAAAAAAATAGGGAGTTCTTACATCCTGCCAACACCCGAGGATCACCGCCCAAAGGATAGAAATCTACACCAGCCGATCTTACAAAGTCGCGGAAGTTAGCATGAGTGGCTAGCCTAACACGATGACCGAATTCCTGCTAGAAAAAAAATTGGATCATTATTTTTGCTGCAAATCAGGTTATAAAACACGTAATGATAGAATAGAGATTAGGGAACACTTGACACTGGGGTTTTACCGGTGAACCATAGGCAAAATTGCCATTGATTTTTGCAAATAACAAGGACACAATACAAAATACATGACTGTTCTTAACTAATAAAGAAAAAAGAAAAAAAAACATGAATAATATAATAAATGGAATGCATATGCAGGACATACAAGAGGTTGGAACCGGGATATAGAGCATAAATGTCAATGCAAAAACAGCACAGCAAGTAAGCAGTAAATTACTATGAACATGCCTGAAGTCTTTTTGCAATGGCTAGAAAGGGCTGTACATCTCCTCTTGTTCCAACCACAAGCATGGCAACTTTCAATCTTGGGATTGGTTTATTGCAACCAGAAATGCTTTCATTGACATAAAAGGATGCCCCTTCAACTGAGTGAAGCTCTAACAACTCCGAAGCAACAGGAGCATTTTCATCGATATCAACTTCAACTGTTCCATCGTTTTGGATCTTGACTAGCTCTATGATTAGTTTCTTCTGAGAAGTATAAAAAGATTCATAAACAATAGAAAGAAATAATACTCAATCATGAAAAGTTAGTGGTTGAAAGCAAGGTGAATGAGATAAACATCTCGCTTGATAACTGATCATCAGATTGCCACAATAAACTAGCAATAAATGTCATACAGTGAATAAAACTTTCATATCAGAAACCTTGTTAATGGGGAAAGCGAGGCAGGCTATCAGATACTCCAGCAGTCATAGATGTTGGTTTATGAGTATCGTAACACAAATAATATGTCATTTGAGTTAAAATAAAACAGGGAAATTCTCGAAAGAGATAAGAAATCGGAGGGGAGCATATTCTAGGTGGAGATGCAGCATGAGGTGGAAATCATATACAATCAGACAAGAGTACATGTATAATGCACAGAAAGCATTTCTGGCCTTTTTGCATAGGTTCCAAACAACACATATGATCACGCATGAAGAAACTTGCAGTTAGACCCATGTATTAGATCATGCTAATTACCTTTTCACGCTCTGACAGTCTGTTCAATTTTAGCTCATGCCTTGAAGCCCTGTTCTCCGTCATGGATCTATGGAATGTAATATTATCATCATCATTGAACAGCGCGTGTCTATGAGTTTCAACAGGTGTGGTGATGCAGCGATTCATGCCTTCAAGATCAGATGCTTTGACATCAGAAAACATTTCAAATAAACTCTATAACAATACAAACAGGAAAACAATCCTAACCATGTAGTATTAAATGTAAGATAAATTTTAGAACATAAAATCGGTATTCAGTTTCCAATGTGCAAATTATGAAAGAACAGCACATAAATACTTCGTGCAACGAGTTTTTCAAAACCAGAACCGGATTAAGATTATTGCTTTCTCAAGTATAGAAAAATAATCAAGATGAAGACTCTTAGGAATAAATTCAGCACGTGTAGTGAAGTTTCATTCAGATATGTTGTATAAAGCAAAAGAAATGATGACTTATTAGGCTGCCAAGTAACTAGATACTAACCTTTTCGAGGTGAAGGAGAAAAATTCAATTCTTTTGATTTGAAAATCTCTAGAGTTGATGACTGCTTCCCTGACTTTGTCCTCTGCTTCTCTGCTTCCTGAAGAGGACCTGCTTCAGACTGTTCCTCTGAGGACGCATAATCAACTGTTACGGATTCATCACCACCACTGATCTGATCAATACTCCTTTTCAGCTTATAGTTGCTTTCAAGTCCTTCCTCTTCTGATTTTTTTAATGGATGATCAAATGCATTACTACCCATTTCATCTAATTAGCAGCCTCAACCACTGAACCTCACTTGATCAGCAACTCCAACAATCTCTTATTTCAGTTTCCAACCAGCCACGCAGTCTCAAAATGCGAAAGAAGAGAACCAGCAAGTAAATCTTCACTCGACCCAACTCCAAAACAGTAAAAACCTCAAAGCAATTTTTCGGGTTTCCAACTCTAAAACCCGCTATAAAACCAAACTCATCAAGTCGATCTTACAATGCCCCCAAATCTTAAACCCTTCACCAGCAGTTCCCACTAAGCAAACCCTCGCTTCTACTCAAGAATTTGAGCTTAAAACACCCACAAATAATGAAATCTAAACCCTTCAACAACAACTCCAAGTCACCCAACCACGTAAACCACTCCGAAACTACAGCTAACCACCCTACCAGGAAGCACAGTCAACAATAACCAGAAGTCCAATAGCCTTCAAGCACATGACACAATTTTTAAATTCTAACTACAAACAGAAACTAAATGTGAACAAGGAAGAAAGACAAGGTGGGTATGTGCCAAGAGTCCAAAGACAGGCTAGTATTTAGGCTTTTTAAATGCTATTATAAGAAATACACTAAAGCAAGCAAACAAACAGACTACCACAACAACCAGTCAATTGGAAAAACAAAGAACGTTAAGTAAGGCGGTTGCGGGGGGGTTTAAAACTTTAAACCGTCATAAAAGGCAAGAATTAAGCTCAATAGAATTCACCTTTAACACAAGATATGGAGATTAAAATATGTAAGAGAAAAAAAAACCTGAAAGACACAACCCTACAGAAACATGAATTATACATATCCAAGACTATAACTTTTCCATCTACGCAGAGAAGATGAGGGCTGTTTTTCTACTCATTGATAGTTCAACGATCACATACATCACCAATCACGACGATCACTTGATTAAAGGGCAAAAAACACACAGATTAAAATATTGGGTTTTTTTCTGAAAGATGGAGAGCTCGAGATTTTTTAGACTAAGCGGCAAGTTAAGAGATGGACATCAGGACGGTCGGTTGATTATATGGGAGCAAGTCTACTTTAATTCACTGTGTCCGAGAGTGAGGACAAGGACACCGAGTGAGGAAGTACTCCTTTCGAAGGTGGACCGTTGAAAATGTCGTGACCAGTGGTAACAAAATGGATCGATTTTTTTTAGATGGATCGATTTTGACGAACGAGAAAAAAAGGTTAAATTTGGATTTTAAAACAAAAGGAAAAAAAGAAAGAGATGAAATTAAAATATAGACATTAAATTAGGCAAATTAATTATGGATGTGCATTGATTTACTTAAACCTAAATTAAAATTGAAGATGGAATTTAATTTTGATATAAAAAGAGTATATGTGCTGAGAATTAAAATAAAAAATAGCAAGGTTATTTTTTTATAAGAAAAATAATATCTTTTCTTTGGTTCGGGAGTGTGATTATAATTGTTTTTCAAAGTGTTTTTTATTCAGAAATATATCAAAAAATTATTTTTTTTATTTTTAAAAAATTATTTTTGACATCAACATATTAAAATAATTTAAAAATATCAAAAAATATTAATTTAAAACAAAAAAGAATAAAAAAAATTTAATTTTTTTCAAAAACACTTTTAAAATGCAAAATCAAACAGGTACACAAATCTTCTCATCAAGAAACCTAGAAATTATTGGGGGTTTTCTTTTGATTAAAGAGATGGGTGCTCAAATTCATGTTTTGCTTTTTTTAGAGCTTGTAATATTATCAGCTTTGAAAACAGAAAAAAAAAATGAGTTCCTAATATTTAATTACATAGTCTTCACCTACATGATTTATTTATTTATCCAGCTTTGAAAAAAGTGGCAAGATTGGGAAGAAAATATTGTCCATTTGAAGAAAAAAAGAGTCTTTTTTATTATAAAAATACTGGGAAGTGGAAATAAAATAATTCTTTATTAATACAATGTTTGAAATGTAAACATTTTTTTTCAAGAATTAATGGTAACCTCGAATTAATTTACTTGGCAAATAAAACTAAAAACATACTCTTAAAATTATATGAAAAAAATATTTTAAATATTACTTAAAGATTCGAACCCATCAACAAGAAGGAAACTTCTTGAAGCAAGTCGAGGTTACAGGGGGTGAGAAAAGGAAAAATGAAAGGGAAAGGAAACTCCTGGATACATCTCACGAAGCAAGAAAAGGAGTTTTTTTTTGTCGTTTGTAAATAAACAAGGAAACAGGTCTTTGATTCGTTGGCTAAACTGATGGGACTTCTAATTTAATTATATACACGTAATTGTAAAATTAGTCCTTTTTTTTACGGTGGAAAAATAAATAAAAAATTAAATTCTTTTACAATAACAAGTACTTATGGAATCTGCAAGCAAGAGTGCGCTTAGTCTTGAAAACAGGAGGTGTTTCACAAAGTCAGCAGCATTGTCATCAAATTGCTGAAAGAAGTCAGTACATGAGTTGGTTTCCCTCAACGTATGAGCAGGATGGACCTCCTAATCCCTTGAGAGAAGCTCCTTGATATTCGTAGTAACAGCCCCAAGCCTATGAAAAGTGAAGTTTCTCTCATGAACAAATCTCAAGGCATTCAGGGATTTAGAACTGTTGATGATCCTCATAAAGCCTTGATTTCAAGCAAGAGCTTATCCATGTTTAATAACCAGAAGTTATGGAAGCAGGTTAGTGTGCAATACCACCAAACCTGGTAAAACCTACTAGTTACTTCCCTTTATTATTTCTAATGAAGCCTCCAAAGCCAATCTTCTTAGAATTACCTTGCGAGCTCCCATCAACATCTAATTTCACAAACCCCTTATCGTGTCCACACCAAGAAATAGTAATTTCATGTTTATGGTTGATAATAGGCATGGCGAAAGCATTACAATGATTATCCTTCTTGCCCCAGAATCCAACTCTCACCTGTATAATTATCACCATATGCAATAATGTTTTTGCGCCTTCAGATCCATCATATACCCGAAAGCAAAATGAAAGAATCATTAGAAAAACTCATATCTCTACATCATTTCACCATATCAAAGTTCCAAAAATCATGAGTATTAACAAGACCCAACTTTGTCTACCTATCCCTGGCAAAGAAACAGTCCCACAAGCAATACAAAGTAGTCTCCTCCTCCTGGTTGCATCAACCATAAATAGGAGAGTTAGCAATGTTCCTTTTATATCTAAGCAGGTTCGTGGGAAGACTATCATGGACAATTTGTCAAAGTATCATGCGTATTTTATCAGAAGCCTTTAGTTTCCAAACCCGAGGCCAAATAGAATTAACAAGCAGCGTATTCGATTTGTTTAGTAGCAAAAGAAATGATGATTTAGAGGTATAGACACATGTTTCATTCATTCCCCAAATCACCATGTCAGTTGGACGAGGAATAGAGGGAATAATGACTGCCATAATAAGGTGTTTCACAAAGTCAGGCAGCACTGTCACCAAGTTGCTGAAATTCCAAGTACTAGCAAGCCACAAATCTTTGATTCTTAAGTTTGAGTCACTGTTGTGTACCATATCAATTTTCCCATCAATAGGGCCATTATCTAGCCATTTGTCAAACCAAAAGGAGAGCTCCCTGTACCAATCTTATATGAGAACCCGTCACGTAATAGAATGAAAGCTTCATGAATAGCTCTCCACATGATAAGTGCATTAAAATAGGGTGTTGATCTTTGTAATAAATGAGTGTGCCTCAAGTATTTGTACTTCAGAATGCTAACCTATGGTTTCTCCCCATTACTACAAATCTGTCATACTAGCTTGCCTAGCAAAACAACATTAGCTAGTCTTGATTCTCTAATTTCCAACCCCCTAGATTTTCTTGGGCGTGAAATAGTATCCCAATTTACAAGATTGATACTGCGCCTTGTAGCAGACCTGCTCCAAATGAAGTTTTTAATGATTTTGTCAATGCCATTGCAAATGGCTTGAGGAAGCCACAATGTTTGTATATAGGATATGAGGATAACATTAATCACTGATCTAGCAATAGTGACCCTCTTTGCCCTATTCAACAATCGACCCTTCCAAGTTGCCAACTTCGATTGAATCCTCTCCAAGATGAAGTTGAAATCGGATTTCTTAGCTTTTCCATGCATCAATGGGAAACCAAGATACTTACCCCAAGTTACTAGCAAACTTCACTAAGTATTGAATCAATGCCTAGTGTCGCTACAAAAAACTCCATATTTATAGAGAGAACCTAGATTTGTTCCCTTTGAAAAAATTTATTGGATGCTTATTATGTGGTTTGCAGCTTGAGATTTTAGTTATGAAATTAAACTGAACTTAGTGTCTACACCATCATTCGATTTATTTTGGTAGTGGTTGAAATGAAATCAAAAGACCAGTTACGCACTGCCAAATAATGGTCGAAGATCATCCATGGTCCTTCGTTAATAACCTTTTCCATATCATCTTCAACATAGAACTTCACTATGAAGAAACCAATATTGTCGACATCTATAAGCTATAAGTCACCAGTTAGTTTCCAAATCCCCCTCAGTCTTGACTTTATCTAGAAGAAACCAATGCTTTTACCGAGAAGTTTAATGATTAGAGAGTTGTGTCAAAGAATGCAAAGATTGTTAAAAACTCCATCATCAATAAAAAAATTTGGCTGCAATCTATTCCCATTATCATGCTCAATTCACACCAATTTGTTCTTTGTTAGATTCACTTTGTCTCTCGTTGGAAGTGGTGATCTGATCCCAAGAACCTTATCACTAAAAGAGATTTTTTCATGCAACGTTGAGATAGATGTCCCAATCCTATTAACAATGGTATAGGGTTTCGTGGGTATTGAATCAATCCCCGGTGTTGCTACAGAAAACTCCACGTTCATAGAGAGAACCTAGATTTGTTCCCTTCAAAAAAATTTATTAGATGCTTCTTGTGTGGTTTGCGGCTTGAGATTTTAATTATAAAATTAATCTGAACTTAGTGTCAAGTATAATCATTAGGATCTTTTCTCTTAATTTTTTTATCGAGTTCTATTTAGTATGTGTTTAATATTATGATCTAATTTACTTTTCGAAATGTTTTTTTAAATTGTTTTTATTTAAAAAATATTAAATTAATATATTTTTAGTGTTTTTTTTATGATTTTAATATTTTAATATAAAAATATTATTCTAATATATTTTCAATTAAAAATTACTTTTAATAAATATGTTAAACAACGTTAACAAGCATACAAAGCTTTTTAAAGTTTTCTTTTTCTTTTTCTTTTTTTTTTAAAGAAAAAGAAAGGGAATGGCGTGCACTGACCAAAATGAAGAAAGAATGCCCTCAAAGTCGAAGAAAAAGGCAATGAACGAAAACTCCCTTCTCATTTTATTTTTCACGATGTGGACTACCATCACTTTGTAATTCTGACAGACTATTTTTTTTTTTTTCGTCTCTATTTCGTATCATAATAGAATTGCCTTTTTTCTATACAAAATGCCAAAAATATATAGATGAAAAAATAAAATAAAAGAATAATAAAATTATTCTAAGAGATCAAACCAAATTACTATCTATATATTTCAACGCAGTAATCATAACAATACGAATGAGAAGTCTGAACTGAAAACCCTTCAGGAGGAGGAAAACACCGAGTTAATTAGTTGAGCTATTACCACCGTGAAAGCAAATATCCGGTAAGAAATTGACAAACAGGGAAGAACGTACTCCCATTAACTTTGCCAAACTTATCCCAAACAATAATCGCAACCTTAATCTCTAGCCAAAAGCCAATCTTCCATTCTCTCTGTCTCGGGAAGCACCAATTCAATTCTCGAACAAGAGAAGAACACGCTGCATTGTTCCACAAAAATGAATGATTTTTTCCTTTTTTCTCTCCAGGGATACCTCTAAAGCAGAGAGCATGTGACTTATCAGTAGTTTCCTGTGCTCTTACAAAATTATAAGTGATTAGATATCGTCTTCTTCACTTCACCATTAACAGAAATCGCATCATGTTTATATAAAACTTACATTAAATCACTTGGTTATTGCTGCACCGGCTCATGCTTTGCGAGTTTCCATGAATTGATAAATCTCCCTTCTTCGTCTCGTTGACTTGGGAAAAGCGATAATCTTCCAACGTGAAATGCAGGAAAAGAATCTCAGTTTCTCTGGCTGATACTCTGTCAAGACTTAAGAATTATCACCATAGACTACAGAGTCGTGCAAATAAATATTATCACCATAGACTACAGAGTCGTGCAAATAAATTTACATAGCCTGTTAACTTCGATTCTACGATGACCAGTCTCTGGTTATACCACTTGTTCCTGTATTTTATTTCCTAAATCTTCATCATTTGTAATAAATCATATTTGAATCTCTTCTAAAAACTTAAGTTATTAGGTTCAGATGATTATTTGACATAGTATTAGAATCTTAATGATCAAACAGTCATGAGTTTGAATTTTATCATCTTCATTTATTAAAATTAAACACAATTTAATATGGATATGTACAAGTTTCAAACTAAAAGACTTTCACTTGAAGAGGTATGTTAGAGATTTATATAAATTATATCCTGAAACCTCATTTAAAAACTTAAGTTATTGGGTTGAGATGATTTTTTAATATGATATCAAAATCTTGATGACCAAGCAGTCACAAGTTCGAATTTCATTATCTTTATTTATTAAAATCAAGCACAAAATAGTATGGATCTGTACAAATTTCAAGTTAAAAGGCTTTCATTTGAGGGGATATGTTAGAGAATTATATAAATCATGTCTTGAAACCTCACCTAAAAGTTTAAGTTATTAGGTTGAGATAATTCTTCGACACTAAACAATTAAGATTTAATTTTAAATAATCTGCTACTGTTTTAGATAATTAGCCATCGATCCATTAATTAAAATTCATAAATCATATCAATAATTAGTTTCTTGAAAACGTGCAGAAACGCATACAGAAAGAATTGGCATGATGATTCAAAGTGAAGATTATACAGAAATTATGATGGATGTGTTCTGTCAAGAGAAAAATAAATTATGAATGCATGGGAAAAAGTCTCGCAACTTCGAAAGACAGGAAGGATGATCAACTACTACTCCAGCGTCTCGAAATAATTAAAATCATTGTTCCACGTATTTGTGTACATGACATGTGAACCATCGAACTAGCTGTTATAAGTTTCTTAATTCTTACTCTCTTGATTCTAACATTAAATTATTCCCAATACTTGCTGTTCATAATTTCCAAAAATTTGATGACCTCATCTCTCCAAATCAGGTCATTATCCAACTCAATGACATCGGAGCCAACGACCGAATTTTTAAGCAATCAGATAGTTTTTTTTTCTTTAATTTCTCGTTTTTTTATATAATATAAAGCAGTTTATTAGGTTAGTGTTGATTGTTTTTTAAAATATTATTATTTATAAATGTATTAAAATAATATTTTTTT
>Ga0307518_10001115_pt1 | contig 20157 bp, 11 predicted proteins | sample 25_EM_MG_FD_203889 | JGI IMG/M metagenome (GOLD analysis project Ga0307518, IMG submission 203889) | Populus trichocarpa ectomycorrhiza microbial communities from riparian zone in the Pacific Northwest, United States - 25_EM | ecosystem: Host-associated > Plants > Roots > Unclassified | place...
CAAAACACATAACAAAAATAACAATAGCTAAAATAAAAAACAAATACAAAAATAAAATATTTAAGAAATGAAGAAGAGGAAGTACATACCTTTTAATTTACTGAAGATTGAACTAAAGATTTCAAGCCAAAAAAACACAAAAATCTTGAAGGAAATGAAAGGAAAAAACGAAACTGTGAAATGAAGCAGGCGAAAAAATGAACTGAAAGGGCGGTCGCTTGGATTTATAGCACAGTTTTACCGACAGATTCACCGACGGACTTATAAAATTAATATTAATTCAAATTATTCCGTTGGTGACGCTTTGAAAAGTCGTCGGTAACTTTTGAATTTCGCACCATCTTTTTTAATTACCCTCCATATTTTCGCGGTCCGTAGGTAATTCCGTCGGCAAAATGACGTGGTCAGAGATGCATTTAATGCACCACCCTTTGGAATTCGCACAGTCCGTCGGTGATGTTGTCGGTAATATTGACCCGCCGACAACATACCGACGGACATAAGTTCTTCTGCAAATTCATCGGTGATGGTGGCATTTTTCAGTAATTATTTTCCAACTCTCTATGAAATGTCGACGGACCTTAGGCCGTCGGTATAGATGTCAGTAATGGTGGCATTTTCTAGTAATTATTTCCCAACTCTCTATGAAATGCCGACGGACCTTAGGCCGTCGGTATAGACATCGGTGATGGTGGCATTTTCCAGTAATTATTTTCCAACTCTTTGTGAAATGCCGACGGACCTTAGTCCGTCGGTATTGACGTCGGTGATAGTTCATGTAAAGAAAGATTATATTTGTGTTACCTATTTACCTTCCTGCAAACACTTACATGATAAAGTGTCCATCGCACAAAACAATAACAACAGTGCTTAAACAATACATAAACTTATAAAATAAATATTTCGTGTTACAAATATATCATCCATAATATATATTACATGAAAAAAATGTTTTACACAGGGCTTCATTCTGATAATTAGTCAGAGTTTTCTTCTTCTTCGTCGTCAATTGAATAATCATCACCTTCATCGCAATCTTCAATATGGATATCATCGTCTTGACATTTGCTTGTCCGCTAGAGATCAAAACAACATTCAACTCCTCTGCGTCAACATCAACAAGACTATCATCGAAAACACGAAAATTTGAATTTTCTTCCAAGTCAATCGATGGAGCAACTCGATATGGTTCAACCAACTCACTAACTTGAAAGACTTCATCTTGCACACTTGTGTCTTCGTTCTCATCCTGAATAAGCTCGACACAACCCCTGGGTTTCGTTTTTAAAAAGGACAACCAATCCACTCTTGATCGATCATTTCTAAAGGAAGGGGTGTATGTGTAATAAACTTGTTGACATTGCTTTGCGAAAACAAAGACATCGTTTACATTGTGGAGTCTAGCTTTTGAGTTGATTTCGACCAGACCATAATGCGGATCAACTCTAATTCCTCTGTCAGTCATGTCATACCAATAGCATTTGAATAAAAACACTTCATTGTGTTCGCTATGATATTGCAGTTCGATGACCTCTTTTAATCTACCATAGTAGTCAACTTCTAACTCACTACTAGTTGATCCCTTAACACAAATACCGTTGTTGTATGTCTTTCTTCCATGCCCGTATTCTTCAGTATGGAACATATATCCATTGATAAAATACCCGTTGTAGCACTTAACTTTTCTTTCAGGGCCCATGCTTAGTGAAGACAATGACTTAGCAACACTCCTTTCCACTTGATAAACCTTATATGTAATGTACATCAATGAACAATATATATTTTTCTCGTAATGACATGGATACAGTAATTTTACAAGTGAGGATGAGTTTGTGATAGTACTTACATGTGTTCTGAACCACGTGGCAAATTATTCATCTTGTAATTGAAGATCTGGGATTCGGTCAGCTGTGAGTTATTGGACAGTAAATATTGTCCATGTTGCCTGCAAGTGATAATGACAGTATGATATGTTCGAGGTATATAATCTCAAGTATATATATTATTGACAAAGTTTAATTAGTATTACACATATATATACTTACTGAATAAAAGGTCTCAGCTCATCACAGTTAAATAGAACATATATAATTGTGTGCTTGTTTGAACTCTATTTTCGACAAATATCTTCATCTTATGACATTTTTAGGTGTGGCTCGTCCAATATTGGAGAATATTGACAAGTTCCCACTGGAAGGCACTTCACCGCCATCATCCTGCCGGGGAACGCGATTGATTCTCGTTCTCAGATGAGGTTCGAAATAGTACGAGATAAATGTTGAGATCTCCTCAACAATATAGGCCTCACATATCGAAGCCTCAACATGCGCCTTATTCTTAACCTTTTTCTTGAGATTGAATAAGTACCTGCATTGAATTGATCAAATATTTTCAATTATAAAAAACAAAGAAAATACTTTTATATAAGAAAAATATCTAACCGTTCGAAAATACTTTATTCCATACAATATGCATTCCTCCGTATTAACCAGCCTTGATATGTTCGAGGCATGTCCATCGGGAAAACGCAGACTCTTAAGCCATTTGTAAACTAGTAGTTGTGCGTTTTTCTTTAACACGAAGCTTGCTCTTGGTTTTGCGACCCGTGACTCATCACAAACCAACTCCATATTTTTACGATTACAGAACAAAGCTACATCCAATCTAGCCTTGATGTTGTCCTTTGTCTTCCCCTTCACATTCATGACGGTGTTGAAAATGTTCTCAAACACGTTCTTTTCAATGTGCATGACGTCAAGATTATGGCGTAGCAGGTTGGTCTTCCAATAAGGAAGCTCCCAAAAGATACTTCGCTTTACCCAATTATAGGTCAAACTAAAACCAGGAAACTTTTGTTTACCTGATTGAAGACCAAACACAATGCCACCGTACTCTGATACAACATCATGCAATTTTTCACCAGAAAGACACGGGGATGCAACATCATTTTCAACTCTGCCAACAAACAAATCTTTTCTGTTCTTTCTGTACCTGTGATTATGTGGCAAGAAACGACGGTGACAATAAAAAAAAAGCTTTACCTCCGTTTGGTAGCGTGAATGCCTTGTTGTTTTCCATGCAGTATGGACATGCTAGTTTCTCATACGTGCTCCAACTAGAAAGCATTCCATAAGCTGGAAAATCATTGATAGTCCACATCAAAGCCGCCCTCATAAGGAAATTTTGTTTCCTCAATATATCATAAGTCAAAGCTCCGGAGGACCACAACTGCGCCAACTCATCAATCAACGGTCAAAGACAAACATCTATATTCCGGCCCGGGCTACTTGGACCGGGTATGACAGTAGATATAAACATGAAATCCGGCCTCATACACACTCCTAGTGGCAAGTTATAAACCGTGAGTATAACCGGCCAACAAGAATAAAGAGCAGCAAATGACCCGAATGAGTTGAATCCGTCTGTACACAACCCAAGATGCACGTTCCTTGATTCAACTAAAAAGTGAGGATGCACACTGTTAAAGTGTTTCCAGGCTTCGTCGTCAGAAGGATGCACCATCACTCCATCAACCGCATCATGTGATTGGTGCCATGTCATGTGCTCAACAATCCTTGGTGACATGAATAACCTCTGCAGTCTAGGTGTGATTGGGAAGTATCTAAGTTTTTTATATCCCACTGTGCTACGACCGATAATTTATTGTGGTTCGTGCAGCCATCTCATAATGGTTCGTCAGAATCTTTCAACAAATCAAAAAACCTAGCTGCATCTGCATTAGGTTCTTCTTCTACGATTGGACATTGACTGACATTACCTTGATTCATTCTCATTGCATCCATAACCATATTCATGTAAGGATTAGTGTTGTCATTTCCCGCTTCATGCACGTTGCTAGCACTAGAAGTTGACCCAATCACCCTTTCTCCCATTCTCTTCTTACTAACAAATACTTCTCCGTATGCATACCAACACCGGTAATTCTCCATAAACCCTTTGTATAGAAGATGCATCATTACAACATCTTGATGCAGATACTTTTTATTTAGACACTTCCTACATGGACACCTAATACCGCCTCTGGTAAAATTTCTTAGAATAGATATTGCAAAATTAATAAAACCCTGAACCCCGTTACAATAATTCATCCTTCGCAATCCTTGAGGTGAATCTCGATACATCCATGAACGATCATCCATGACTTCTATCAAACCTGTATAAAATTATGATGACAACATGTATTAATTAACTGTGTTAGGTAAATAAATTTGCAAAAATATTGATTTACCTCAAAATTATCCAACAAACCATTTACAACTTCTCATAAATATTAAATATTCAGTATCAATTATCAACGTTCGTACAAATTAATACATATAAATTTACAGAAATTACAACTCCACAATACCATTGATAAAAATTAAAACAGACCCATTAAACAAGCTATTAATTATTTGAAAACAACACATGTAATTCGGTAATTCAATAAAGTTTCAACAATTTACAAACAAATACAATTTTACAAAATCTAAAACAAACTATAACAAGTATAAAATTATACATTCATATACTACAAGTTTGTTTGAGAAATAACAATAAAACATGTACATATACTAACAAAATACATATACTAACAAAACAATAAAATTGTCATTTAAATGTTAAAATTTAAAAAGATATAATTACTTACAAAAACTGATAAAATCCATCGGTAAATCAGAACACGGATGTTGTGACCACAAAACTTCAAGAAATATGACTTGTTGTGCTGAGAAGAGGGAGATTTTTTTTAGGGGGGTGGTTGTTTGCAATAGGGGAGAGTTGGGATTGGGAAGAAAAGGAGAAATACGGGAGGAGAGAGTCGGCAGAAAGGGCATATATTAACTTTTGCCGACGGATTCACCGACAGAATTATTCCGTCTGTGATTCCGTCGGCTATTCTGATGGTAAACAGGGCACGACTGTATGGAAATTTCTGTTTGAATCCCTCGGTGATTCCGTCGGCATGTTAAACGGTGAATCGGACACGTCACCATACGGAGCTGTCGTTTTGAAACCATCAGTGATTCCGTCGGTAAAATCACCCGCAAAAACCTCCACGTCAATGAATAACCTTTTTTTTTATTTCGAATATTTTGTCTGTCATTCTGTCGGTAAATACCGGCGGAATGACGGATGTAAAAAAGTTCATCAGTAAATGTGACCTCAAATTACCGACAGAATTAGGTCGTCGATAATTCCGTTGGTATTAAGCGAATTTCTAGTAATGGTATAACTCTCACTCTATTTATCAAGTCTTCAAATGATCAACCTAAAAATTTAATTTTGAATATGATACGTCCTAAATATAATATCCAAGTTTTATTATCGAATCATTTCATGATTAGAAAAGAATTACATAAAGGAGGATAGGAATCTTCAACCTCCTCACTCAGCTATATATTGAGGATCCATGTATCTCATAATCAAGAAAGGAGGATAGGAATCAGAGATTTCTAAGATTGAGACATATAAAAAAATATCTTATTATGAACTTAAAAGGAGAAGTTCAGAGAACTCATCGAAAAGTCTCCATATTATACATGATTAGATGATACTTAAAGTTTCCATAGTTATTATTTTAATTATTTAGTATGTTTTCGCTAGATTAGATTTAGTCTTCATAGTAGTTAGGTGGCTCGCGCTACGCCGCGGGCTCACCTTTTAAAATATTATAAAAATTTAAAACCCAAAAGCATTGGGTCTGGATACAGCATCGGACCCAAGAGCGTTGAGTATGGCTGCAACGCCAAACCCAACAATAATATTTATAATATTAATCATAATATTTAACTTAACTGCCAAGATTTTTATGTTTTTTAATCTTAAAAAAAAATTATGGTTTTTCTTAAAAGATTTATAATACAAATAATTATTTATAACACAAATAATAAGACCAAAGAGAATTGGATCCTGACAAAGAACCCAAGAGATTTGGGTCCTCAGTAGGACCTAAGCGAAATGGGTCCTGACTCAGGACCCAAGATCATTGGGTCCTTATGCAGGACCCAAGCGAAATGGGTCCTGACGTAGGACCCATGAGGAGTGGGTCCTGACGATGGACCCAACAACGTTAGGCCTGATGCAGGACCCAAGGCTAAGGCTAGCGTCCAGGCAGCCTCAGCGCCATGTGTCTGCAGCCTGGGGCCTGCAGCCCCACGTGGCGTGCGGGCGCCAAGGGCTTGTCAGCCCTCGCACCAGGTGTCTGCAGCCCGGGGGCTGCAGCCTCACCCAAACTAGAGTTGACCCAGGGGTGCGAGTATGCAACCTCACCATACCCCACCAAACAGTGCAATTCATAGTGAAATCATTCATAGTCTATAAAGCAAAACAGTGCAATCCATAGTGAAAGCACTCATAGTCCATAGTAATTCCCACTACAGTAAAACACTGATATTTTTTAGTTATAGTTAATTTGTTACCTTTATATGAGTCTTATGAAAATTGTAATAAGTATGTACTATCATTATTATCTATAAAATTACATTTTTTTTATAAAAAATAAGTAGGCTTCAATTAAGAAAAAATCGTTAGAAATATATTGTATTGTTACTAAATATTTAAGGTTTTCAAAGTTTAGGTATGAAAATGACCATTCTGAAAGTATTATAAACTTAAATTGTATAGGTTATTTTAGTAGCTTTGTTTATGAAATTACTACTAAATGAATATTAAATTCGGCTTTGTTTTTTGAAAATCACCTTTTTTTCCTTTAAAAATCGGTGTTAAAAATTAAAAAAATATTTTCTTAACTAAAAAATTAAATCATATCCTTTTAGTGAACCTTTTATTTAAAAATATACCATGTTATCCAATTAAATTCGCATTAAAAAATAAAAATCATAGCTTAAATAATTAATTTCCCCTTTCCTTTCTAATTATCCATTTCTTTTTGTTCTTTGAAGTTAAAATTTTTATCTCTAAATCCTGAAACAAACTAAACCTTAGCTATTTATTTTATTCTAAAAAGTTTTTTTTATAAATTATAATTTATTTTTCATTATTGTCTTTTTATGTATTATATTTGAGTTAATTATATGAGTTCAAATTATTATTTTTACATTCATATGAAATAACTATGAATTAGTTTAGAATTGGCAACTTAATTATACTATATTTTAAAATGCTAGGGAAAAATATTATACATTTACTGCGGACATATACTCATTGCACTATGGACCACACTATAGACATAGAGTGTTTGCATTGTGTACGACACTGTAGCGTCATAGGAGCGTTGTCTTTGCTGTTTTTTTTTTTATCAAAAAGTGTTGCTGGAGGCGTTGTTTTTTGTGTGTTCTGTGCCAAAGGTTGTTGGGTCTCGCTTGACAGCCAGACCCAATGCTATTGGGTTTGACTCACAGCCAGACCCAAGGCTATTAGGTCCGGCTTTGAGCTAGACCTATATATGTCCAATTTTAGTTTTTTTGCCTTTGTAGATTTTTTTTCTTTTCTCTTATTGAATTTTTTTTATGCGGTGAAGAGAAAATAAATTGATGGGACTTTTTTTTATGTTGTACAAAAGTTGGGAGATGATAGTTTTTTTTTCATTTGACGTTGGGTTGCTTTAATTTTTTTTCTCTTAGCGTTGGACCCTACTGCCAGCAGCACCCAATAGAGTTGGGCCCTGCTCTCAACTTTGCACATTCTAATTATCAAGATCTGGCTATCCAAGTAAGAAAGATTTCTAATAACAAACAAAGCGAGGAGAGCGATCTACAACTCTCTTTTTTTTTATACGTTAAAGAGAAAATAAATTGATGGGACATTTTTTATGTTGTATAAAAGTTGGGTGATGATAATTTTTTTTCATTTGAGATTGGGTTGAATTTCTTTATTAAAGCATGTTTGTTTTTGCATTTCAAAAATGTTTTAAAAAACATTTGAATTTTTTTATTTTTTTATTTAATTCAAATTAATATTTTTTTTATGTTTGTGTATTATTTTGATGTGATGATATAAAACATCAATGTTAAAAAATATAAAAAATATTATCTCAATATATTTTTTTAAAAAAAATATTTTAACAAATAACCATTACGTAATAATATAATAACTAACTAGCATATTGTCCCGCACTCCGCAGCAGGTCAATAATAGGCCTGTCCATGGTTTGGTTTGGTTTGAACAAAAAAAAACCAACCGAATCGAGTAACTCAAATTTTTGAAAATTCAAACCAAACCAAACCGAATTTCAGTTCAAACCGAACCAATTCAGTTTGGTTAAATTCATTTTTTTGCTATAAAACCGGAAAATCTAATCATACCATTAATGGGCTTTTTTGAATTTTTAAAAATGGGCTTACATTAAATTAGGTTTTTAAATTTTCTTGTTGAGCTAAGTTTATAGGCTTTTTAATCAAAACTCTTTAAACAAATTTTAATTTGGTTTAGTTTGTTATAAGTTTTTTAATCAAATTAGAAGATTGATATTTTTTTTTAATTTAACTTTCCTTATTAACCTTAAATATATATCATTATAGTAACAATAAATTTGAAATGCTTCACATCTTGCTATCTTTAATATGCAAAGAAATAGGCTATGAAAATTCAAATCAATGCAATATGCAAGATGCATGATCAAATTAAAAGAGGTGTTCACACTAAAAAAGTTTACATTAGCAAACAGATACATTAGCAACCAGTAATAAATTATCATAAACATCCAGCATAATTTGAAGAAACAAATCCAGCAATAGCAAAAGCCAAAAGATCCAACAAGGATAATGCTATAAAGAAATAGTAGCAAATTAGCAACATATTAGAGTTCGACTATTAAAAGAATTAACAACGCAAAATTTTAAGGGGAATTAATAAGGTAAAGTAAATTAATTACCCAAAACAATTATATTTCAGGATTGCACCAACATCATCAATATAACTTACAAACAATCAGTTGAGATTTTTAAACTTTCACCAAATTCTACAAAAACATAAATTAAAATGTTGGATTAAACATATAAAAATAAATGATATTATAACATAACTACATTTAAATTTGTAAAAGAAGGTGGATTACCTTCACTTTCAGTGTTGCTATTTGTACTAGAGGTAGTAACTGGAACTGAAACTAAAATGGGTAAAGAATTGGGTTCCAAACTTGAAGGATTTGATTCATTTGGTGTAGGATCTTCTCGATTATCCATCTGAAATTAAAAAAACAACAACAACATGAATCTTAAAGTTAAAGGTAACACGTTCAAATGGGAAAGCATAAATATCTACTTTAACATGACAAGTTGACAATAGAGTCTAGCAAGAAGTGTAAAGAGGATTTAAGGACCAGCAATTATTTCCAATTGCAAAAGCAAGAAAAAAGCCCACTATTCTGCTTCTGCCCAATTGCTCACTATTCTGCCAGTTAATGCAAAAACAAGAAAAAAGCCTTCTGGTGAATTAAGTAGAAGTTGACCATCATGTTAGGTTTATATAATTTAATTACATTGTAATGGTTTATAGCAAATCATACATTAAAACCAAATATTTCCATGGAAAAGGTTCTACAAAAACACACAATAATTTTAACTGAACAGAGCAATCAATATTTAAAAATTCAACAAATTATAAAGCTAACAAAATCAACAGCAAACTTGAACTTATTATAAAGCTAACACCTGATACATTTATATAATACATTTATATCAAAATTGTTTCGTAACCTTGGAGAACATACAGTGATACGATTGTGATAGAAACATTATTCATGAGCAAATAAGAAAAATATAAAAAGCACAATTGAACTCTATCCTGCCTCCTGTAGATTTGGACACATACTTTATACGATGAGCATTCAGTATCTTAGTTTACAACTAATGTAATTAGATCCCTAGTACGATCGATTCACGATCAAAAGATTGTTTGTTAGTAAGCTTTGTTGTCATTCCCTGTGCAGTTTATTGTGTAATCTACTCGATACTACCGTAGATCTGGATTAGTGAAGATATCTTATTAAAGGAGTCACGAAAATAAAATTTACCTTGTCGTCTTTTCTTTAATGAAAGAGACCTCTCCTTTTGTTGCAGCTTGCAAGAATGGAGGAGGATCGCCGATCGCGACGGCTTGCACATAAGTGAAGAGAGAAGAGAAGCCAGAATAGAAGATCGCACTCTCTATGCAGAGCAGTTGAAAAATTGAAAGGGAAAAGGAAGAACGACTTTTGAGGTGGAGAGGTGGTTTGCACTCTTTGCACAGACGACAACTTTTTGTGAGGGCAGGGGAGAGGGGGGTTATGTTAGGTAGGGTTAGGTTAATTAACTATTTATACTTTTTGGATGACAGCGGGTTTTAATGATTTTTGGGTTGATCCGGTTCGGTTTGTCGGTTTTATAACTAAAACCGAAACCGAACCGGACTTGTTCAAATTTATGATTTTAAAAATCAGTTTAAGCGGTTTTTCATCTCAGTTCGGTTTTTTCAGTTTTCTCGATTAATTTTTCTTCAGTCTTTTTGGTTTTCTCTGGTTTTTTGAACACCCCTAGTCAATAACAGTTTTTTTTTAAAATTTAAAAATGTTTGAGTTAGGTTAAAAACACGGAATATATTTGCACCATCACCATCTTCAAATAAAGTATTTTATACAGTAGCACCATGAATAACGCAGAGCATATCAGCGCCTAATACACCAACAACTAATTTCTTTCCCTTTACTTTTTTTCCTTTTAAGATATTTCCAATTTTATTGTTTTTCCTCAAAAAAAATTTCTTTTCTCTTATTGAATTCTTTTTTATACTGTAAAGAGGAAATAAATATATGTGACTTTTTTTATATTATACAAAAGTTGGGTGATGATAAATGTTTTTCATTTTAGGTTAGGTTGAATTTTCTTATTAAATCATGTTTTGTTTACGTTTCAAAAATGCTTTTAAAAAAATTTAAATTTTATTTTATTTTTTTCTTTACTTCAAATTAATATTTTTTATGTTTTTACATTATTTTGATGTGATGATATAAAATATAAATTTTTAAAAATAAAAAAATATTATCTCAATATTTTTTTAAAAAAATATTTTAAAAAATAGTATTGTGAACATAGACTCATTGCACTGTAGACAAATAGTATTTGTTTGTAGACAACACTGTAACACATGGGAAACGTTGTCTTTTATGTTTATTAATCAAAAAGTACTGCTGGGTCTGGCTTGGCTGCTAAACCTACCGCTATTGGGTCCGGCTAGGCCGCCAAATATTTTTAATTTTAATTTTTTCTCTTTAATTTTTTTTCTTTTCTCTTATTTTTTTATATGGTAAAGAGAAAATAAATTGATGGGACTTATTTTTATATTTTACAAAAGTTGGGTGATAATGTTTTTTTGAGGTTGGGTTGAATTTTCTTATTAAAGCATGTTTGTTTTTGCATTTCAAAAATGCTTAAAAAATTTAAATTTTTTTTATTTTTTTCTTTAATTCAAATTAATATTTTTTGATATTTTTGTATTATTTTGATGTGATAATATAAAAAATCAATTTAAAAAAATAAAAAAATTATCTCAATAAATTTTTTTAAAAACAATATTTTAAAAAATAATCATTACGTAATAATATAATAAATACCATATTGGCCCGCGCTCTATAGCGGGTCAATAACAATTTTTTTGTCAAATGTAAAAATGCTTGAGTTGGGTTAAAAGCACGGAATGTATTTGCATCAACACCATCTTCAAATAAAGTATTTTCAACAATAGCACCATGAATAGCGCATAGCAGAGCAACGCCTAATACATCTGCAACTAATTTTTTCCCTTTAATTTTTTTGCTTGTGTGATTTTTCCAATTTTATTTTTTTCCTCTTTAATTTTTTTTTTTGTCTTTTGTCTTTTTTAATTTTTTTCTATACTATAAAGAGAAAATAAATTGATTAGACTTTTTTTTATATTGTACAAAAGTTGGATGATGATAATTGTTTTTTCATTTGAGGTTGAGTTGAATTTCCTTAGTAAAACATGTTTGTTTTTGCTTTTTAAAAATGCTTTTAAAAAAATTGAAAATTTTTTTATTTACTTAAAATAAATATTTTTTGATGTTTTTGGATTATTTTGATGTGATGATATAAAAAATAGATTTTACAACATAAAAAAAAATATTATCTCAATATATTTTTTTAAAAAAATATTTTAAGATATTTTCAATTTTTTTTTTGGATATTGAATCTGGCTCGGCTACAAAACCCTAGGTTTTTGGGTTTTGCTGCCAACAACACCCAATAGTGTTGGGCGTCACTGCCACTAGAACCCATTAGCGTTGGATCCAATGCTATTGAGTTCATCTTTGTAGCATCATTCAAGGCTTTTTTGTGTTTCACTTTGCCGCCAAATTTAATAGTATTGAATATGAAATTATCATCAGATTTAAAACGATTAAAATATTTTTTTATATTAGAAATAAAATTATTATTGACCTGCATATTGGTGTTAATATAGCCGAGGGTCCTTAATTGACTCTGTAATAAAACGTTTTTGACTGCGCATGGTAATTTGTGTGGAAACAGGGAAACCCGGAAGCTGTGACCATCCATTTCACAGGATATGCCAACCACCCCTCTGAAAATGGTTCAGTGATGGAAAGTACAGCTGCCATGTGTCAAGGAAAAGTTGGCTAAAAGGTGCCTTGTGTCAGCAAATAATTTCTAGAAAGGTGAATAAATTATTAGTTAACCTTATGTTGAATTTAGAAAAGTCTCATTTCGGTAATGGTGTTCTGAGAAAATTAGTAGAAATATTTTTAAAGTATTTTGTATTTAGAAATATATTAAAAAATATATTTTTTTATTTTTAAAAAATTATTTTTAATATTAAAATTTTAAAATATAAAATAATTTAATTTTAAATAAAATAATTTTAAAATTTAATGAAATATTATTTGAAATCCAATTCCAAACAGTTTCTTTTGCTTGTATCATTCAAAATTTCTTTCTATCACCAATATTAATTAATTAACAAAACTCTTTTATCTTGCAACATCTAAAAAAACATTATTTATTTATTTTAATTATTCTTTTGTGTTTTTTTAATTAATATGTTTTTTCATAATTTAATTTTATCCTTAAATATTTAGTTCGTTAGGGATTAGATTTCAGGATTCATTTCAATATATTCTTTATAGGGTTTTTTCAGTCTTATAATTCAGGTCGTGAGTTTAACGAATTAACCTGTTTTCTTTTCAATCTTAATTTTATCATTCAATACTTGATTTGTTCGGGGTTGACCTTTATGACTTGTTGCGATTCACTTTTTATAAGACTATCCAAGCCTCATAAGTTAACCTAGGTTGACTTGGATTATTAAAATCAATTTACGAGGTTATTATAATCTCATGACCTATGTTATAGGTTTGACGAGTTACCCAATATGAATCAAGGTGTTTTTTGTGTTCATTTTTTAATAGTATTTTTTTCGTTTTCATCTTTCAACATTGGTTAACTGGAAATTGAGTTTTATAATTTGTTTTGATTTATTTTCTATAATGTTAATTCAATCTCATGATTTTGGTCACAAGTTTGGTTGATTAACCTGGGTTAACCCAAGTTATTTTTATATATTTTTAATTGACTTTTTTCTTGGATTTTATCTTTTAACATTGGATTGATTGAGAATTAGGCTTCAAAACTTTTTTATTTGCTTTATATGGGATTATCATGGTATCATGATTAGGGTTGCAGATTTAATAGGTTAAATTTAGATTAATCCAATATGTTATTATTTTAATATTTTTATTTAAAAAAAATGATATCGTCTTAAATTTTTTTTTAGTCAAGCTATATATTTATTGGTTGCCTAAGTTGCCTTTGAATCCACTAAAGTAATCAGGTTACATCAAATTAATTTCAATACAATTTAAATTTTCTTTTTCTACTAAAAAAATTAACAATTCCTAAATATATTTTTTATATTAAAAAAATTTAATCCTACCAGTAACATAACATACAATGATATAGTTATTACAACAGCCTTGGAAGAGTTGCTTACTATACTTTGTCGTGTGGGTGCCGTGTGCTAAGGAATAGTTCGTCAAGATCTTAATGCGTAAAAAATGATTATTAACAATGATTGGCTAATAAGTAAGCAAATTATATTTATTTTCTTGTAAATTTTGAAATAATTCATTTAAAATCTTACTATCTAGTGCACCCATGCTACATGTAGGTAGAATTCCAAGTTAAAGCAAGAGAAGAAGGTATCGATGTTATGAATGTGTTTTTTTGTAGTATCATGATTTATTTTTAATTGAAAAATAAAAAGATAATGTTTATCTTTAATAAAATAAATTGAAAAATATATGAATTAATAAGTAAAAATAGAGTTGTAATGCTAACTAAACATTAAAATAAAAAGTTTCAACTTTCTTGTAATAAGTAAAAAATAAATGCATATGCACTATCACATTTAATAGTTTTCTCAACGAAGAATTTTGTCGGTGTTTACTCTAATATGTCATCGGTGATTATTTTACCGACGGATTCATGGACGGATTCAAGCCGTTGGAAAAAACATCTCAATAATTTCTAGGTTGTCGGTAAATCTTTTGTTAATAAAAAAAATTACCAATGGTTTTAAAAAGGGACAATGTGCACCAAAAAAACATTTACCCGTTGAAAGATACCGATGGAATAATTCATTTGGTGATTTGCAGTGACATTTGCAGTAATTCTTTTCCAACTCTCTGGAATATACCGACAAAATTATTTTGTCAATGATGTAACAGTTGCAATGGGTTTTCAGTAATTTTTTTCAACTCTCTTGAATATACCGACAAAATTATTTCATCGGTAATGTAACAGTTGTTGTGGCATTTCAGTCATTCTTTTTCAACTCTCTGGAACATACCAACAAAATTATTCCATCGATGATGTAACAGTTGTTGTGGCATTTTAGTAATTCTTTTCAAACTCTTTAGAATATACTGATAGAATTATTCTGTCGATGACTCTATCCCTAATTATTTAAAAATATATATATTTTAAAAAAATCTATTGAACAGAAATAGAAAATAATTAAAAAAATTTAAATTTGTAAGAACTTCAAGTATGTAGAAATCAATTATCTTATTATAAAAGCCAAATATTTATTACAAATTTATACGTTCAAATACAATGAAACTGGAACAAAGGTGGCGTTGGAGGAGGAGGAGAAGGCTAGTCGTCCCCGGGATCGTAGGGCTAATAAGGGGGTGCACATGTACGACTCATCTGTAATCTAATATCTATGACCATTCGGTGGAGTTCTTCATAATCTGCAGAGAGTCATTCATATTTTTCATTGAGATGGGCCATACGTTCTTGCACTCCTTGATCATACAAGGTCGTTAATTCCAAGGACTGAGTGCTCGGGACCGATTGCGAGCTCCCAATAGTTGAAACACCACAGACCGTCTGCAAGTTCTCGGTTGTAGTGTTGGAGAGTCTATATACCCGATTTCTATCGGGTCCACTGGACAATCCTGCCTCCAACCATAAATTCAGATTGAAATCTGGGTTAGTCGAAGGATCGTCCCCATATATCTCCTTCAACCGGCTATTATATGTCTCCTGAAATAAAAAATGAAATCATCAAATTCAAGAAAATAATAACTTAAGAAAGAAAATAGTTGAAAACCAATGTACCACAAAGTGTTGAGCTCAGCTGTTGACGAATTGCTGCACTTTTGTTTTGCGGTCCTCACTCCGCACATACGTTTCCATAAAAAGTTCCATTGAGCTTGACTCATGTCTAAGAGTCGTAGCCTGTAAACTAAAAATATTATTAATTAAATATATTTATGAATAAACAACAAATTAAACAAAACTAGATGTGATTAAAATAAGTCTTACCATCCGCTTCGCATGCGAAATGAATGGAACAGAGCTGTCGGTGTGCATGGTAATTAAATCGTGAATTTGCCGACTCCGGTTCCTGCATTGGAATGTGACCGTCGTGTGAAATGCTAATATATTTTGCCCATATATTTTCCGGGATATATGGCGGCCTGAAATCCTTCCAAATTGTTACGTCATTCCAGCCTGGTAGAGCAATTTCTCTAGCATATTTTTTAGATTTCATTTGCGCCTCCTACCAAAAATCATGCAATATGTATGGCACAAATGTATAATATATGAGTAGATGACAAAAAAAAATTAATATTTGGAATTAAAAAAATTATCCAAAATTTGATGTTACCTAGTTGTGACGTGATTCTCCTAAAACCTCTTCATAACATTATCATTTGCTCTATCCCACTCAAATTTAGCCTTGCAGTAAAAATTTATAAAAAAATTTCAATAAAGTAAATGAACTAACATAATAAATAGTAAAAATTATAAGTTAATACTAACCTTAAATCTTGTAAATCATGTATCGACCTGCGATTTTCATTTAGGATGTTTGGAAACTTGACTTCACTGAAACAATAGAATTTCCATCAACGATTCAAATGTCGATGTTATTATTCGGGCAGCATCAATGTTTGTGAACCTGAAAATTAATAAATTTAATGAAATATTATTTGTTCATAAATTGTTAAACTTAAAACAACTCAAAGCAAAACAAACTTGCATTGAAAGGTCATCCTTTAATGAAATATTTCATTAAATGTGAAGGGACCCTGCCTCTATGTTGCAGCATCGCACTCGAAAAGGCAGCGTTGTGAGTCGACGCATGTGCTTCAGGTGCCTCTTCTTCGTCGACACCTCATGACACGTTGTTGTCATCATCACTGTCAGAAGAACTAGCACCGATCATGTGCTCATGATGTGCAATTGATTTTTTCCTATGCATTTACACAAATTTACAGAAAAAATAAACAATTTTGATTTTTTTATAAAAATTCGGCAGCACCTCCCCTAAACGAGAAACTACCTAAAAGTTTTAATTTTGTAAAAAAAAACATATATGCCACAAATTAGTATATTTTATTTTATTTTATTTTTACCAATAATTTTGAATAATTCAATTTCATTGAAAATTCTCATTTTTTACGTGATAATATTTTTAATCCTAAATTGACAAGAGTTTTTTTTAATTAAATTAAATCATATATATTCAATTGAAATTGAATAACAAATTTGAAAAATACAATTAAAATTCAACACAACTACTACTTCATAAAATTATAAAGAACAAATAATTAAACAAAAACATAGACAAAAAATAAAAAATAATACAAAAACAAATATAGGCCTAAGAAATGAAAAATTCTTACCTTAATAGCATGCTTAATTTCAGAGTTGAACAAGGTGTGATACAAAAAAAATACATTGTTAAAAAACCTTAGAAAAGAAGAAAAATAAGATCAAAATACTTCAAAAAATTTACCCATATATACCTGTTGGTTGTGTTGAGAGAAAGAAATCTTGATTTCTAACCTTGATGTTTGAGAGACAAAATGTAATAGTAGAGAATTTGAGGAAAAACTTAGATTTAGCCGAGAGAAAAAATGAAGTCTTGATACGCTCATTGTGTTTTTATACTATGTTTTACGGGTGAGACTTATTGATGGAATATGAAATATTATTATTTTTAAATAGTTCATCGGTGATTTTTTCTGTAAAATCCTTTTGAAATTTTTGTTTGGTACTAAAATTTTCAAAAACCCCTTCGGATTTTTTTCATTTTGTCCGTGATTCCATCGGTAAAATAGTAAATAGTTAACAGTCAGAAATTCATTAATTACCAGCACGTTGGAGTTCACAGTTTGTTAGTGATTCCACTAGAAAACCTGCAACTTAATCAGTAAAAGCATTAAGTGCCAACACGTTGTAATTCACAGTCCGTTGGAGATTCTGTTGGCAATATGAAAACTTTAATTACCATCACTGCCATGTGAAGGGAACAATTCTCTTCACCTCTGAAATATACCGATGGAAACAAACTAACGTATACCTGTAGGTAATTTGTTCCATGAAGAGTGTCAGAGAGAAGGGGAACAGTTCCTTTTACCTCTGGAATATACCGATAGAAACAAACTGTCGATATACCAGTATGTAATTTGGTCCATGAATAGTGCCAAGGAGAAGGGAACAATTCCCTTCACCTCTGAAATATACTGACAGAAAAAACCATCGGTATACCTGTGTGTAATGAACAAACTGTCGGTATTTCCATCAGTGTGAAACAGTGTCTGACGCCAAATTATATTTATATTCCTTATCTATCCATCCTGCAAATACTTAACTTGATAGCTACACGTACAAAACAATAACACAAGTTCATATAAAAATAATAAAATAAATACTTCTTTGTAGAGAATTTCATCAATAAAAATTACATTTTAGTTTATGGCTTTTACACTATCGTGTTTTGGTAGTTAGACGTCATAATTGTCCTTTTCTTCTTCAATTGACTCATCGTCAGCTCCATCGTAATCTTCTACATTGATTTCATTGTTATCATCATCTTTATTGACTTGTGCTTGTCTGTTAAAGCTTAGAACAACACTCAACTCCTTAGTGTCAACATCAACAAAAATATTATCGGCGATGCAAAAATTTGAATTTTCTTCTAAGTCAATCGATGAAGCAGCTCGATATGGATCAACCAACCCACTAACTTGAAAGAAATCATCTCCCATATTTGATTCATCATTCTCATCCTTAACAACCTCAACACGACCCTTGGGTTTGGTTTTTAATATGGATAACCAATCAACTCTTGAACGATCCTTTCTAAAGGAAGAGGTGTATGTGTAATAAACTTGTTGACATTGCTTGGTAAAAACAAAGACATCATGAACATTGCAGAGTCTAGCTTTTGAATTAATTCCGACCAAACTATGATAGGGATCTACTTTGATTCCTCTATCAGTGGTATCATACTAATAACATTTAAATAAAAATATTATATTCTGCTCACTATGATAATGCAATTCAATTATCTCTTTTAATTTCTCATAATAGTCAATTTTAAATTCATTAGAAGTCGATCCTTTAACACAAACCCCATTGTTATATGTAGAAAGTTCATATTCTTCAGTATGAAACACGTATCCATTGGCAAAATACTCATTGTAGCACTTCACCTTTCTTTCAGGACCTAGACTTAGTATAAACAATGTAACACTAGCATTCCTTTCCAATTTATAAACCTGATACATAAAGTACAACAATGAATAATGAATATTGACGATGTGTAACAAAATCAAGTATTTCAATAGATAATGATAATTAAAAGTACTTACATGTGTTTTAAACCACATGGAAAATTGTTCATTTTGTAATTGAAAGATTTGGGATTCGGTCAGTTGTGAGTTTTTAGATAGTAAATATTGACGATGTTGTCTATGAGGTATTCAACAATGTATGAGTTTGTGATATTACAAGAGAGAAATAGTTCATGGATAACAAAGTTTAAGCAGTACACGTACTGAATAAAAGGTCTCAGTTCATCATAGTTAAATAACACATAATTATGTGCTTGTCTGAATTCTATTCAGACAAATATCTTTCCTTGACAATATTTTTTGGTGTGGGTCATCTAAGATTAAAGAATATTGACAAGTTCTCATTCGAAGGCACTTCACCACTAACATCATGTCTTGGAACGCGATCGATTCTTGTTCTTATTTGAGGCTCAAAATAATACAAGATAAATATTGAGATCTCTTCAACAATTTAGGCCTCACATATCGAAGCCTTAACATGTGCCTTGTTTTTAAATTTTTTCTTAAGGTTGAACAAGTACCTGCATGGAATTAAACGAATGTTTTCAATTATAGAAAACAATGAAAATAAATTTTTAATTACTTTGCATGTGTAGTCTTTAACCTCTTGAATAGATACATCCATCTATATACTAGACTGGCCCTCCAACTTTTACCTTAAACGGTAAATGTATAGGTAGATGCTCCATTGAGTCAAAAAACGATGGAGGGAATATCATCTCAAGTTCACATATTGTCTAGACGATATTCGTTTCAAGCCTTTTAATGTGATGTTTCTATAACTTATTGGAGCATATATCTCTAAAGAAATGACCGATCTTCATAAGTGCATCTCATATCTCTTTTGATAATAAATCCCCATCAGCTAAAGGAATGAGTGTTTGCATAAATACGTGGTAGGCATGGCTCTTCATTCCATACAATCTTTAATCCTCCAAATGAACCAACCTTGATATGTTCGAGGCATATCCATCAGGAAAATACAGGCTCTTAAGCCATTGGTAGATAAGTAGCTGTGCATTCTTGTCTAA
>Ga0307518_10001116_pt1 | contig 20137 bp, 13 predicted proteins | sample 25_EM_MG_FD_203889 | JGI IMG/M metagenome (GOLD analysis project Ga0307518, IMG submission 203889) | Populus trichocarpa ectomycorrhiza microbial communities from riparian zone in the Pacific Northwest, United States - 25_EM | ecosystem: Host-associated > Plants > Roots > Unclassified | place...
GATCCTGCTTCTGTGGCAAGTGAGGTTTGGTATGGAAAAGAGAGTGGAAAGTACGCAAGTAGAGGAAAAGGAAATTCAACTGTTTATACTCAATTGTATCCGTTTGAAGGACTTTCGAATTACACCTCTGGCATCATTCACCATGTGAGAATTGATGGTAAATAAATAAAAAAAATTCCCTTTATAGTTCTTCAAATTGTTGAGTTTCAATGTTTTAAATTTTAATTGGGATTTAGTGAAGGTGGGATAGAATGAATTATAGAATACTCGTTTGTGTCATAAGTTCATTGCGGATAGGAATGGCTTGCCGCCTTGCCCTGTAATAAATTGATGCATGTGTGCAGTGACATGGTTTCTTCGGGAAACATCAATATGGTAAGTAATTTTTGTGGCCATGCATGTTAGATAAGATTATGTCTAATCTCTAACCATTTTAGCGATTTCTTTGATCCATTAATGTGTGAGCTGTTGGTTAATAATGATGAACATGGTGATCAGAAGTCAGCAAATTATCAACAAAATGACTTAGAATATAGCCACTGGCAGTCCAAGTATGCCTAGTTTCTTTACGCATCATCCATGAACATCAATGCAGACTAGGTCTCTTTGAATCTGGCATTGTTTTTCAGTGATATTCTCGCACCTAGATGACCACACGAAAGAGTTTTATCATAATTTGTTGGAGTTTTTCTTTTTCTTTTTCTTTTTTCCTTGCAGGTCTTGAACCTGGGACAAAGTACTTTTACAAGTGTGGAGATAGCTCTATCCCAGCTATGAGTGAAGAGCATGTCTTTGAAACATTACCTTTGCCTAGTCCAAATGCATACCCTCATCGAATAGCCATTATTGGAGATCTGGGACTCACAAGCAACTCATCAACAACCATAGACCATGTGATCGTGAATGATCCATCAATGATTCTAATGGTTGGAGACCTAACTTATGCAAATCAATACCTTACAACTGGTGGAAAAGGAGCTCCATGCTACTCTTGTGCATTCCCTGATGCGCCTATAAGAGAGACGTATCAACCCCGCTGGGATGGCTGGGGAAGGTAACCTTTCTGATATGCCTGAGTATGTGGATGGTTTTGACAAAGAAAAGTCGTTTTACTAAATTCGCAGCATGGAAGCCATCAGAGATGTGAATGCTTATAGTGTTTTCTTTTACACTTTTATTATGAAAGGCATCCTGTCTGATCTGATTTTAGATTATCTAAGATCAGCTGTTTTCTTCATTTGCAAGTCTACCGCATGTTTTTTGAGGGATTGGAATCACCAATTGCAACCCAGATCCAAAAACAGTGTACAATAGTCAGGCTATCGGTACTTTGGTAGCTAAGCTGGGCTGGAACAAATTGACTGTTCTCCCTGCTGTGAGGACCTTTCGTTTGCCTTCAAGCAGTTGTACTTCTGCTTGTTTCTCTATTGTGCATAAGCCCATCTTCTATTTTCCTAGCCTTTTCTTGCATTCCATTAAACTAAAATTTCTCATATGTACTGAGTCATCCACTGTTATTTAATGGTGTAACTGCATGGACAAATTCTTGGAATTACTAGAGCCTTCCAAAGTAGAAAAGCACAAGTAAAAGGCTTATAATGTCCATTAAGTATTCTATAAAGTATTTCCCTATGTGTTATTACAACAAGTTTTCATGGTCATATGATTGAAACTGTTTTAATTGGAGTTCAGATTCATGGAGCCACTTATCTCAAGCAGTCCTATGATGGTCATTGAAGGGAATCATGAGATTGAACCTCAGGTTTCTGGGATAACTTTCAAATCATATTTGACTAGATACGCAGTTCCATCGGAAGAGTCTGGCTCTAACAGCAACTTCTATTATTCATTTGATGCTGGGGGCATACACTTTGTAATGTTAGGAGCATATGTTGACTACAACAGCACAGGTATGAGAGATTCCTTTTCTTGATCAAAATAATCCCCAACATATTTAAACTTTCAGGACCATTGCAATCCTAGGATGCTATCTCTTTTCTGAGATTGAAGCACCACAAAATTGGTAAATTCTATCAATCTCAATTCAGGTGCTCAGTATTCTTGGTTAAAGCAAGATCTAAATCAAGTAGACCGCGCTAAGACCCCTTGGCTGGTAGCCGCCTGGCATCCACCATGGTATAATAGCTATTCCTCTCACTATCAGGAATTTGAATGCATGAGGCAGGAAATGGAAGCGCTTCTCTATCAATACCGTGTTGACATTGTCTTTTCTGGTCATGTAAGTTGGGATCTGCATATTTAGCTCTCATGGATGGATATCTACTTGCAAATTCTGTTGCTAATCAAGTCAGATAAAGAATGATAATTGGTGAATAAGACTGTTTCGATGCATATCACTAAAGTTCAAACACACTTTCTCAAGCATCAAGGTTCACAACATTCTGTTTTACAGAATAGCTTGCTGGTTAAAAGTAATTATGTTCTCAAATACAACTTCATTTAAGAGTCTTTTAAAAACCCTTTCCACCAAAGGCAGAATTCAAGTTTAGTAATTGTTACTGGGAGTTGTCACATCGTGTTCACAAAATTAATGTGATGCCTCAGAAACAGATGCGTCAAGTAGTTGGATATCTCAGTTGCATAGCATTCTTACTCTTGTTCCCTATCAGTTTAAGAGCTCGCTTCCCTTCTCAAAGACAGATGAGCTATTTATAGATATTCTAGTTATATCTTTTGTTTACATTATATTTTATATGGAGATGTTTTGGAGGCATGGGAGGAAGCACATGGATATGCAAATGAATTAAATATAAATTATTGCCAAGATTACCATCTATTTTATAAATGAACATCAAACACTATCTACTTTACAGGTGCATGCTTATGAGCGGATGAACAGAGTTTATAACTATACATTAGATCCATGTGGCCCCGTTTACATAACAGTTGGCGATGGTGGAAATATTGAGAAAGTTGATGTCGATCATGCTGATGAACCTGGAAACTGTCCATCAGCTGGGGATAACATACCAGAATTTGGAGGGGTGTGTCATATTAATTTTTCTTCTGGTCCTGCTGAGGGCAAATTTTGTTGGGACAAGCAGCCTGAGTGGAGTGCATTTAGGGAGAGCAGCTTTGGGCATGGAATACTTGAGGTATGGTCTTAAGCCTAAAGTGTCATGAACTCCTTCATGTAGTTTTTCCAGTCAGTTTGTTTCAGAACTTGGGAGTGCTTTGATTCTTGAATTTTCTCTCATGTGATACACTGGGTGTATTTTCATGTACATAATATACACCTTGAAGTTCCAGATGCTTGCTTAGTCACGTCAGCCTCATTTTATCGATTGGCCGGGCAATGCTTGACTAAAGTCAAGGCCTCGTGCCTGAAGTTTAGACTTGGCTTCAAATAAATCTCTCTTTAGAAGGATCTTTTGCCTCTCCAGAACCTTTGGTAACACCAGTTGTTTTCCCATATGAAAATTCAAGATCGAACCATTTGTTCCGCCGTTTGTTTTCTTCCATGTCTTTTCATTCAAAATTTGTTAATAGGCGCAGGTTTATGGACATCCGACAGCAGAAATGCATGCACAAATACATATACGCACACATATCCATGAGTATTAGTGCGTGTGCATATGGAGTTCATATTTGCTGATCTTTTTAGACCAATTAAGGCCTGCAAGAAGCTAGGGTGGCTTCATTTAGTTGCAGTTTGAATCTTTCTATTTATTGAATATTATCCTCTTGTTCTTAATGCAGGTTGTGAATTCCACATATGCATTGTGGACTTGGCACAGAAACCAGGATATTTACAAGGACGATAGTCACGGTGACCAAATATATGTTGTGCGGCAGCCTGAATTGTGCATCGCTTCAACTTTAGAAGTGATTTCCTAACTTAAGATTGAACTCCAAACTGCATCGTCATTAGGATTTGACATTCCCATTATTTTGTTTTAATCTATGCAATAGGGAAGTGGCAAGCCTGAAGACGGAGGAGGTCTAACAAACGAAGCTGCTGATTTGTTAGCTAGATGGACGCGGTTCGCTGCATCGATAGAAATGCTCACAGTTGCTGTTATTTGGACATCATTCTACTGATATACAACAACCCTTTTACTTCAGGATCTTGCGTTGCTCCTTGTTAACACCATAAACACAATACTTGTTGCCATCTTGTCACACACTGCTCCGATAATGCAGACCAATGTATTTACGTTACAGAAACACCATTTATTGGTCAGGTGGTCACTACTTGTGATTGCCAGAAACATCCTCGGGAGTTGATCAGAGGGAAACATCTGGTTTTTGAATTCATGAAAATATAATATCTAGAAGATAAAAAGATTTGAATAAACATGGTATCACTGTCTTATTCTTACACACCGCTCCACTGATTCAGATTGCAGACCAATGTATGCATGCTACAGAAACACTTCCTTTTTCAGAAAGAAGGGGGGAAATGTGTTAATGTTTGGATTTTTTTTCACGGGTTGGGTAGGTGTAACCTCGTAGTCCACATCTTTATAGATTTTTTTATTTGCCCAGAATATTTAAATTATTTTGATTTCTTTAATTATGACTTGTGTTAAAATACTTAACGAAAGCTGCTAAATTCTACGTAAGATGATGTTTTTTTACAGAATTAAAATATGATGGAAAGCTTAAAAACAAATAGGATTTCTTTATTGAGAATTCCTTACGAGTAATATTTAAATAAAATTTGTTTGATGATAATACTGAGATAGCAACCGGCCACGTCATTGTAAATGTGGTCACGTGAGCTGGACACTGCAAATATGCAATTATGTATTTATGCTTGTGGATGGCTTTTTATTCCCTGCCGAGTGGCTGTAGCCTAAGAGCATCATGTCACGTGACAAACGACTCTCTCTCTCTCTCTCTCAGGTTTTCGTCCCCAATTCAGTTTCAAACCCTGCCACATAGGATCTCTTTTGCCACCTTCCTATGTAGGTGCTCATAGTAACACTTTACCATTTTACTCGTTACACTCCAGCCTTCACCTATTATAATTATAATTGGATTGAAATCAAATACTGAATTTAATTATAATAAATATATAATTAATTCCAAACAACCTATTTATGTATATAAAAATTGATTGGAGTCCTTTTTTTTACCATCACGTAACAACACTAAGATTATGTTTGATATTGGGGTTTAACTATGTTTTAAAAAAAAATTAATTTATTTTAAATTTTAAGTTATTATATATATATTTTTTAATGAAAAGCTGATATTAAAAATAATTTTTTAAAAATATTATATTAATTTATTTTTAAATAAAAAATAATTTTTATTGCACTCTCATAAATGAACAAGCAATACTGGCAAACCACTGTTTTCTTTTCTTTAAGGATGACATTTAATTTATTGAAAGAATGATATTGATAATTTTGCTTTTTTTTTAAACTAAATTGCTATCATATTCATTGACGAATATGTGATAGTGAGACTCTTAATTTCTTCTAATAAGTGGAAAAGATTATTTAAATGATTATTTCTTCTTCAGCGATCATTTGATTCAAATCACTAGAGAAGGATTGATTTAAATACTAAAGAAAAGCCCTAACTTTATATGAATATATAACTTTCTAATATATTTTTTTACGAGGTTCAGAGTATATAAATACATGTTGTACTATTTAGATAAGAGGCGGATAATTTTTATTTCTAACTTATATATATCAATTTTTATAGCACTTATTTTCATATCAAAATAAAAATAAATAACCTTGTTTTTAAAATTTAATATTCTTTTATATATTTTATATTCATAAAGATATTAATTTAAGTATTTAAGTATCTTCAAATCCATTTAAAAATAATTGTTTTGCAAGTATTTTTACATCAAGCTACCACATTTCTTTGTTATGAAAAAGGATCTTATAAATACTTGATAAACTCATTATTTAATCACTAAAAAACTCTATTTCTAAACATAAGAGCAAGTGTATCCGTGTCCAAGGCAGAATCACTTTGTGTCTTGGCTGTTTTGCTGGTTCTCTTTCGAAGGAATTTTATCTTCAACTTGTTGAAGTTTGAAGAAGATTTAGATGTGTTTAAAATAAATCCACCCCTTAATTAGTTGACTAGTGCTTAAGAGAGATGACATGAAATAGAGAGGAATGCTTTCCTAAATAAAATCATTCACTGAAGCCTACTTGCGTGTGTTTCTCTGTTCTGTAGCCTCATTTGGTGCGTCCCTTTTTTCTCCCTTGATGTTATGCAAATTCTTAACTTCCTGTGAGAAAAAACGACTCCATACCATCACTTTAATTTTAAAAAATTGCATATGCATAAATCATGATGTTTCTGTTTCTAACTTTCATCTTGAAATGTAGTAGCTGTCTTGATGAAGATGTTTCTTCTTTGTTTTTTTCTAATTTTTTCTTGGTTACATTTTCAAACTACTGTATTATGACTTCCAGAATCTTGCTAGCTGGTCCTTGTTGATGATGTGCTAAAGAAGGTCAATGGATTGAAGCCGATTGCTGATGAACTGGGTGGATAACAAATGAACTCGCTTGTAAAGGTTTTAAAATTTACAAGTTTCATGCCAAACGGTGGCAGTTAATTGCTGCTGCTAGAATCTCAAGTATACATACACAGCCACAAAATCTTTAGAAGAAGAAGCCATTATAAGTTCTCAGTTCTGGGAGACACAAGGCAAAAGATTGATGCAATTTACCCTTGTTCTTGCTCGGGGGAGACAAACTGTTTCCTGCCTTGATGAGCGATGAATTTGTACTTCATAATCTGAGCCATTACTGGTATCAAGGTATTATCGGTTCTGGATATTTCACCTCTTTCATGTGTTGCTACTGATCGTTGGCTGCTTGCAAGAAACTTGAACATTATCAGTTGTGTTGTCCGTTGGAGCCATTTGAATGGCAACACAATAGAAACCGTCAAGAAGCATCACTTCACAGAGTCATCCGTTTCAACAGTTATGGATGCTAGCTTCTACAAGCATGATTTCACAAAGCTCAAGCTCTTTTCCCTGCTTTGTTGAAGCCACTATAATTCAAGTAGTCGGCATTGTGCGAGGTTTCGCTGCTTTCCCTTTTGTGGTTCGATAATCGGTTGTCCAGAACCGCAATTCGGAATGCAAAGACAAATGTAGAAAGTGAACGTTTTATAGGTTTTTCAAATTTAGGCATGCACGAACGATCGAGATTTTTTTTTTTTAATTTTGTAATTCTAACAATGATTAATTTACAAACTTATACAAGTAAATTTATGCAGTTAAATACAAAAATAAACTTCGGTCAACTTGGAGCAATGTACATGTCATAATTTAACCTAAGTTAATAAAAAAAAAATCAAATTTTAATCGAGTTAAGTGGATTATACATTCACTCAACTCATTTACCTGACAAGGGACCGAGTCAAATTAAATTAACTTTTATTTACACTCGGCCTGACCCAATAGACAGGATTGGCTAGGTATCGGATCCACCTGTAATAAAGTGAAAGAGTTTAAGCTGGTTGTAGTTTACAGTTATGTTCGCGCTCTCCTCATATTTTTGTCCACGTTATTTTAAGCTCTCCCTTTTTAAACTCCGTCTCTCATGCAACGCTCTCTCTTTCTCCATCAAATCCTCCAGACTCTAACAAAACTTAATCTCATACTCAATTTTCCTCTTTTGGCTTTCTCCTCTTCTTCAATGGAACAATCTTCAATTCTTTACATGTTCACGTAAAACTGCAAATTTCAACAAACAAGAAGGTACCCATTTCAGTACATGTTCTGCTCTATTTCATGTACATAGTTTAATATCTTTGCCACATCTAATCATTCTTCTATATAGGAAATTCTTAATTTCTTAATTTTGTTTTCGTTCCTTGCCCTTCACTTTGTAATGTGAATAATGCATTGTTGATGATATATCTTGATCCTTTGGTTGTTGTATGGATCTGGTTCATTGTTTCATTGGTTGATTCATAAAATTAAGGTTGAACTTTTAGTTTCCACAAACTGTTTGATGGATGATTATGCATAAAAGATCAAAGTGAATTGTGGCACTGCAATTATTTTTGTTATTCTTTTGAAGCAAAGTTGTGTGTGTTCAATGGATTTAGCAGGAATTGTAACATCAAGTGGATTTGATTGAAGACCTGGTGTATACAGATCCTTAATGACAATGTTTTTTTGGTAGTGATGAAAGGGAATTTGTGTATTGCATAATGATGCTGATAGCACTTTGACTTTTTTCCCCCATTTAAGATGACAGCAGTTGCTATTGAGAAAATAAGCGCTGAATGTTATTGATTTTGTGCATAGGGGCTGTGAGTGCTATGATCTGGTCCAATTTCGAGTGCGGTGGGAATTTGGAAGAGCATGGAGAAAACAAGGCTTGACAGGCTAGTGAATGTTCATATGCAGCTGTATTTAAAGTGAATTTTCTTTTATAGACCATGACACATGAGACGCCTGGTAGCTCAGGCCAGCAGTTCTTTGGAGATAAAATGAAAGTTGTGACTAGGGACGGAATTCCTGCAGATGGAAATGTACATAATATTTCTGTACAGACTGGTGAGGAATTTTCTCCCCAGTTTGCTCGAAGAAGAGTGCTGGATCATAACCAGCCAGGGCAAATGGGATTCAATTATAATCAGAACAATCCGATGGGTTCTGAAAATCATGCCGGCACTCATGGGGTAAGGAGAAAGGATTCTGATTGTGATGCTTCAGATCATGTTTCCAGGATAGAAGCCACAGGACTTGCCGCTGAACTAGAAAATAGGGCTTATGCTGATAATGCAGGCAGATACCACTGGGAGTATGTTCCCAATGCACTAAAACCAAGTAACTATGTTGACGAAACAAATAATTCTGGTCGAGTAACCTTATGTCCGACCAGTTCACCTAACTGTGTTCCGGAAACCCCTTGGCCATATCAGCCTTTTGGAACTAGAGTTTCAGAAAGTGCTTTCTCTGGAAAAATGAAATTTCTATGCAGCTTTGGGGGGAGGATATTGCCAAGGCCAAATGATGGGAAGCTTAGATATGTTGGTGGAGAAACAAGGATCATATCCATCAGAAAAAATGTTACATGGGAGGAGCTTGCAAAGAAAACTTCGGCGATTTGTGACCAACCTCATACGATCAAGTACCAGCTCCCTGGTGAGGATCTTGATGCACTTATTTCTGTTTCTTCTGATGAAGATCTTCATCACATGATAGAGGAATATCAAGGGCTTGAAAAAAATGGAGGCTCACAAAGACTGCGTATATTTCTTGTTTCTTCCGGTGAACCTGACAGCCCAAATTCTTTTGAAGGTAAGACCTCACAACAGTGTAATGCTGATTGTCAGTATGTTGTTGCTGTTAATGGCATGCTGGACCACAGTCCCCAGAAGAGCTCTAGTGGACAGAGTTCTGCGAGCCAACTAGGAACTGCTTCAGATTATAAGAATCAATCTCCTCCTGTGAGTCCAGTTAACATTCAGTACAGAGGTCATAAGAATTCTAAAAGCTTATTTTATGTTGATCAACCTTTCCCTGACAATAATAAAAATATCGGTACTTTTGCTGCGGACAAATTTCCATTTGACACTGCATTTTATAATAATCTTCCTCATGGGCCGATTCCATCTGTGAATCAAGTTTGTTATCAACAATATCCAGGGGAAACTGATCAGACTAGCAAACAACTTGAAATGCATCTTCATAATCGTAGCCAGAGCGGAGATTTCCCTTCTTATCAACAACGTCCTCAAAATTCTATGAATTCGGACTGGCCTGCGATTATGGAAAGGGCATTTTCTGACTCGCAGTTGCAGGAAAATGGTGAGGTGGCAGAAAAATGGTTGGAAGAAGCAGTTATTCTGCTGTCCCTCAGGAATGATGGAATGGGAAAATCATCTTCACTGAAAATGTCAAATTCATCCTTAGAAAGGCCAGTGCTGGCACCATATATAATGGATGAGAAACACCAATTGATTGAGTTCGAGAATCATTGCAATGAAGAGCTGAGTTATATTGACTTAGAGCAAGAGGTGCTGAAGTGGATGAACAGGAATGCTAACTATTCTGATGTAGGCAGACAACAGTATGAAGGAAACGTTGAAGTTGCACTAAATGATAATGCCATGGAGCATAGGAACTTACCGAATTTAAACTTCCCACCAAGTGCTTATCGTCATCCTCTAGATTCTCAAGCATATGGAAGGATGGTTTCAGCTACTCGAGTTAACACTTCCGAAAATTATGCAGATGCTATGAAGGAGCACCCTAAGAGTCACCAATCAGACACTATTGCACCTGATTTTTTTGTTAAGAGCCATAAGGTTGCCAAGGAACAGCAGTGTACTATGACTGAGAGCAAAGATGGTCAACGAATTCTCCATTGGGATCCTGAATATCTACCTTCTGCATCTCTTGGATCAAGGGACAAGGGACCAAAAGTCCCCAGCTCTGTAAGTATAGCTGTCCATAGCAAGATTTTTCCGATCTAAACTAAAACTTGCAGATAATAATTTCCTCTAATTTCAAAGTATCTATTCAGAAATCCAACAGGAGTGCTTCAAGTAGATTGGATTCCTTGTGTCATGAAGACCCTGTGAATTATAATGAAAAGGTCGAAAAGATTCATGACAAGGGACTATCATATAAGGAATCAATCGATGGAGATGCTCTATATGTCCAGTCACAGCCTTTAGATAACCATCATGATGATAAGATAGCAGAGCCAGTGGTAATTGTTGAGGATGTTACTGGAACTACGCCTCCAGATATTCCCTTTTCTTTGAATGTTGTCCCACGAGTAGAAGAAGAGCTCGCAGAGGGATTTCAATCTGATGGAGATATTGAGGTAGAAAGTACGGGTCAAGAATATGAATCTGAGGTAACCTGTTTCCTTTTGATTTGGATTCTCTGTGTATGATATTTCATTTTCTGGTCTGTTTTACCTCTCTGACCCCTTGTTTTTTAGGATATTGAAGGTGATGACAAAGACGTGAATGATTCCATTAGTGATGCTGCGATGGCTGAAATAGAAGCAGGCATCTATCGTTTGCAGGTTAGGATATAATATCTCACAAGTCTCAAATCTTTGGTTTTTTTTTTTTATTCATCAATCAGAAAATATCCTTTAGTACTCCCATGCCTGTTCTGCAAGCCAAATCTGTCAAATGTTTCATTTAGCTAATTGTAGGGGAATGCTTTTGGTCCCCGATGCCAGTTCCAACTGTTTTCACACAAACCTTCATTTCAGTGAAAAAGAAGTCTGAACTTGGAAGCCCCTACTAGTTCAAATGTGACCTGGATCTCATTACTTTTTTATTAAAATGTGCTCATGACTTCAACTCTCTACCATCATTTAGATGTTACATGGTTATGGCATTTTTTTCCATTTCAAAAGGGATAAATTAAATTAACTAAAAGCTTCACACTCTTGATTTGCAGATCATAAGGAATGCAGATATTGAAGAAGAGCAGGAATTAGGATCTGGCACATTTGGAACTGTTTATTATGGGAAATGGAGAGGTACTGATGTTGCTATTAAAAGGATCAAAAGGAGTTGTTTTTCAGGCAACTCATCAGAGCAAGAGCGATTGGTTAGTCCTTGTAATCATCAGTTTTAGAACAAATAATTCCTTTCCATCATAATTTCTTTCACTTGATAATGGTGGGCTGTTCATGGTAGAACAATTCATGTAGTAGTCTAAGATTTCATAAAATAATGAGTGAAAAAATCAAGACCAAACAACTCATAACCTTTTGTTGAATTAGAAGTCTTAGCAACTGGATTTCTTCTTAGACAAGCTTTAGAATCTTTCTGAGTGAAAATCTAATTAACCCTTCCTATTTATGCAGAGTAGAGACTTCTGGAGAGAGGCACGCATCCTATCAGATCTTCATCATCCAAATGTGTTAGCATTTTATGGTGTGGTCCCTGACGGCCCTGGGGGAACAATGGCAACTGTGACTGAATATATGGTAAATGGATCATTGAGGCGTGTCTTGCAAAAGAAGGATAGGTGAGTTGGTGGCCTGCGAATCCTTTGCTTGCTTGTACCATTTATCATGAAATATGCTAGAATCTTTCTTCGTTGCACAGATCACTTGATCGTCGAAAAAAGCTTATAGTCGCTCTCGATGCTGCTTTTGGCATGGAATATCTGCATTTGAGAGATATCATTCATTTTGATTTGAAGTGCGACAATTTGCTTGTCAATTTAAGGGATCCCCAACGCCCCATATGCAAGGTAATGTTTGCAGAAACCTCTCACTCCGTACTCCTTACTCCTTACTCCTTCCTTTATTCTATTGTCTTCTATTAGTTCTGATTCTGTATCAAAGCATGCTTTTCAATTTCCAAAAGAGTTTCTTTCAGCTTTATTCACTCTACATCAGTCTCATTCATACATGTAATTCACCTGTTCTCCAGGTTGGAGATTTCGGATTGTCAAAAATTAAAAGGAACACGCTCGTATCTGGTGGTGTGCGTGGAACCCTTCCATGGATGGCACCAGAGTTATTGGATGGCACCAGCAACCGAGTCTCTGAGAAGGTTAGCACAGTACTTGTATAATGGAGTTTCGAGTATATCAAGAATAAAAATTGTAACTTCTTAATAAAGTTTTTGAACCACATTTTCCAACAACATTTGAGAAATCTTCCTTTACAGGTTGATGTTTTCTCGTTTGGCATCGCAATGTGGGAGATCCTGACTGGTGAAGAGCCATATGCCAACATGCAATTCGGCGCTATAATAGGTCAGGTTTTTTCCCTCCCTTAACCCAGAAACTCTATAACGCGTAAGCTATCAATAATTACAACACAAGAGAGATAAATACAGGGAAGAGAGAAAACAGAGGAAAGGAAATTGAAAAGATAAAAGATCTTACACATTGTGGAATTTCTGAATGAAGGTGGAATTGTAAGCAGCACGCTGAGGCCTCCTGTACCAGAACACTGCGATACAGGATGGAGAAAGTTGATGGAAGAATGCTGGGCCTCTGATCCAGAAGCCAGACCATCGTTTACAGAGATAACAAATAGGCTGCGAAGCATGTCAACAGCACTCCAGCCAAAGCGACCTAATTATGCAAATAGATGAGAGCCATCCTTTTGTAAAGTCGTGCAAAAACCTTCACATATCAAAAACATTTACTGGGAAAATGTTGCAGTAGAGTTCCCAGGTGGCTTTGATGCGATCGAGCCATATATAGTTGTAGATAAACATCCTTGTAGGCCGAAAAGAAAATATGAATATGTTCAATAATGTTTTCCTACTTTGATGCCAAGTCCTTAATTCTGTTTTATGCTAGCAATTCAACGATTCTGAGTTTGGTATTTTGATATAGAGTAATTTTTAAAAGTATTTTTTAATTAAAAATATATCAAAATAATATTTGTTTAGAATTTTTTTATTTTTAACAAAAACATATTAAAATTATTAAAAATCACTTAAAAATTATCAATTTAATATTTTTAAGATAAAAATATTTCAAAAAATAATAATTATCTTAATATCAAATTGCCACTTGACACTGTGAGAGTGCTATCCAAAAATAGACTCTATTAACCTCATTCTAAAGAGCGAAAAAAACATCTCTTTTAATTTTAAATAATGAATAACTAATCCAAAATTTAAAGTCAATCAAGAAGCAAATTTTCATTGGATGAAACCATTATCAGTCCAATAAAAAACAGTTGTTAAATTCTGATTGGTTTGGATCAAAAACTTGATTAAAAAAATTCATACCCGGAACCTAATTATAGACAAGATTGTCTTGTAACCCGATTAACTTAATATGATAATATTTTAATAAATAAATAAATAATGATTGATGGAGACTCAATCAATAATCCACAAGTTGAATAATGACTTAACGATACAAGTTTTTTTTTTTTTTGTCAGTTGTTGGACTCGGTAATATTAATAATTTTAAAAATAAATACAGCGATCCATACATATTATTATATGATCTATATAATTAGTATTGTTTTTTAGAGAGAGACAGCCGTTGCTATATAATACGTAATTAAAAATAGTTTAAAGTAATATTTTTTTTTTTGAAGAAGCTTAAATTAGTGTCCCACCGGACATCATGGTAAAATTAGAAAATAAATAAAGAGTGGCTACCTAGTTTAGGACAACTAAAACCTTAATTGATTTTCAAAAAATTTTAAGTAAAGGGCTGATTATATTTTAAAAAAAAATTATTACCCTAAAATATTTTACCTTAGATAAATTATTTCTAGGTTATAAACTCATGATGATATATTTATTGGACCTTTCTAATTATTTTTCTAATAATTATTTGTCTAAACTTAACATAAGTGATTTGGGATAAGAGTCTAATCTAAATCTCAATCCTCACTTTAAAAAGCATAAGCATTAGACCCGGCATGATGATGAATATTAAATTAGGCTTTTGAGCCCATTTTCTTCATCGTGTTCCAAATTAAAATCATGAGCCATCACACTCTCAATAGATTTTTGAAGTTCCGTTGATCCATCCCAAATTAACTCAAAATGCAATATAAAAGGAAAAAAAAAGCACAAATAAGCAATTTTAACACACAAAATATCTATTCATAAAGTTAGATAATAAAGGATAAATAACAAAAATATAAAACAAAATATTGCATTTTTTTTATTTTAAGATAATGTAGTCATCTCTAGAGTAATTCCACCAAGATTTATTATAGAACTAGTATATTAGTCTGTGCTATATAGCAGGTCAATATTAAAAAAATTTAACAAAAAAAATGTTAAATATATAGAAAATATTTTAAGCGTCTTGGATTTGTCAAACATACCATACCTAATTTCCTTGGATTTGACAGTCATGCTTGAATGTCAGACCACACTTGGGTCTGCCACCAAACATGGTTGCCAGACCCAAGGTGCTTGAGTCTGGCAATCCATGTCAAACTCAAGCAAACAACAACCAAACAAAAAATAATTATATATTTTAGTTGTCATGAGAGAGAAAAAAAAATATATAAACAATCGATCAACAACAACAATCCAACTATGATATATGCGCATCACGTGGAAAAGAACACATTTACGCATCTAATTATATGACAGATGACCAAATTTGTCCGCTAGAAAGCGTTTCACATGCCTTCTTAATAATATAATGTCACCCACTCATTAGAATATGTAAAACACATTTCAACAACTTTATAATTAAAATATAAAAAAATAATATTTTTTATAATCTTTTTAATTACATAATTTATCTATGTAAATTTGATTATGTAAATTTAATTATAACAATCCACAGTAATTTATACCTAGAACTCAAGTGAAAGTCCCCAGTAAAGGGCATTAAAAATTCCTACCGTAATTTATTTTAAAAAGGCAAGCCAGAAACCATTTTTTTAGAAGGAAAACATCAGAAAACAAAACACAAAGAACATTGAAATCCTTCCGTTTCGAGCCCAACAAGGGGATTGAATTTTTCTTATCACTCCAAGCGCATAAAAATCCCCAGCAAATATAAATCCCCGGGGTATTCACGCATCAAGCATGAATTTAAACCCCACATGCTCCTTCATATTTTTTACAATTATCCATTATTACAAAGATTACAATAAAACAAATGAAAGGAAAAAACAAAAAAACTGGGAACAATATTGACCTGATGGAGAAGATCAGAAAATTGCTGAAAATAGAGACTGGAAACACTGTTGACGCGTGTACTACGCACGGCACTTGGATTCTGACTGGATGGCGCGTGCTTCTCACGTACCTTTTATAAATCCAAAAAAAAAAAACCATAGACAAACAACTCTAGCAGATGTTTGTCTTTCTCCCTCAAGTTCTTAGAGAATGTCCAAACTTGGTCACAACTTGTGGGTGAACTTCATAATCCTGGCATGGCGAGGGGGCACTCCAATGAGGCTATGTTGCTGGCGTGATGATTTGGAGAAATGGAAGTTGCTAATATCAGGATCTTTTACTGGTGTGGAAGACTGCGATTTTGATGAGGTTTGGGGTAACTGTGGTGGAGGATGATTTGCTGGTTTGGGTGTGGAGGATTTGTGGTGTTGGATGTTGGAGATGACAGCGACGCTAAGATCAGGTCGTGTTTGGTCTGACGGCTGTTGGAGAAGAGGGGAAATTGAACCGCTGATGTTGACAGTGGAGTTGGTGGGCAGATGACGACTTTACGGTGGCTGTAATGGGTGTATGGTAGCTTTGGGTGGCGCTTCCAGCACCTGCTGGAGGAAGAGGCAGCGTTGTGACGGTGTCAACTGGGGCAGTGGCTGTGAGATTAGGCTGGTGCTGGTTCAGGCTGCTACTGGATGTTTTGATTTATTATGGGTTGATTCGGGTGGAAGAGGTTGACATTGGTGGTGGCTGCTGGTTTATTCTTGGATGATGAGTGGTGGGCTGCTGTGATTTTAGTGAGGAAGAGGGGTGGAGTTTTATGGGCTTGTGGTGTGTTCGGTTCAGTTGGTAAAGTGAGGGAGACGACAATTATGGTTTTGGTTGTTGCTGGTGACTGATCAGTGGCTAATGGCTGTGGATATGGGACTGTGATGTTGTATTTGTCTTGGTGTGGTGGAACTGACAGGTGGTTATGGGGTGTCGGCCAAAGGAGGAGATGGGGACTGGGCTGTGATAAAAGGAGAAGGAACTGTTGATTTTAGCGAGGAAGAGGGTTGAAAGGTAAAGAAACAAGTTTACATATTGATAAATCAAAGTATCAAACCTCTTCGGGTATTTTTAAAATTACTGTTTTTTAAAATATTTTTTATTTAAAATTTTATTAAAATAATATTTTTTTATTTTTTTAAAATTATTTTTAATATTAATACATCAAAAGAATATAAAAATATCAAAAAATAATATTAATTTTAAAAAAATATATTTTTTAAAAAACACTTTTAAAACACAAAACAAAACCCCTCCAGAAAATTAAATCAAGAATAAATGAAAATCAAACATGTTTATGTTTTTTAAATTAAAACAAAAAAATACAAAAATAAAAGCTTTAACATCACAATTTTTAATTTATTTTTTTTTGCTTTAGAAGAACTAAATAGGTTTTGCTAGCATGGTTGACAAAAAAAAACTAGAATGACGTACTGAGGTAGCTGAGGATATGTGCCGGGTTGAAAATATGCAAGTTGGATTGGAATTAAAGGGGCTTTATCTTATCTCTTAATGTTTCAAATGCACTTTTGTCTCCACCATTATAATTCACCAGCAATAGACTTATATATGGTTAGGTTTCACTGTATTCAGTCCTTCTATAGCAGTCATCCCATATATGAGATAATTAAAAGATATTTTTACCTCGAATTTATTTAATATTTTTGTAAAATGGGCCAATGAAATAATTAATAGAATACTATTTATTCCACGAACACAATAAGAGAGAATATTTTATTGATTATAATACTCAACACTTGCTTCATAAAACAAATAAATAATGTTTTTAAACTTAAATAGATATATTCTTATCTATAAATACAGATGATTCTCTCTTTTACTATCTATCTATTTCTTCGAAATGGTCACTCTTCGTTGGTCCTGTTTTTTTTAATAATCTCAGAAAAAGGAAAAAAGAAACACAATAACTACTGCTAGCTTACGTTAGTGTTAATTATAATGCTAAACATAGAGGAGAAGAAAACAAATATATATATATAAAGTGAAGCGATATGTTTTTTTTTTTTTTTCATTTAATTATCATTTATATATAGAGATGCGTACAAATTTAACCAGGAAAGCTTTTATGAGTCGGATTTGTTTGGTAGCGCGGCAGCCGAACACATGCTCTGCAGCTCCAAGAGTTTATTTTGATGAAACAGCAGAAAATCAACAAGCATGTACATTAAGCAAAGCTATCACACAGATTGTTGTTTTAAATCAGCTTCGCTGACAAAAGTACCATGGAAGCCATAGGGCACTCTAGTGGGCATTTTCACTGAAGCTACTTGACTCATGCTCGATGAATTCACTATCACCAATTCTGACCTCCCCTTTTCCTCATCTCTCACGAAACCCATTATGAAGCCTTCGCCGTCATCATCACTTCTTCCATTATCGCCAACATTTCCATTTTTGGGCACGTAACATGGCTCACCACCAAACCTACCAGCACCATAAATAAATTTGGTCACCTCGTCAGTCTCCAAATCAACTTTTGCAATTCCACTACACTTTGGCCAAGGCTCTGCAATTGCTAGGTAAACGAACCGGGTTTTTTGACCTAGAAACCTTCGGTTTACTTGACCCGCTTCCAAATTCATACCCCCGACAATAACCCTTCGAGTTGACTCTCCTGTCCTCAGATTCAAACGGATTTCAGACAACTCACTTCGAAGCGGGTGTTCAGATTGGTTGAAGATGGAATCAGGCGGGTCCATGCACGACCCGATAACAACAATAATCTTGTCTCCGTCACTAGAATTCTCTTCCCATGCATTGCACAAATGGAAACAAAAGCAATCCGGAACGTCAATCCACTGAATTCTTGAATCATCGACAGCTTTTTTTGACAAGACTCCAAACCGTGAAATCTTGCTTTGATCATAAATTACGGGTGACCCGCCTCGAATCATCTCCGATAACTTGAACACGACTTGGTGATCCGGGATCACCATAAAATTTTTTGTGATTGCAAAGTCGTGGATCATAGTTGGCTGGTCCAATGTAACATCCAAGTCACATGACTTCTTAGCGCATGCATCAAATCTAAAGTACTTTAGATAGGGTTTCTTGATAACGTTGTAACTAAGTGCATGGAGCTCACCAGTTACAGGGTCCACCTTAGGGTGTGCAATCATGGGACAATCAAGCTGATCATCAAAATTGAACCGTCCGATCGTTTCCATATCGCCGTCACTCTTGATCTTAACATTATAAGGAAGATCATCCTCTGACATCGCCAGTAATCTACCGTTAAAATAGACAAGCCCGGCATTGGCTACACCGCTGCCACGTGTCCCATCAACAAAGCCGACTGCAGCTCGAGCCATGAAAAGAGCCAGCCGAGCCAAGCCTAAGTGACCATGCAACTCACCAATTGGCTTAGGAAACAAAGGCCTTCCTAGTTGGGCTTCTTGCTCGAACCGGCTTGTGCGGGTGTATCTGCAGCTATAGCTGGCTCGGTTTCCAGAGCCCAAGGTAACCGCATGGATCATACCATCACCATCAAACAAGTGGTGTCCCCCTGTGGGTGCATGCAGAGGATTAGCGCCGTTGCGTAGGTAAACCCCACGTAAGGTATCGGGAATCTGCCCCACAACTTCCAGACTGTGATGAACCGGACACTCTTGAGCCGGCGAAAAATTACCCGACATTTGAACCGCTGGGTCAATCGTTTTCGGCAATACAACTTTTTTCTCAAACGGTACAATTAGTGAGGTCTCAATTTTGTCTAAAACAGCAGCTGCAAGACTTTGAAAAGGATTTAGATGAGTTGGGGGGGTAGTTCTTTCTGTTGGGATGGATGTTGGTTCAGATTCAAGAAATGGAGGTGCCGGTTCTGGCAAGGGTACTGGCGGTGCCATTGGCAGTTTTATGGGACTAACATTTTTCTTGGAGGGGTTAATGAGGATCTTGCATGTGATTAATGGTGTATGTTTGGAGATTGAGGATGCAGGCCTGGGAGAGACGGTGGCGGTGGTGGAGAAGTTAAGAGAGCCTTGCATTGCTAGAGACTTTATAGAGGCAAAAGGGGGGTGTATAAATTTTGTTTCGTCCAGTGGGGTGCTTTATATGAAAGTCGGAGGTAAATTTGGTGCGGTGGGGGTGGAGCGCTAATAAGGAGGTGAAGACACGTGGATATAAGCTTAACCGACAACATTGGCTAATAAATACATACAGTACTTTCAATTTAGGTTTTGGTCAACTTATTTGAGCTGCGCTCAGCTTCGGTTTTGAGTATTCTTTCAATAAAAAAATTAAATATGCAGATTTTTTTACATGTTTTTTATATAAAAGATCTAAATATAAATTGAAAAATTTATATATTTATTTTATTCAATAAATCAAGAATGATTTATGTAGATAAATGAAAACAAAAAAATCAACAAAAAAATCAAGAAAAGGATAAGTTATTTACTCAGTTATATTTAATAGATTTATTTATTAAAATTATTTTATTATTAGATCAAATACTAATATAAACAAACACACATGTAAAATCTATTGAATAGTAAAAGAAGAC
>Ga0307518_10001117_pt1 | contig 20136 bp, 15 predicted proteins | sample 25_EM_MG_FD_203889 | JGI IMG/M metagenome (GOLD analysis project Ga0307518, IMG submission 203889) | Populus trichocarpa ectomycorrhiza microbial communities from riparian zone in the Pacific Northwest, United States - 25_EM | ecosystem: Host-associated > Plants > Roots > Unclassified | place...
GGGCCGCCCCCCCCCACGGAGTACAGGTTAAACGCCAAAAGAACAAGGCTGATTTTTCTTGGTTCTAACTTTCTATCTGGTCAAATGCCCCACGAGGAACCTAGCTTCTCTAGCAAGCAAGAGTGGTCAAGGATATAGTTGGAGTGGTCAAGGATATAGTTGGGTTAGGTTTTGGTTAATTATTGTATCCAATTTAATTTATAATATTTTACAAATTTGATTCATTCAAATTTCTTTGGACATGAGCTAGCAGTTAGATATATTAGGAAGGGCTGCTTTTTTATTTTTTATTTATAGATATCACAAATATTCATTGTTAGGTTTATATTGTCATGTTATAATTAGTTATAAGTCGTAACAAATAATTCAGACTTAATATATTAGCTAAATTAATCGACTAAAATGAAAGAATTAATTATAAAAAAGGGATACAAAATATAACAAAAAGAAAAGAAAGAATAAAGAGGTATATTGTTTGGATTGAGTTGGCTGAGTTTTAAAAATACTAACTCATTATCTAATTACTGATGATATTTATTTTTTAAATGATTTATCTACTGTAATCTATAATATATTATCTGAATTTAATGAGTTGGATCGAATAGGATAATGCAAATACTACCGTAGTCTATATTATCATGATGATATTTTTGAACAGCCTTAATTACTGGTGTGAATCTGGATTTACGTATTTGTATTGATATACACGCGGGGCCAGGATTGGTATACAGTTTTGATGTGGAGTTTTGCAGGACTACTACCTCCCCTTCAAGCCTCTATGTTTACTTGTATATTTTTTTGCAGGATCAGCCTTCAGCTTTGTCAGGCGTTTCGTTTACCAGACCGCAAGCAAGCATGATCATTTGTTGGACTTATTGTTTGTTTTGTGCTCGCTTTTTTGATGCCGTCATCTCCTGAAAGGCCCACCCTCATATTCTTTATTTTTGCTAGCATGATCGTCTATGCGCAGTTGATCGTCTATGGCTTCCGATATTGTGGTGCTGCTTAGTTATGATCTTTCGTTGTTCCGATAACCATATTTTTCATCTTTTCCTTTCGGTGTTTGCTCTAATAAGAGCTCACTTTCACCGTTCAGCCAGTCGATGACTAACAATATTTAAAAAACTCAAAACGGGGATATATAGAAAACGAAGATGCATTACAGCGAGTTCAATTCCTACGTAAAAATAGCAAAATATCACGACTCCAAGTTGCTGGGCATTTTTGTCTTCTTAATACCCGTGCTTAGACAATGAACATAAATATTGGGAACTGAAACATGCTTAAGCCTTAATCTATTGCATACTAGCTACTTAACAAACTTGTCGAATTTGCATATGATCATCTGAATACTCTCTCTCTATCTGATCTCAATATGCAGGCCAGTAGTTCTCCAAATCCATGCACTGTTGCATGCCCATGAATCTGTTGCTAGGCCCATTTGCATTGTTCATTTCTGCACCATAAGCGGCCTGCTCTACGGCATAAGAACTAGTACTAGTCATCATGGAGGGTGTCACATCGTGTTGATTCATAACCGGAGGTGGCATTGGTCGCAGAACCGGTTGTGATGTAGCCCCTCCAAGATTCAAGTTCAACCCTGATACAGTAAAGCATCCTCCTGCTCCTCCTCCAACGGAGTAAGAATTATTCAATGGGGATTGCATTGGTAGATTAATACCAGTTGAACCACCAGCCCTGAAAACCCTTGCAAGCTCTGCCTGAAGTTCTGCATTACTCATCATGTAGTTTCTTCCAATGGGGAGCTGGAAGTTGTCTGCAGCTTGCATCATCTGTGAAGGCATAACACTTGGTCCTATTTCGAGGTTGTATAAGGGATTTCCTGCTCTTGATTGGTTTGAGGGATATTTCTTGGCTCCTGCACTCTTTTGGAAGATGCGGCAAACCACCCATTCATCCTGCTGGATCCACATACAGCATGTATAGGTATATATGCTAATAATATATATTTTGGGAACAATAAATGAAAATATTTTCCTTTTGCTTTCTGATATTAATTTCTGTCCTAGCTATAGTGACAAGATGTGATACATCTTTTGACTCCTGATCAAATCGAAGAGGACAATATATCTTAATTGTTTTTTTAGTTTTTCTTTTTGTTCAAATTAAAGGTTTTTTTTTTCTATAGAAATGTTCAAATAGTAGATTTTGTGCACCTTATGGAATTTTTCCTTCAATATAAGAAGCATAGAGACTAATTATCTAAAATTTAAATCAAATCACCCATCCTTTACTTTGCTGTTAAAAAAAAATATCCTTTGGATTATTAAATGCCACCTTATGGAATTAGTATTTTTTTTTCCTTTACTCTAAGGAGTTGACTTGATTTTTTCTTTACTCTAAGAAGTTGACTTGATGATTAAGAAGGTATGTCTTCTTTTCTTTCATTTCACATGTTAAATTAGAAATATTTCTTAATTTTTTCAAAATATATCAAAATTTAGGGATTTAAGATTATTCGACGACTCTCAGTTGATATGAAAATTGGTTTGAGAATAATTTTTTATTTTCAAAAAAATTATTATTGATAATTGAAGCTATTAAAACTACTTTTCTACATACTTAAATTATTATTATTATTTAGAACTGAGGCTGTTAGATTTAAGAGAGTATATTTGTTATACTCAATTGAAATTCTTCTATATTTATACTATATTTATTATTTATTAGATAATATTTTTTTTAATATCTACACCATATTTATTGAATTTATGATATCCAATTATCTATTATCCAAGTACTATTTATTATTCAATATAAAACAAAAACATATTATATATATGCACGCGCTAATGTATATATTTTGGGGTCGGGTTTTGCATAAAACTCAACAATATTCATTATTTGGATGAAGTAATTATTTATTTATTTTTTCATTCAACTCATTTGAGTAAGTTAGTATCCATCAGGTAATGTCAAATTGTGATCCATAATTAATTAAACTTAATTTAAACATATAATAACCGAGTTTAAATTCTTTCCAAAATTTAAATCACAAATGAGTGTTCATATCTTAATATCTTGTATTGCTTTGTTCACTAACAGAGTAACAGCTAGTAACCAGCTAGAATCTATTTCGTTTACAAGGTGATTTCTCTGGAGCTATGAAATGAATAATTAATGGAAAATCAAAAGAGCCAAAAACTTCATTATTATGCAAAAAATATGTATCTTAAAGACAAGATTTATCTTCAACTCTACCATACTTAATCATATATATTCCCTTAATAAAAAGGTGAAGAAAGAGCTCAGCTCGCCCTGTAGCAGTCATTAATTTCTAAGAAGATCCTTGGAAAATTAATGGCCAGTAAAAAACATGTAAAAATGTTAACAAGACAAAACCAACTATTTTTCATGCACTTTTTGAGAAAGATTATTGTTCCTTGGAGAAAAATTTCAAAAAATATGTATGATTAATTTCTATATTTTCCATGAATAAATATCATGTAGGGTTTCATATTCTTCACAATATAATGAACAGAAACAGGCACACACACAGAGATATATACCTTGGAAGCTCTAAAGCCAGCTTTAGCGTGGACACGATATTCATGCATGACCCAATTGGTTTTCTCTCCCCTGGGAGCTCTCCCTCTGTAGAAAACCAACGTCTTCTTCATCCCAACTAGCTGTGACGTGACACTGTTGAAGATCTCCTTATCTTTTCCGGTAGTCTTCCAGTATCCGGTATTTGTTGCCCGGTTTGTTCTCACACCAGTTGGATATTTTCGATCTCTAAGACTGAAGAAATACCACTCCTTTTCTCCCATTTTTGCTTTTCCTGATTAAGAGCCAACAAATTTGAAACAGTCAAGGATCTACTCAAAGATTATACATTAAGGAATTTGCTTATGTTTGGTGAGAAATTAAGAGAAACAAGAGAAGAGCTAGAGATGTATTATTGTATAATTAAGAAGATAGATCTATGATCCCAAAAGTAGAACAAAAAATTGAATATGGTTATTTATGTCAACACTCTTGTCAAAATTGTATCATGAGCCATTTGAAAACCCTAAATCGTGTTGCAAACCCTAACTCATAAGTGATGAGGGAAAGGAAAAAAAATCATCAAGCCATCATGGTTTGAATGGATACATATATAGTATGGATTTTGACAAATCAAACATTTTCTTCTTGAAGGTTCGCTGCTTGATTTCTTCTTTTAAAAACTCAAAAGCTGGAAAACAAATTGATGGATCAAGCCAATTTCAAGCTGATTTTCACGAGTGCTCTAGCAACTAGATCTCAAGTTAAAACTACCTGGAAGATCCCATGGTTCGCACTTGTTGAGATCTACATCACCGATGGCTCTACATGAGAAATCTGCATCTGAAATCTTGTTTTGAAGATAGTAAGTTATGAGCTCTTCATCTGTCGGGTGAAACCGAAATCCCGGTGGCAAAGTCTCCTCCTTTGCATCTCCTTCCATGTCCTTCTCCTTCCCAATTTGTTTCTTCCCTTTATCACTTACAGGATTCTGTACTACATCGAAACGACATGGATGAAATGATCAAAATTTCCAAAACCCTAAAACCATAAAATTTGAAAAAAAAAAAAACATTTAAGCTCCTATGTGTTACGTACAAAGGATCAAATATCTTCCCAAGTAACAGGAAAGATGATCCAAGAAATGAAAAACTTGTTTGGAACAAAATTTTTGATAGCTAACTAGTAGCTTACTTGCATGGATACAAGACAAGATTCTTCGGTTAGCTAGGTTTGGATATTTCTCATATGATCAACATCATTAGTTTTTGATAAAATATGGATAACTTGAGAGACTCTAGACAACAAATTGTAGTATACAAAAGTTAAACCTTTTCTTGCTTACCATGCACACGAAATCAGCTGGGAATTTAAGCTCTGAAATCAAGAAAAGATATGAAGGTGTGTGTCTATGAAGCTCTCAACTACTATGGGTCTTCACATACAAGGTGGTATAGGAATGATTTTAATAAGATGGAAAGTCATAGAAGAAATCCTTGTTTGAGATACTATATATTATATTATATTTAGCTGCCAATATGTTATGCAACTTAATTAAAACAACATGACCTAAAATAATACCATGCCGTAACAAATTAATAGCAATAAATGTAGAGTGATAAATATAATAAATCTATAAAAATATGTTTCATTATTTGAAAACAAAAATTTATAATTAGATCATAATTTAAATCTATATTTTTCAAATATGTAAGGGTTTTTATAGACCAACAACCGCATCGATTGGTTGGCTATACCTCTACCCTACATTTATCGGTGTTAATTTGAATAATTTTTCATTATAAAAATACAAATATAGTATAGTTTAATATGAAGATTTGGACATGCAAGTAGGACGAAGTTGCAATCACTATATTGTCCACTGATGCACGTAAACCCCCATTTCCACTGGGGCAAAAACAACATCCCAACAAGCCACGTGGTCGTGGGGCCCTTACTTGAATCCATATGCCTAATAACCAATAGGTTTCTTCCACATCAGCAAGCCCCAGTCTTGGTTCCAATGGTAGTGAACAGTAAGAGGTAGAAAGAGTAAAAAAAAAAGAACACAGGCGCCGGCTCCTCCTAATTTGTGCATTTCATTAATTTATTAGTCTATGTTAGCTAGGGTTTCATTTCAGCTTAGTCCATTAGCTTAGGGTTTGCATCTCCATAGATTTGTAGCATTGTGTTTCATGAAGGGTAAAAGAAGGCACACCAAATTCCTATATTTCAGTCAATATTTGCATTTCTCCATGATAGGTAAAAGAGAGAACGACTAGCTGGCATAGCTAGCCAAGGCAGAAACCATATCTATAGCCCATGATTTAAAAACATGATGCCCTTGAATTCGAGGGAAAGAAAATATGAGAAGTGATGGGAAATCTTGGAAGCCAAAGAGAGAAAATGACTAGCTTGAGCACTACTACGCTTTTGTACTTTCTTCATGAAAATGCTTCTTTGTATGGAAGGTCTTCGTTTTGGTACTTTCTTGTACGACCATAAATTCACACCAGGCACTTCATTCATCAAATAATAATAAATAATTAAAAAAAAACCCTAGGCATCTCCAGTTTATACATAATAAAAGAAAGAAAGCTGAAAGATTAATGCTCAATTTTCTTTTGGGTATCTCAGTCATAGTAATGAAATCCGGCTCGTACCCAAGGCATGAGTCGCGATGAATCAAAACTAGAAAATATAGAAACTAAAACCTTTCTCAACATTACCTCTTACATAGGCAGGAAAATTCCTGCGAAGTTTGCTAGTTGCAGACTATTTTGAATCTTATATATCTACACTTTATTTTAATCAAATATACATGACTGCATATATATTTACTTTCAGTCATGCTTTATTTGTCAATTAATGATCTAGATGCTACTGCCTGGCCTTCCTCAGACGGAATATATTGGTTTCCTGTTCTTTTCATCAACATACACGTGTTAGAAGTGGTACTAAAATCCTTAATTTCTCTTTAAATAAAGTCTTCAGCTCATAATCAAGAAAAACAAATTCATAGTTTTAATCAGATTAATATACTCTTGCACCTCATATCTATGTCGATGACATTAATTTGTCAGATTTTCTAACAAAGTAGGTTAAATAACTAATTGAGTCCCTAAGCAATTCATTCACCTTAATTACGAGTTATTGTGTAGCTTGTCGGAGACTTGTTATGATAATATATATTATTTTTGTAATTCACTGATTATAAAGGTGGGTTAGTTATGATTTTGGAAAGATTGAGAGGGCTTGATTAACTTTGAATTATTGAGCTCTTTGTCTTATGGAAATTGATCTATCTTAGCAGCAGACACCTATCACGATCTTTTGTTTACTTACTCTGTACTTCAACTATATAATTTCAATAAGGTCTTGATCAATCTTGCTGCCGAACCACCTAATCCTCACAAACAATCAGCTTTTCATGAACTAATTAGGAGATCAAGAGGAGAATGCATGATTGAATGGTGCATATGCTTGATGATTGATCCTCAAATTGTTCAGCATTGTGAAAATACAACGATAAAAGGCAACCTAGCTACACCATAGAAAGACACGAGAGAAGCTTAAGGATTGGCACCTCCTATGCATGCATGGCCGGTTTTGCATTAGTCATTATCCTAGCAATCCATTTTTCAAGGGAGATATGATTAACTTGACATGTTAATTAGCATGAAGTTATATTGTAGACCTACTTGGAAAATACTACTACTAGTGCATACTCCTCCCATCAATAAATTTTCACTAATTTCGTGCTGGATTGAGTGAATTCTGTTGAGCCAATCACCAATAGGTTAGATATTTTCTTCCCATGATCAAGGAGTTGTGTTCACATATGGAGTTAATTTCTTTTGATTTTGTTATTATATATAGTAAATCAAGATCAAACATGAAGTATATTTTGTTAGATCTCTGTCGGTACGTATAACCAGATAGCAAGATCACAACCTAGCAGCTAGGCATAGATTGAAGATTGCAAGGCTACTTGTTTTCCACTTCTAATTACAACTCCCCCCCTCTATTTTCAAATGCTACTGAAAGTCTCCACAAATGGTAGTTTATATAAGCAAAAACTATATGCATCTTAATTTGATTTATTAAAAAGAAAGGGCTATGAAATAAAATATTTTTGGGATCATTTAACGGTTAACCACTGTATATATAAAGTGAATGCAATTAGGGTCCAACTCTTTGTTTAGTTATTTGGCCGACAATTGGATTTTTCGTTAGAGAGTCTTACATTCATTTGAAGACATGAGTCATCCTAAATTAATATCACTCGATGCCAAACTCAAAATCATTTTGTTATTGTGAATTATAATTAAAGATTTCGTGTTTGTTTGAGCAAAGAAGGAGGAAAGAAGGAGGAAATTAGTTTAACTATACATTACCATTTGGTTGTTTCCGACTGTAAAATAATGTTTGATTATTGTTTTATAACAAAAAAAAATAATGACGGTCGAGATAGAGATAACATGTTTCTATGTCGTTTCTGTTTCGATAAAGATTAATTTAAATATTATTTTAAAAACATATTTATTTTTCCATTTTTATTTTCATCATCGTTATCAAACATCGTTACCAAACATGTTTAATTGTATTTTTTTAGACAAATTCGTAGATTTAATGGTGGAGTGGTTGATATGGACTTGTCGTGAAGACTCTCTAGAACAATAAAAACCCTAATGTGGTTGTAGATTCATCCTTGGTATGCTACTTGTCAAACACTTCGAAATAATATAAGAATATTGGTAATTGATCTCATCGTGACGTCTTTTCCGGTGTGTTTATGCAAGAAATACGGTGATTAAGCAACTTTTATAAACGAATATATAACTATGCGTGTGTTTACGTTCCAAGAGAAGAATTAATCAAGGAGAGATAATTTTGTTTCCAACGAGGGTGCAAAATATTCAAAAAGGTAGTTGCATGTCAATATTGAAGAAGTTATCCGATAAGGAGATGTATGCTCAGATCATGTCAGGCTGTAAGAGTCCAAGTGCATATGTTTCTTGTAGATCTTGTAGTCTCAAGATTCAGGGAGCAGTGAGAAATAGTGTAAGGATAATTCTGAAGGAGTTAAAGTACTACTCCTAGCTAGCTAGGGTTGCTTGAGCACCTTCCCTTGAATTATCCAAGAATGAAGCCATAGGTACTTGTTTTCAGCAAGCTAGCTGGGAGAGCTGAGCAAATTGCTTTACTTTACAAAAAAAATTCTTGGTGATAACCTCATTGCTATTAATTAATTCCACGTGGCTTATATATATATTAATGGTTTGAATTGTTATTAATAATTTCTTATTTTTCCTTCAGTATATAGAGACCACCCAATACCCATAAGTTGTTGAAATTCTTCAATTTCCTTCCCTTTTCTCGTCAAATATATGTAACAAAATAAAATTTTAATTTCATATATACAATGACCTCAACCGGTGATCTTCATTTTAAACAGGAATTATTTTGTCGTTTGGGCTTTGAGATGTTTATAGGCCTAATAAATAATTGGGCCGTAAACCAAAACACGTATCGTAGCCCATTCAAGAATACCTAAGAATAAATGGGCCAATAAATGACCTTCCTCTAGTTTTCAATTAGAGCCCATTGCAAGAAGCAAACACTGGAAACCCTAATTTGAATTTGTTCCCTCATCCTTCTGGTTAAGTTTATTCGATTTGCAAGAGGTTTTGAAAGCAATCAGACAACATTAGCTTTGTGACTTTCAGGTATCATCTCTTTCTTTTCTTCTCTTACACCACTTTGTTTCTGTTGCTGTGATGAAAGGAACGAAAAAGAAAAAAGAACAGAAACATCTATATTGCTTGTATGTCTTTTTGAGTAATGATGATTGATGTTTGTACATTATGATTCGTAAGATATTGAGATTTAATTTGGTTCTTAGTTTTAATATTTTGGGGAATTTGTGAGCTTTTTAATGATTGGCACCTCCTTTTAGGTTTTTATTCATCAAAGGAATGAAAATGCTTAACTATGACGATGAACCTATTGAGAGTGGATTAAATTCAAGCTTCTTTAATTTGGGGTTGAGAATTCTGTTTGTTATTGTTTATGCAGTTGGTGGAGATAGACAGAAATGTTAGAAAACGAAGCAAACCCGACAATCAGTAAGTCAACTGGCTTGCCTAGGAAGCGTTTTTATCGAGCACGAGCGCATAGCAATCCGTTGAGTGATTCGCATTTCCCTGTTCCGATTTCTCCTAGTCATGTTGACTTCTCGCTTCATTACCCTCAATTCTTTTCCTTGTCTTGTGAAGTTGGCTGTATCAAAATGGTTCAGTTTGCTGATATTGGTTGTGGTTTTGGGGGGCTTCTTGTTAGTCTTTCAACACTTTTTCCAGAGACCTTGATGATTGGGATGGAGCTTAGGGATAAGGTGGCAGAGTACGTTAAGGAAAGGATTTTAGCATTGAGGACAACAAATCCCGGTCAATATCAAAATGTCTCTGTAGTGCGCACCAATTCGATGAAGTACCTTCCCAATTACTTTGAGAAGGGGCAGCTTACAAAAATGTTTTTCCTGTTTCCTGATCCTCATTTCAAAGAGAAGAATCATCGTAGACGAGTGATCAGTCCACATTTGCTTGATGAGTATGCATATGTTCTAGAGGTTGGTGGAATTATCTATACGATTACAGATGTGGAAGAACTTGGAGAGTGGATGAAGACTTGTTTGGATAATCACCCCATGTTTGAAGCCCTCACAGAGGAGGAACTTCAAGCAGATCCAGCCGTGAAACTCTTGTGTACAGCAACTGAAGAAGGGCAAAAGGTTGCTAGGAATGGGGGACAAACTTTTCAAGCAGTCTATAGACGTATTGCACTCTCTCTTTGATGCATATTGGAACTCTTAGGCTGTTGATGCTCGATCGTTAATGGGAGTCATGAGTCATGACAGCCAATTTTGTAGGGTTTTTTTTTTGTTTTTAGCTGTTCTCGTTAGCTGTTTGCGGCCTCACTCTTATTTTGCAGTTATACAAATACATGTTTCCCAATAGAGTTTTGCCTGGCTGAAATCTGACTTGGAAGATATATGCGATTGTTTAACACATGGATTGTAAAATCAAAATAGTAATAAGATGAACACTTTTATCTAAATTGTTATCTGTGTAACATCCTACTTCAGAATGAAAGCTGCATATCATTCTCTTTTCTTTTTTTCCCCTCTGCTGTATCATGATAAAGAAAAAGAAGAAAATCAACCTAAACCAAGGGGGCTAGCTTTTCTGGTGTCATCTTCGCCATTACTTTGCTCTGTCAGCGAGTCCCCAGCAGGACTTTACTGCTTCCAGACACTTATAGCCTAATTGCTCAAGTCATGTCCCTTTGGTTGTCATTCGCTGTCTACCCAATAATACCCAATATCACAATTCATTCTTGAAACCATCTTTTTGTCGGTCTGTGATTCTTCAAGGTATTAACAAGAAAACAAAAAATTTAGGCTTCTGTATATCAATCTATCATGCTTGTTATACATTTTGACCTACTTTAATTTATTGTGTTTCAAAGCATGATCATTACATCATTATTCTTTAGGTTCTTTGTGGATTTAAATTTCATTTCAAACGAGAATTAACCCAGTGGTTAAGATCTTCAGAGGTTAAGAACCTTTCCATCAGGATTTTTCGTCAAATTCACTAGACCAAATACCCTGACAACTCAATGATCTTGTCAATTAACCAACCAAACAATAACCGCTTCGCATTTATCTGATGTCAAGAATTGTCGATGTGAAACCAGTTCAGGAATCATTCAAGCTTTGCATAAACATGAACAAGAAAATAGATCCATTTCATTTTTTTCTTTTTATAAGATGAAATAGCTATGACTGAATAGTGAATAGAGAGCTCAAGTTTTCAAATTACTATTTTGCTCAAACAAGTATCCAACGAATGTATCGTGCGCACACATTCAATATCTATAACTGTTGTAACCTCCTGCACCTCCTGCACCGGGAGATCCATACCCTCCTATACTTGAGGATCCATACCCTCCTAGATGTGATGTAAATGAGGATGAAGGGTAGCCACTTTCTGCAATTTGTGAATATGCATTCAATCCTACATCTATCTTCCCATACATATTTGGCGTTGGTTCCTTGTGATTACTAATGAACTCCTGCAAACAAGATTCAAGACATTAGCTGCAGGTCATAGGGAGACTACAAAAATTAATCATTTAATACTTCCTGTTAAGTGCTAAAATCACCAAATTTCTATGATTTGAACATGAATGGAATGTCAATGGTGTATGAATATCAAAGTTTTATGCTGGAAAAAATGTGGAAATTAGACCCAAAATGTGGAGATGAGCAAATTCCAGGTCCAAATGTATATGCAGACAGATAATCAAGGAAGACGAGTGAATGAATACGTGTGCATGTGGTGGGTTGGTGGGGGGGGGGGGGTTGAGGAAAAATGTTGGTACGTAGCAAAACTAACTTGCTATTAAAGACACCTACCTGTATAAGCTGTTGCGCCATCTGAACCTGAGAACTGGTACCCTTAATTTCCACGGTGATCTCATCAGGCAAGCCTCTGCTCTCTTGTATTGAAAGGATTGCCCCACTGGTACGACGAATATAGGCAATATTGGATCCAGCAACACCAATGATATCCTCAGCATATGACAGAGGTACTTGCATTGTCTGTGTCACCTGAACAAGATAGTAACAGTGTTCTCAATCTATCCCAAGTAACATGGAGACATGAAATAACAAATGATATTTTGATTGATCAGCATGCTTGCTCTAAAGATTGTTCCAAGAAAAAAATGAAGACAGCAGAACTGTTAAGCCACACAGTTTCCCCCATCTAGGCAATTAAATTCAGCCTTAGGCATGATGCTAGAGCATAGTTAGACAGAGAAAAAAACATAACATTCGAAGTGGTGGTAAGCCTTAGGAAGAAGAGGCATGGAATTTGAGAATCATTTAGCAAATCTTTAGGAACCAGAAACGTTCTAATTTAGATGATAAGCCTTTTTGACATGAGCATGCATGTCAGGAAGAACCATAATCAATCAGCCCTAGGCATGCTGCCAAAGCATAGGAAAATAACAGGGTTTTCCAGTCTTAGGCACGGTGCCAAAACAAAAATAGGAGATAAGAACATCACATTATAAGATGTCATGGCAGAAGAGGCATGGAATTTGGGAGTCATTTTCCTAACTGCAAAAGTTTAAGTGAAGGAACCAGAAATGCTAAAGATAAAACAAGATTTTTTGTCATGAGCATGCACGTCACAAAGAACTATAACCAATCAGCCAAAATCATACTTGACTATAATATAAGAACAAATAGATAATTAAACCAACCTGAGTTACTATAGGAGCAGTAGCACGGCCAAGTCCAGTTGAACGTAACCCAACAAGTCCAGGATCTCCATAAAGTGAGAATCCAGGTTGTGAGATTTTGTGTTCAAAATGTGTTTCATGTTCATATATTGATGGATCCCGCTTCAAAGATAGGGAATAATCAGAAATAATCCCACTTGAAAATGCAGGAGCAGAATGCAGCGAGGGCTGAGCATTATCAGCGCAGGCATCTGCAGGGCGTTCCAGTGAAATTGTTGCATTGTACTGCAAAAGAACTTGGGTTACTTCATGATTCTCATAGTCAAAATCCAGCAACTTTAAATTGTTGGACTTACAGTTTTCTCAAATATAGGAATGACACTGTGATCAACCAAAAACTTCCTTAGATGTCCTATTACTGCTTCTAATGCTTTAAAAACCTTCATAGCTTCACCATGTATTTCCACAATTCTCTCATCTGAAGTAGCATATGTGGGTATATCATCTACGAGTAAAAAAAGAGCATCAGAGTTTGTACCAATTGAAAAAAGGAGAAAAAATCAGATAAATAGTGACACCTAGAGGAGTTATCAGTATAGCAATCCTTAAGTAAACATCGTCAAATTCCAGTCCATCCGAGCAAAGGGCCTTGGAAAATCGAGTCCAGAGAACCAAAATAATAACATGTTACAATCTTTTAGTGAAAACTGGTCTTCAGTTGCTTAGAATTTGCATCTATAAAAAACGTTATGTTATAAAAGCTTTCTTAAAGTTAGTAACACAAATTGAGGAACCACATACAGGAAAAGAACACAAAGTTTGAAATAGAAACTGTAAATTGAAATAGAAATAGAAATAGCACAGCACGCCACTGCCTCTATACTTTCTGCTCAATTTTGTTTTCAACAAAATGCAACTTGGTCAAATCCAATTGCTTAAATAAAGAGGAAAATGATTGTTTGAAGCATACCTTCTGCCATAACACGCACAACTACACCACTGTTTTCCTGTATTGATTTGATTATGGATCCTTGCTTCCCAATTAAGTTAATTGCCTGTGAAGATGCAACCAGTAACCTTATGGAACAAAATGCAGAGCCAGCAGCAGCAGCAGCAGCGGCTGAACCTGTGTTGTCACCCTCACCAGGAGATAGACCGCTCACACGCTTGAACACTCTCAATACTGCATCCATTGCAGGAGATAGTGGAGCTTCAGGCTCTTCTTTACCAGAAATCAGAACCTGAAAAGAAACATCTACATTAATCATAACAGTTCCAGGAAGGAGTAAAACTGTGACTCAATACAAAGAAAATCATAACACAAATAATTCAAACTGTTCAATCCAATATGGCTATTTACAAATAGACCAGAGCTTTTCCATCTTACTTCCATTCACCAACAGTAGTCGAATCAGCCCAAGTCTCTCCTAGGGCCTTTACATTCAACGAGTAAACACAATTAGGACTAAGTTCAGCTTCCTACAGCTTGCAAACAAAACCCATGAAGGAGTTCTTATTTGGGTTAAATTGAACTTTCAAATGGTGTTCATCCAAGCTCATGAACATGTGCCATATATTTAATGATTCATATCAACTTTTCCATTTCATGATTTTGTTTCTTCACACTCACTCATTTACATTGAAGAAATCACTCAAAATAACACCAACCTCAACTTTTGTTAATATAATATAAACCTGTCCCTTTTTTTTTCAAAACTCAAAAGCCACCAACAGAAGTGATCAACTTCATGTCAAATTCAACACAATAAATTAAAAAAATCTGACTACAATACTCCAAACCTCGAGTCCTTCTACAAGTTAATTCATCTACTCTTAGGGTTTTCCTTCTAACATTAAAGCTACGAGATTTTCAATTCTTGTTTACATTCATTCACAGTAGAATTAGCCAAGCCTCCCTTCAGGGTGTTTTAGAATCAACAAAAATATATATATATATATATATATATATATATATATATATATATATATATATAAAATTAAGGCTAGGGTCAGCTCATTCAAGCTCGTGAACATGGAATATGTATCTAACAATTCATAACAGATTTCCCATTGCATGATATTGTTATTATAATACCAAACAATAAAACAGATACTCCTATTTAACAGAAAAAAATAACAAAAAACAACACCAAGATCCATCCTTCTTATTTTAATATGCTGCAATCAAAACTGAAAATCGACCAACAGAAACTCTCAACTCAACAACCTGTGCCTCAAAACACTCCAAATTCTTCTCAGTTCCCAAAAATAAATTAAAAAATTAAAAATCCCTTCTTTCACACAAAATCCCACAAAAAGGCACAAACTTTAACATCCAAACCCCCAACTTCAACAAAGATATTAACAAAGCACAGAAGACACAAACTTTAACACTAAAAAAACAAGCTTTAACACTAAAAAAACAAGCTTTAACTTACAATTCTATCAGTAATACCAAGAGGACCTTCAAGAATACGAATCCGAGCACGTGTCTCATCACACATTTTCTTCACCAACTCTCCTTTCCGTCCAATTATGCTCCCTACTTTCGATACCGGCACTATTAACCTAAACACATTGTCTCCTGGCCATCCCGGCCACTTATCCTGTGATTGTGACTGCCCTTGTTGCTGTCCTGCCTCTGTCAGTGCTTCCGTTCCCGTTTCTGCTCGCTTGTTAATGGCGTTTGCTTCTGTTTGCTCTGAACTGAGCGTTGTTGCGGCTGATGAGTCCATATCGATCGTTGATTGAATAATTTGGGATCCACTTAGGCTTTAATTGAAGAAATTTGGGATTCAATTAGGGTTTACGTATTTTTTCTCTCTGTGTGCGTGAGAGAGAGTGATTTGTGTCGTTGATAAGGAAAAAAAAAAGAAGAACAAAAAGAGAATTGTTTTTTAGTACCATGTCGTCTGGGAGATATTTCTTTTAGAGTAGGCGACGAGTCGTTGTTTTACCTGAATTATTATTATTATTATTATTAATTATAGGTTAGTGATGACAAATTTTTTTTTAACTTTTTTTTATTCTATTTTAGAATTTAAATATTATTTTTTACACAAAAAATAAACTAAATCACTTAGTATTATTTAGATATGCGATTTTATAGGAATAAGAGTTGATATTTTTATGAGTTGACTTTTTAATTGAACAACTTAAAAAAAATCTTTTAGATCTAAATCCACTATCCAATTACTAAGTCTTAGATAATGAAAAGCGCAACTAATAAAATTAATTTACTTGAATTTTACCAGGCATTCAATGCTAGTTTTTTAATTAAAAAATTTAGAGAATTAGTTAAGTATACTATATTTCTCAATCTCGCAAAAACATGAGATTTATCGTAAAAATAATTCATAAATCTTATCTTTATATGAAAAGAAATACAACTCTAAATCCTCAAAAATTAAACCAAATAAAATAGCATTATTATTATTTTTTTTCATTACAAGTATTTGAATGAATATACCTTTATCATGATGACCAAGTTGAAATTTAAAAAATAACTCAACCCACTCCATTAATCAAGAGAAAGAAGGTTTGCACTTGAGATTGTGGCCTAGTGGGGAAAGAGATTTGTTTTTTTTCTCTGTATTCGGGTTCGATTCTTTTTATGCATGCTTGTCACCCTCATGGTGTCTTATTGTTCACTGGACTTGCAAGGTATTCAGTGGATCTAGAAATTAGTCGTGGTGCGAGTAAACTGACCTGAACATCTCAGGTTATAAAAAAAAATAAAGAGAGAGAGAAGGTCGGTGAGAATCTCATTTCCCTTTACTATAAGATACAAGAAGATAAGAGATTTTACTATGACTCTTTTCAAAAAGAAAAACAGAGAAATTCCAACATACAGAGAGTAATCTTTTCTTTAATTTTCCAGGCCAACACAAGGAGGTATTTTTTCCCTTTTCCTGAAAATACAAATACGTAAGCTAATATTTTATTATTATTATCATATCTAGATTCAAAGTTTATTTTCGAGCAAGCTGATGCAGCCGACCTTGTAAAACTGAAGGTTCATGTGAGTATTTGATATTACTGGATAAAATACTGATTCAAACAGACTATTTGAATACCATGAATTAAACATGTTGAGAGAAAAGATATAGTTTTGGGAGACTATATTAACTCTTAAAACTAAAATAATAGGAGATTTGACTATTAAATCGAATTCAAATTTTTTCATGTGATTCTATAAATATTTTTTTCCTTTGAGAAGCCATTGCGTCGTCGTTTATTAAATTGATGGATCTTTTAGAACTAAGCCTAAAAATTATTGTTTGGGTTAATTTTATTATTTTTATTTTGGATTTTCTTTTAGTTTTCTTAATATTTTTAGATTTTATATTGTTTTGTAGTTTTTCATGACCAAGATCTTGTAAACATTTCGAAGAGGCAAACACTATATATTTAAATTTCAAAGAATAAAATTGTAAATTGTAAATTTATATTTACAATTCTTTTTACTCATTAAAATTCTTGTATTTTCTATGATATTGCTTTGTTATTAGCTTCCACATGCATCAGAAGCTAAACTTTCCACTAAATGGAGATCCTATGACAAGAGAATAAGATTTCAACGATGCAAACCTCCGAAGGTATATATAAGATCAAAATATATAAATTGTAAAAGTTCAAAGTGATACAAGAGCATCCTCTTCCTCTTGGGGCGAGAATTTTAGGTGTTGGGATTGAATTGGATCAGTGGCCTATACAAAGGTATTAGGAACCATGATGAAGCAGTACAAAAAAAAAAAAAAACTCATTAGGTTTTCAATTGAGATGCTATGATATGATCCAGTGATATATTAAATTAAATTAAATTTGCTCGCTACTATCAAATTCGACTCCCAAGTAACAAAAATTCCCAGGGAACCCTGAAAGAAAATATGATGCCCAATATCATCAACAAAAGGTCCAGGAATAGCAAACACCTATATATATATATGCAAGTTCATGTATCAAAAGAGTTGATTCACATATGAAACTAGTTAAGGAATCAAGATTTGTAGCAGAAGCATACAGTGTTTTTAGTGGCAATCTGAGCCTTCCATGCATGGATAGCCCAGCACCAGCTCCCATCACGATTCCATCAATAAGTGCAAGCTTCAAGGCCCAATTGCATAGATTAAAAAATTAACAAGAGTGAAGAATTATATTCCTATGATATCATTCATGGTGCCAAATAACTTGTTTACATGCCGCAGGCTTTCCATATGCGGCAACTACATAGTCCAGCATGAGTTGTTTCTTGTAAGAATTTGCAGCATAACTCCAATGCCCTGCTCATCCAAGAAGATCATAAATTTTAATAAATGGCATCAAACATTAATTCTCCCTTCACTTCAAAACTTCCATGAAGATAATTTTCACCTGCAACCATAATATATGTCGTCATAACATCACCTCCTACACAGTATAAAAAACAGTGCTATTAGCATTGGATTTTAGCAACGGAACAAATCAGTCGCTGTTTTAACAATGAAATGTGTATATATGATTTTTTTGCCGGCAACAGATTTTAGTTTTATATGCAACAAATGATTTTAGTCGCTAATCATCCCATTTTTTCAGCCTTTCCATTACCCTGCAAGACGGAGTTGAAGATAATGCTCATATTAATTGGATAATAATGGCATTGGCAATGACAGATGAACGACTCACTCAGAGTTGAACCATTTTTTAATGTCCAATCACCTGTTCTAATATATGATTAAAACTCTAGCAAATCTTCTAATCAGTTCTTACCTACAATATCACAACTTTGACTTTAGGATCAACCTCGTAGGCATTCAACTCCTTGGTCATTTGAGAGATCTGTCAACAAAATAAATTAATTATTAATTGATAATACCATTCTGAATACCTCCAAAGCATACCTAGAAGAACATAGAGATAATAGCAGAAATATGGAGTTTAATTGACTTACGTACAAGTTCTTATTCAAAATTCATTAGAAATGTTATAAGGTTCTCTTACGTATTCAAAAACCAATAATCAGCAGCTGTTTCGATTTTTCGAATCAAACCAATTTTCCACCGTTCAAGAACTCTTCAATGTTAAACGACCGGGGTCGTCTGTTGGCGTAGGCATGTAAGGTTTTCTCTCTGCCTTCTCTTTTTTTTTGGCAGTTGTGTGCTTTTATTAACATAGAAAAAAAAACATTTTCCCAGTTTTATTTTAACTGAAAGAATCACTTTCCTTAATTAATAAGAAGATTGTGATAATATAGAGTGATTTTCTCTTCAAATTACTTGTTTACATGTTTGCATTACATTGGGTCTGACGATGATTTATTTATTTATTTTAGATTTAATAAAAAAATATTTAGATGGTAGATAACTGTATGATATTTTCATTAAAATCAGTTTAATGGATTAGCTTTGAAATCTCCCGGCTTCTTATCTAGTCTAAGTTTTAAATTAAATGATGTGAGAGTTGTCGTGATGTGATTCAGTCAACTTTGTTTGTTGGTATAAAGATAAATTGGATGACCGATAAAAAAATAAGGATAAAATTGAAAAAAAAATGAAAAAAAACTTTTCTAATCTGACTCCTTATCTAATTTAGGTTCAAAACTAAACATGTGGAATTTACCTTAACGTGAGGTAGTTTATTTGACTGATATAAAAATAACTTGAATGACTAATAAAAAAATTAAAAAAAAACTCTATTTTTTACCTAATCAAAATTTATAATTAAACACGTTGGATTTACCTTTACATAACCTATACTTGCACCGACTTAAAAGCCATCTAAATATCGTAAAAGAAACTGAAGATGTATTTGAGAAAAAAAATCAACATAAAAAAAAGAGAAAATTAAAAATAAAACCTGCTTCACTGTTCAAGTTTTTGAGGTTGCGAAGTATAACTTCTTTTATTTCCATATCATAACACAACTGGGACCGCGCGTGGACTACTAAATTTTCTATCCGAAGCCGAAAGTTCAATAGCATATCATAAAGATTTATAGATCAAGAACTATGCTTTATGGAACAGGTTATATTAATTGATATATTGAAAGTAAAAGGTGTAAGAAATGAAGTGTCCTTTTGTCTCCTGCATATCATGTAGAATGTCAAACAAATTAAATGCCGTATCTACCCAACCAAGCTACAAGTAGAGTGTCCCTTTGTCTTCTGCATAACGTAGTAAAACAAATTAAATGCCGCATCTACCCAACCAATGCTACAAGTAGAGTGTCCTTTCGTCTTCTGTCAAATAAATTAAATGCCGTATCTTCCCAACCACTACAAGATCATCCACCCACCCTGATGTCTCTTTTACCTCGTCTATATGTCTTCTCAGCACG
>Ga0307518_10001118_pt1 | contig 20135 bp, 14 predicted proteins | sample 25_EM_MG_FD_203889 | JGI IMG/M metagenome (GOLD analysis project Ga0307518, IMG submission 203889) | Populus trichocarpa ectomycorrhiza microbial communities from riparian zone in the Pacific Northwest, United States - 25_EM | ecosystem: Host-associated > Plants > Roots > Unclassified | place...
TAATTTTTTTCAAATTATCTTTTTCAATTTTATTTTTTTAATATTGAGTTGTTTGTGAATTACAATTACAAGTCATTACAAATAAGGCTAAATCATGTGGGGAAGCACTGTAGCTTTCATCACAAAAAACTGTAAATTGCTACAGTGTTTCCAACATGATATTTTTTTTCTTTTTTTGGTGTTTGTTTTGTTTTTTTTTTTTTCTAAAATTGTCTTTGTCGATTTTTTTTTTAATATTGAGCTGATTAAGAATTTAGCTTTGCAATTTTTTTTCTTTAAAACACTGTGAATTGGTGCAGTGTTTTCCCATATGATTTTTTTATGATTTTTTTCAAAATTATCTTTGTCGATTTTTTTTGAATATTGAGTTGGTTAAGAATTATAATTACAATAAAGCTAAATCATATGAGGAAAGCGTTGTGGTTTTTCTCACAAAACACTGTGGATTGCTACAATATTTCTTTAAATGGTTTTTTATTTTATTTTATTGGGAAAAACGCTATAGTTTTCCTCACAAAACATTGTCAATTGCTACAACGTTTTTCCTCATGGGTTTTTTTCCTTCCAAAATTATCTTTGTTGGTTTTTTTTTTAATATTAAGTTGATAGAGAATTTAGCTTTGTAATTTTTTTTGCTTTTTATTAACTGAAAAGCTAAATCATGTGACGAAAGCACTGTATCTTTCCTCACAAAACACTATAGATTGCTACAAATCATTTTGTTTAGTCTCTAAGTTTTTTATCATCAATACAATTTTTTTTTTCCGTCATGAAATATTTACTCCATCATACCTTTAATTTTTATTACTTATCTAACACTGGTTCACAATTATAACACTATCAAGTGCATTTTTTTTATAAGCCTGCGGCAGCGCGTGACCATGTTATCTCGTACAATACTCTAAAAGGCGTGGGGAAAGTACTATAGCTTCCCCCACACCTTTTATGCATTAGTGTTTCACTGTGCACAGTGAAACTCTTAACTGTTTTTTTTTGTTTTTAATTTTTTTTCGTTTTTTTTTCCTGTTTTTTTTTTGTTTTTGTTTTTTATGCCTTTATGGGTTTTTTTTTGCTTTTTTTTTTCTTTTAATGAATTTTCTTTTGTTTAATTTAGTTTGTTAATGTGAATTTTTTTTTTAGTTATCAGACTTTCATGACACGGATCTCGGGTTTGACAGGTTAACCTGGTTTGACGAGTTAACCCAGATTTTTTTTTTGCTTTTTTCCTTTTTAATCAATTTTTTTCATTTAGTTTTGTTTGTTAATTTTTTTTCGTTTAACCCGTCGATTTTTTTTTCTATTTAGTTATCAAACTTTCATGACGCTAATCTCAGGTTTGACGGGTTAACCTGATTTGACGGGTTAACTCAGTTGATTCATATTTTTTTTTTCTTTTTCCTCATTAGTAACATGCTTATGTCTTTTCTTTGTTTTTGGTATTTTTATTTTTAATTAATTTTTTTTTAATTTACGTTGTTAATGTTCAATTTTTTTCTATTTAGTTATCAAACTTTCTGACACGGATCCGGGGTTTGACAGGTAACCTGGTTTGACGGGTTAGCCCAGTTAATTCTGGGTAACTCGTCAATTTTTTTTTCAATTTAGTTATCAAACTTTCACGACACGAATCCAAGATTTGACGGGTTAACCTGGTTTAAAGGGTTAACCCAGTTAATTCAGATTTTTTTTCTTTTTCTTCATTAGTTTTTTTCTTTCTATTGGTTTTTTTTTTCTAATTAATTTATTTAATTATCACACTTTTATGACACGACCTTGCAGCCAGACCCGCATCCAAGGCTATTGGGTCTGATATTGCAGTTAGACCTACCGGGTCATGTAAGTTTAATGTTATTATTAATATTATAAATATTACTTTTGGGTCAGACGTTACAGCCAAACCCAAGATTCTTGAATATAGTTTTGCAGAAAGACCTAACACTTTTAGATCTTTGCATTTTCTTGGTATTTTTTATATAAAAAAAATTAACTCGCGGCATCGCGCGGGTCACGTAACTAGTTTTTTATTAGAACCCGTTTGGTATATTGACTGTTTATTTGCTAAAAATTTAATTTTTTTATTTTTTAATTATTTTAATATATTAATATTAAAAATAAATTTAAAAAATAAAAAATATTTTAATATATTTTTAGTTGTAAATCACTAATATCAACCACCCTGTAAGAGAGAAGTCAGGAGTAAAAGAAGCAAAGAAAATTACTGGTAATTAGTGAAGACACGTTCCATGTCTATGTCGCGCCACTCTGGTAGTTATAGCTATCGAAGGTGGCAACGAAGCCCACCTTCATCTTCATCTCCTCAAAGAACTAGATTCTATCCTATACTTAGATTTCTTCTGTCCAATAACTCAAGCAATCTGATTCTCCGTTTTCTTTTCTTACTCCAAATTCTTAAAAGCAAAATAAGAAAGTGAAAGCATAAACAACATGATGAAGACCATCATTTCACGCTTGCTACATTCACAGTCTCCACCATTTCTTAAACCCCAGTAAGTGCTAGCAATTTCTAAATAACATGTTAGTGATTTTGTTTTTTCATTTCTTGAAGTTATATGGCTCTATTCTCATCTGGGTTTTTATCAATTTTCTGAATTGAATGATATATCTATAATTGACTTGCTAAAATTACAAGAAGTTAACTATGTAGGAGGAAGTTTTTTCTGATGATTAAATGAAGGATTGAAAGTGTTAATTACTTACAAGAATTTGTGTTTGTCAACACGGATATGACCACATTTGATGACCATTAAACATACATGGCTGGATTATTAATTAGCTTTTTAATGATTAAATAGATCAAAGATGAATTATGGTGAAAAAGGAGATGGGATGATAAAATGTTGTAATTATAACTGTTCGTGAATCTGCTGTGCATGTTAATGAGTGATCATTGGAGAGGATATTCGTAAAAGATATGAAGGATGCTGGGTGAAACAGGGGTATGCTTTTGGGGCTCGTTGCAATTGTTAATGTGCTTGGCAAGTTTAAGGAGATAGTTTATCTAATGGTCAGTGTTGGATGTATCTGAAGGTGATAAAAGTACCATAATGTGGCTGAAGCGAATCATACATGAATTTTAATGGACCCAATGTCATACTAAAATGATCTATTATGATTGATTCACACTTCTTTCACATATTTTCTTGCATTTTTTTTTATCCAAACCAGAGATTTTAAATCATTTCATCCTGAATTTTTCCCTCAATAGACCGAATTTATATTATCGCATTACAGCTTTCGTTTATTACACCTGCTCCTGGTTTTTAATCCATTATATCTTCATGGAAAATCATTTCAGTTGTTACCGAGACAGTTCACTGTTTGCAGCTAGAATTGGAAGATTCTTGTCTACAGGCTCTGAGAAGGTTGATGGATCATCAAAACTTGAAGAAGCAGAGAGAGAGGAATTTACACCTCCAAGAGAAAAGGTTTCTTGCTCTGTTATAAAGAGACACCTCTCAGATGATTATTCTCTATTTAGAAGTAGTTGATATTATTTTCTTGCTCACTAGAAAGCGATTGGTTTAGCTACTTGTTTTAGGTGGAAATGGATTTGTTGGGTCACATATATGCATAGAAGCTCTAGCCCATGGTTTGAATGTATCCAGCTTGAGCAGGTATTACTTCCTTAATAGGGATCAAGAAAGAACCGAAGGTTTTAGAATACTGCCATTGCTAATTCAACTTTTACTTATCAGGTCGGGAAAATCTTCTCTACATGATCCTTGGGCTAACGACATAGTCTGGCATCAAGGTTACCCATGAGTTGTATTTTTGTTGTTCCTTCCCTCCTTATTGGAATGTGAAGAGTAACACTCCTTTTCATTCTTTGCCGACAGGAGATCTGCTTTCACCTGATTCACTAGGGAATGCACTGAATGGAGTGACCTCTGTGGTATGAGATCTTTTAATCAGTTCTCTTTAGTATTAGATAACATGATCAGAAGATGAAAAGGAGAAGAAAAGTTGAGTTCAAGTACTGATATTAATCATATAATTTTGTATTTGCAACCGCTGCTATGGTCTTGTCAATCATTATGGCATGTGTTGGTTCTTTTGAGTCTTTTGACAAAGTAGAGCATGCTGTTATTGAATAGACTATATTTGTTAGAAAAAAATGACAGAATGATCACACTTTGGTTATTGGCAAGTTAGACGTTGGTAACATACAAGTATATTCGTGAAGTTTTATGTTCCATGCAGTGATACGTATTGGATTATCATGTGCATTAATGATAGGGTTTTTTAGAGGAGAGATTTTTAGTTGTTAACTTGTGCTTGTCATTCTAATTTCTGCTAAGATTACTTTAGCAGTTGGTTTACCTAGTGTGGAGACCTTGTAATTATCCTGTCTGTTTTTAAAATGAGGTATTATCTTCTCAATTAGTTTCATAAGAAAACATTAAATCTGATTACAACTTGACAAAGTAAATGCTTCGTTCTTCATCAATTGTAAGTTTGAGTTGTGAGAATTCTTTTGATGCTTGGATAAATGCTTCAACATTATGCTAGTTCTTGTTCTATTGCAAAACTCACAACGATTGCATCTTTAGTGATATGATTTGTTTCATTTGATGGTGTAAATTTTTGTGGGTATATTGCTTTGAGACTGCTAATTTGTATATCAAAATGTTGTGGCATATATACACAAACACAAATTTTTGCGCTAAGACACAAATGCCTCTCTAAGTTTGTTGAGTTTCAAAAATTTGTATTGCAATGAAAATCCACTTTTAAATAACATTCTTGGGTAGATGTTGGTTGTTGTTTTGATTTTAAGTCAACTTTTGTAGATCTCATGTGTTGGAGGTTTTGGCTCAAACTCTTACATGTATGACATCAATGGAACTGCAAATATAAATGCTATTAGAGCTGCCTCAGAACAAGGTTTGGTCTTTTTCTCTGAACATTTCCTTTTTTTAACTATTTAATCATGTCCTAAATATTCAATATATGGCTATCATTAATTTATTTTTTCAGAAAATTTCTGTCATAAGGATTGAAAGATTAGTTGGTGATTTATGCAAGAATAAAAAAGCAAGGACAAGGGAAGCCGCTTTGGCTAGAGGATGAACTAGGAAGTAGAGAGATTGCCTTTGTTTTTTTTTATTAGGAATTATCATCTTTAATAATCTTTGAGTTATTGCCTTAGGTTGATAAGTGCCTCCACATTCTGCCAATAGTTATTGGGCTCACATGCCACATTTAGTAGGACAAGACTAGTCCATTGGCCCGCGCTACGACATAAGACGAAGCGAAAAAAAATTTAAGCGCAAAAAAAATAACTAGGCATTGGTGACATATCTCCTAAAAAAGAAATAGATTTTAACCATAAATTGAACAATATTTTTTTTTTATCTAATATTGAGATTGAAAAACATTTGATCTACTTAGGTTAACGAGGGTTGACCTGTGAAATTCATGGGGATATTTTTGAAAAAAAACAAATTGAAAAGATCAATCATGAATTAACTGAATGATAAATGACAAAATGGGTAAAAAAAAAAACAGCATTAAATTAAAAAAAAAAACTAATTGAACACGTCATCAAAGTCAATAAATTTTTTATTCCAGAGATTATTTTTCATTTAATTATATGACAATAAAACGCTTGATAATTGTTTTAGGAAACATTTTCTTTAAAAGAAAAAAAGCCATGATAGGCACGTGGAACCAAGATAGCAAAGGTAGATCATTGATAATAAATGGTGAAATTGCATTCTTTTAGGTTTGAGTTAAATAAAAAAAGTAAATCATCGATAACAAATGATGAAATCATATATTTTTTTTTAAATTGAAGGGTAAAAAAAACATTAAACAAAAAAAAGAAACAAATAATAGTCCGGCGGATTAACTTGTTAAACCTGGAAAATAAAATAAAAGAACAAACATTTTTTTTTTAATTTCTTAAGGGGATGGATAACAATTTTTTTTTTTTATGACAACAGACGACGTGCTTTTGCTTTTTGCAGAATCCGGCGACCAAAGATCGCTGGAAAAACAGGGCCTAGGTTTTTTTGGCTTAAAAATTCATTTTCAATTCATTTTCGACCCAAAACACTTAGAAAACACCTTGAACATCTTGATAAACCTATCTATGGCCTCAAAAAACAAAAAAAAGCTCAAAAAACCGAAGTTAACCCGAATCTAAAAACATTCCCACGGTCAAATCTATCTCCTCGGGAAATGAGAAAGAAAAAAACACCTAGGTGAAACTTTTCTCATGAAATAGAACCCTTTGACACTGATTTAAACCATTTTTGTGGTTAGAATTGTCGTCAACGGCTACTTTCTCTCTCTACGCTGGAATCCGGCGGTCCTTTCTCGTTCTTCTCACCAAAAAAAAAATTGAAAAATGAGAGGTACCAAAATTGAATTTCTAACAACTAAAAGGACCGATCACCTATAAACCGAAAAAGATGGGGGCTTTTGTATGGAATTCAAAGCCGCCACCTATTTTAGCCGTTTTTTTTGCTTTAATTTTCTATCTTTCAATCCAATCCTCTCTTAAAAAAAGGAGCAATTGAGTGTTAATTTGGGCTCAAAAGAGCTTAACTGTGCAAAAAAAAGGTTTAAGGACTAAATTAAAAGTTTTGAAAAAATTACACTATTCCAACGCAGCGTGATTTATGAGAGAGTGAACAATGCATTATCAACAGTAAAAACACCACACGGTTTAGTTTTTGTTAATACATGATATAGGATTTTTCTGTAGTATGTTTATCATTTTCCTGATAATTGTATAAAATATTAGGCTGTTTAGCTGGGATAATCAAATATTTGGACATGCATGCATCTTGTATATTATCAAGATAACTTGTTAAGCTATTGCATATTTAAAGAATTGTACATCTATTAGTTCTATATAGCAAAAATCCATAATTTTAAGATTGGTGAAGATAAAAGCAGTTGGATAAAGATGAATTGAAAGTACAGGGACAAAAGATACTTGAAGAAGTTCAACACTAAAAAGAGAAGGAATACGTTTACAAATCTGATCCCCCTCCCTCTTTATAACTTCTGCTTGGAGCGCTGAGATTTTCACCATTTTAAGGGAATTTTGGATCAGGGAAACCCTCCAGTGGACTCTTCTTTTCCTTTTACATAAAGATTCATGAAAAAAAATTAAAGGGTTTGTGACTGTAATTGCTTAAGCTTTGTTTAAGTTTGTTCTGAATATTATTCTCTGAGGTCCTTGATAAAGCTGAGTATATGTCATCTATGGAATCCAAAGTCCACAATCAAAACAGAAGTAATGGTTATTCTGCTATGACATGGTGAAAACAGTTGGGAGAAGTCTTTAGTGAAGCTTATACCATTTGGTTCTGTTATAAAAATATATTAGAAAGTATTTTATCTGTTTTTTTCTCTTAACAGAGAGAGATCATTATGCATGTTGAGTTAGGGTTTGCTAAAATCTGTCGTTTTGGTGCTCTAGTAAAACTGCGATTGTAAAAGTTTGATATCCTTATTCTCATTTAGATATCCTTTCATACCAAGATTCTATTACCTTTTCCTTCATGTTCTATACTTTAACATTTTGTTAAGGTATTTATAATGATGGATGTAGTTCTAAAGGTGGAAACCTCCATTTCATGTTTGATTGAAATAGTGAGCTGCCTGCTTGTTTTCTTCAATAACTTGCATGATTCCTGCAAATATTTTTCCTTAGTAATCTAATGGGACACAGTAAGGATTTAGTGGTCATGAATCATGATTACTGAAACTTGTGTTCATGTGGAAAACATGTTTCAGGTTAATTTGATGGCTGCCAAAATGTGTTGTTATTCACCTTTTGCATGCTTTTCCAGGTTTACATGTTGAGAATTGATAAATATTGCTGGACTCCTAACTGTTCATGGATGTCTTCAGGTGTCAAAAGATTTGTATACATCTCTGCTGCCGACTTTGGTCTGGTGAATTATTTACTAAAAGGATATTTTGCTGGAAAGGTACAATTTGTCTACTCGTTCATATATTATTTCTCTATAATTAAGCTTCTTGTTTTTAGGCCAAGCAAAATGTATGATATTTCAGCACTCTTAGTTCCTATACTTGTCCAGTTCCTTACAGGACCAATCCACATGAAATCTTTTCAATTCTATACATTACTTGTAATGCTCAAAGATTTGTATCTTTATGGCATCAGTTTTTTCAGATCATAACTAGCTTCTAATCTTTCTACTTATGCAGAGATCAACAGAAACCGAACTACTGGATAAATTCCAGCATGGAGGTCAAGTTTCCCATTCTCTTGCTATTGAAATTTGACGTTTGGATAATTCTCACATTGCGTAGTAGTGTATTAGTCCAACACAGTTTCAGTTTTATTTATATAGTCCTTGAATTACAAGTGTTAAATTGAAGTTTCAATTGAAATTTATTGTTCTTGACAAAGTCATGCCCAGCTTTTAAGTCCTTCTATTAACATCAAAATTGTATCGCAAGAACTTGTCCTGATCTGTTACACTGATCTTCTTCCTTATTTAAACTTTCCATGAGTTATACAGCTGAATCTTTACTATATATCGTAAGTTCTTGCTGGCTCCATACACCGGCAATTGATATAAATGAGCATTTGAGGATATTCTTTTATTTTCTTCCTATTCTGGCAGTTTGTACGGTGAAGTTAGAGAGAGCAGTTTAATTCCTATAACCATTTTCCTTCTATTTTTTTTCATTACAGGTGCAATACTTAGGCCAGGTTTCATACATGGTACTCGCAGGGTTGGGAGTGTCCGTTTACCTTTAAGTATCATCGGGGCTCCACTGGAGATGGTAATGCATAAAATCTATTCCCCTTTGACGCATTCTTCTGATTCTGTGTCTTATATATTTTACATTCTTCTAGAAAGGACTGATATGCAAGTAATACATGGTTAGTCTTCTTTATTTTAATTTTCATGAGAAGTTGTTTAAGCAAAAAGGAAAGATAAAAATGAATAGGAAGTGCGCTTTGTCTGTGAAGAGTGAACAAATGCAATTGTAGCAGTACTGATGCACCATAGTGCTGTCCTTGGATCTAGCATTCCAGAAGTATTCACCAATTAGAAATTTCTCCTTGGATGATAATTGTTTCTTTGGGATGCCATGGTCCATGTTTAGCTACATGTTTGATATAAAACACCCTCTACTCATCATGCTGGTTAATACCTTTTACATATATACCTTCTAATTGTATTTAAATCCACTCCATTATGCAATTACTTGGTTTCATACTCTTTGAAGCTCAAGATGATGATAATTTTATCTTCATATTTACAATTAGTATATGGATTACAGGTCCTCCAACATGCTAAACCACTGACCCGACTCCCACTCATTGGTCCTCTTTTTATACCGCCTGTAAACGTCACTTCAGTGGCAAAGGTTGCTGTAAGAGCTGCAGTTGATCCAGCATTCCCTTCTGGCGTTGTTGATGTATATGGTATACGACAATATAGCCAGCAAAACCCCGCTTAGGCTCAGTCTGTGCTTTTGTTTTTTTTCCTTTAATACAAGTACAACAATGATGTAGCTGATCTTTACTAGCAATGCCACTGTCCTTGAACATTATAATCTGATCCCAGTTCCAATTGAGGTCAGATCATTTTTTTATATAGATTTTATGCAATGTACTTGATTACACATTTTTTGCTTCTAGATTGTTTCAGGATAGCCCACACTAATATTGACATCAAAGAAATAACCTTTTTTTTTATTATTAATGTGGGTGTCCGGATTAGCTTGTGCGTACCTCGACTAATTCTACGGGTTCTAAAATTAAAGACCACGTAAGCCTTAGTGGTTCTGAAGAGACTCGAACTTGTGATTATTAAGGAGCAAACTCAAGGTTGAGCTATTCTTATTAGAAATAATTTATTTTTACAATTAAAGGAAATGAGATGGTCATTGACTAAGCATCATTGAGACCAAAATAAACCTATTCTAAGTTTCTAATTGGCACTCGAAATACACATAATGAGGAATTTACTCACAGGACAATAATTGTCTGATGTATTGCTGATCTATTTAAGATCACTGTTCATGTTCATAGATGGATGCACAGGATTGTGCCCGGAGTTTGGCGGCTCTAGATAAAATGACAGAGATCGGAGTTTGATAAATGCAATCTCGGTCCTCTTTACCCTGGTGATGGAGGAGAAGCAATGTGATGGACGTAAAGAAGACCAAGAAGAAAGCTTAGGCATTGAGAAGACAGGACGAGCAAGAACGGAATCAAACCTGGGGTGAACATGTTAAACTTTGAGCTGCTAGCCATGCATAGACTGAGATGATATTACAGGAATTGGATTTCGAGAGTTTCAGATGTCACAAGAGGATGGTGCCTAGCTACTAGGGCAATACCAAGCTTGTCCCATAAATCTGAACTGTTCCTGAGGAAGTCTTCTTCAAACTACGAGGCTGATTTCATCCAACAGTATGGTAGTGATCAAAGGCTCGCAGATTCAGATCCTTAGAAAGGAACTGAAGTATCAATTAGTTTCCATTTCCCAAGAATTTCTCCTGCAGATAATTTTACCCCGTGAAATGTAAATTGCCTGTGTAATGCTGTATCTCAGTGTCTGTTTTTTAACAAAATCATTACTCGGTCAGAAATCAAAGCTACTTGATTAATTAAGGTGGATATGTTCCAAATTGTAAGCATCTTTCACTGCTATCAGCTAAAAAATTTGCTGTGTAGTTTTGCAAAGCCTCACATTGCATGACTGGCAACATATATTCAATTCAATTTAATTTAATTTTCATCATTCGACATGTGGAAATAATGCCATCTGAAGAAAAAAAAGAAACAGGCTTCTTATTTACTTGGTGCATCTCAAAATCTAGGGAAAAGACATATCTTTCCATTGAGTCGAGTGCTACCAGCTCTCATAGAGCAAGATTAACAACTGGAAAGGTAGCAAGATTGCAAACAGAAAACCTAAAAAACAAAGTGGGGATCCAAATTTCTCTCATTTGTTTGCACTAACTTTGCTCTTAACAGTTTCAGCAGCTCCTTGTGCTTTAGCCTTTATTTGCTGACCAGTCTGCAATTCAAAATAATGTGTAAATATTAACAAATGACAGAGTAGTGATGTGGGATCTATGAAAGGATAATCTCTGAGGCATTGATTGAAAGATAATCTCTGAGATTGTTCCTTGAAAGATTGAGAGGAAACTTGTATTATATATGACTGTCAATGAGCATAGTGGAAAAGAAGTCCTGAACCTCTTGGCATGATTCCATGGCAGACTGGGCAGCATTGGAAGCTTTGTCCATAAACTGGCTGGTCTTTTCCTGAAAGGAAAATATGATTAAAACACCTCTATATTCACCTAGAAAAATCTGGGAAACACACTGTATTTAATTATTCATGTGACCATGCTAGCTACTTCATATCATAATTCATATGCATGAAGGACAAGGCATGAATGCCTTCCATCTAGTATCATGCCTGTAAAAACTGCTTCAAGAAATAGTAAATTATGAACATATGGAGGACTAAAACCTGAGCTTGGCCCTTGGCTTGGCCAGCTTGGAAACTAGTGCTGTGAAAATCCATTTTTTTTTTTTGAAAATACAAATGCAAACAAAATGAGGCTCGAGTATTCAACTATGGAGATATATCGGTTGATTTTTAAAATATTTTTTATTTAAAAATATATCAAAATAATATATATATATATATATATATATATATATATATATAAATTTGACATCAACACTTCAAAACAATTTAAAAATTTTAAAAAATAATCTTAAGAATTCTTTTTTAAAATTTAGAGAAACATCATTTTAAATGCAACTTAAAATGGTTAATATATCTTACTTTATTAGATCTCATTTTATGGTTTTGGATAATGATTATCAAAAGAGATAAGTTTTTTTTTAATAAGAAAATTCTATGTTAGATGTATGCTTCAATTTAAAGATGATAATAGATATTCACAAGTCAAGTTTCTCTGTATTCATAATTTATCTATTATTTATTGGAAGTAAAAAATTTAGATATTCATATTTATCCATTAAGTTTGGGTATCATATAGATATAATATCCAACTATTATTTAATATAAACAAAATAATAGTATATATATTTGAAGCGTGTGGGTATATATCAGGTTATGTTTGAATTGATTTTGGTAATATTTATACCTTATCAATTATAAAATAATTATAAAAAGTCCCCACTCATTCTGTTCCACGTGCCATCAAGGCAGGGAGCCACGTGGTGTGTTTGTGGAGTAGAAGACTTCTTTTTCTTTTTGTCACCTCCACTTGAAGCGAGAGATTGATGGCCGAGAAGTTGAGGTCTGATGCTGGAAATTCTTTCATGAAATTCTTTTTATTTTTTTATTTTATAGAGACTTCACGCACCAAAACTACTTCAAATTGACTAAAAACTGTGACGTGGAAGTGGATTGCACTGTCCTAAAGGTCCCAATCATACGGTTGAGAAATTACAGATCCTCCGATCATGGACCCAGTCAGATCCTCGTCATCTAAATCTTAACTTATCTTCCAAGTACACGTGTAACGGCGCGCTTGTAAGTTACGAACAGATGTCTTTCTAATTTTAGTAAGTGGTAAAATTTTCTTTCTTACAGCTTCTCTTTTCACAGTCCAACAAATGAAATTTCACTGTCTGCTACAGAAATGATAAGATCAGAAAGAAGTGAAGTATTTTTATATATTAAAATAATATTTTTTATTTTTTAAAAATTATTTTTGATATCAGCGCATCAAAATAATTTGAAAATACTAAAAAAATATTAATTTAAAATAAATAAATAAAATTTTAATTTTTTTTAAAAACATTTTTATAACACAAAAACAAACAGGAAAATACTTTGAACTAGTATTAATCCAGCTGTATCCAGGATTTTATCTTAATTGGGTTAAAAAATAATAATTTACTAGGTCAAATTTAGATAATTTTATCAACCCTTCAATATCTAAATTGATATTATTTTAATTTTTTTTAAAAAATATATCATTATAATTCATTCAAATAAATTTGTTAAAACCATCCTGAAATAATTCAGGATAACTGTCGCTCTTAACTCACCACAACTCACTACGGTTGATTTTGTTCAAAATAAATCATGTATTATTGAAATTTTGAAAATGTAACAACAATTTTGAGATTTCGTATTCTCATGGTAAACAACTAAAATTAAGCTGTTTTATATTAATACTTACCTTTAATATCCAATATTAGCTTTGTGATAAAAATTTAAAACAAGGAAATAGAGATTAAAACAAGCTTAAAGTTTTTTAAAAAAATAAAGAAAATGCCTTCAACGTAATTTAATTTTAACAAAATCCTTTTTTTTTTGTGCTAATAAAATTCCTATTTTGATAATTAAGCTAATATAAATCCAAAGATATTCTTAACACATTATTAAATGTTTTGATAAGTTTACTCAAAATAATTTAATTTAATTTCAACTCACTGTTATGACTGGAAAATCAGGATTTAATGTTTTTTTAATTTAAAAACCTGTTTTCAACCTATTTTTTTTATCCAAAACATCTTAAGAAGAGTGATAAACTTATCGGTGACCTCTAATAAACGAAAAAACCACTTGATATCAAAAATCAAACCGAGTTCAGATCTATTTTTTTTCACAAATTTTAAAGGTAAAAAACACATATTATGAACTTCCATAATCAAATAGAACCATCTAACACAAATATTGACTATTTTGATGGTCTAAATTGGTGTCAACAATATCTTTCTCTCTTTACTGTTGGAATCCGGTGACCTCTCTCTCTATTCTTTTAATCAAAGATTAAGAAATAATAAAAATGAACTTTTAAACTAAAATTAAATTGGAAAAATATTGAGGTACCTGTCACGGGGTGCGCCGCGACGTTGTCGACAACGGCGGAGGCATTTATCATGCCTATGATGAGGTATTGTGTTAGAAAGGGTTTTGGATTTAATCATAAAATTATGATTAATGTTCAGGAGTCGCCACCTAGTATTATGGTTACTAGAAAATTATGGTTTGTGAAAGTCTGAGTAAGGGACTAATTGTACAAGGAAAAGACGCATCACCCCCAGTGCACCCTACTTAAGGTAAGTTGCATTGTTTTTCTAGGTCGAGTTTCTATTCGTTGGTATTTTCTAAGGTTCAAGACAGATCTCTCTTCATGAGAAAGTCTCTACCCTATCGGATTAAATCCTAACCATTCTAAAGTTAAAATTTTAGCATCACATTTATTTTATGTCTTATATCTTTAATCCCTGAGGGTGTATTTTATCGTGTAATTTTACACCCCATGGGTATTAAAGTCTACATTTGGACCCTAAAAAAAAGATTGTAAAAGAGTTTTTGATATTTTGACCAAACTGTAATGGATAATTATAAACTAGTTACGATATTTATTTTGCATTTTAAAACATGAGAAAAATGCAATTTTTGTTTTTATAAAGATATGCTTGGAAACATTTTAGGATTTGGTCGTATGCATGAAAACAAAACATTTTTCTTTGTTTTTTTGAAAGAGGAAATTAATTTAAAATATTTAAGATTTTTTTTTAAAAAAAATTTAGAAATATTTTGGAGGAAACCAGGTATTTTAATACCGGATCTGTATCTTATAATGTAAGTATATAACCCAATATAAAGCAAAATTGGTAGAAAAACATGTTGGAAAATTACAAATTGTTTTTGAAAAGATTTTTGAATTTTTTTTTGGAATTTTTGTTTTTTTTAAGAAATATATATAATATAATATAATATAATATTATAAAATATATGGGTTGGGCCAGACCAGCTAACTGGGCTGAGCCCAGCTGGATTGGACCGATATCGGCCCAACAAAACTGACCCTTTTAGGGGGTGGACCGGCCCAACCATTTGGGCTGGGGTGGAATAGGTCTGACCCACCTTCAAAGTTAATTATTCTTCCATTGCATGCAGAATATCTTCTGCATGCAATGGCCATGAGAACGGGGAAGAAGAAAAGGGAGGCCACCTGACACGAGTGGGAGGAGCTGCTGGTCTGGGTGGCTGATGAGAGGTTGGCGGCAACGTTGGTGGAGAGTTTTATGGCCGGTGTCGGCTGTGGGGTGAAGGAGAGAGAAGAAACAAAAATTGCAGAGGAGAGAGAAAGAGAGGAGGTCACGGTGGCTGCTCTGTCGCTAGTGAGGAGCTGGGTTGATGGAGATGATGGTGGTCAAGCCGGTGGTGACGGTGGAGGTTGGTGCTGATGTTGTTGCTTCCGGTGCTGGAGAAGGAAAAAAACGAAAATGGTGGTGCTGATGGGCTGCTGCCGTCGCGGAGGAAAAAGGAGAAGCAATTGGTGGAGAGGGAGAAGTGTGGTGGAGAGGATGGTGGTCAAGCCGGCGGTGATAGTGGTGGTGGCTGAAGGCACGATTGAGAAGGAGAAAGAAGAGAGAGAGAGACGACATAAAAAAGAGAAAAACAGGAGAGGGTAACTGGTTTTTTTGTCAACTTTGGACTCGATTTGCGTCAAGCCATGAAATCCACCTCTATTTATAGGAGGTGGAAGATGGTAATCTTGTTTACACGGGGAGAAAATTGTAGCCATTACTTCAGTTGGGAAGGTCCCAACTATTGGTTCAAAGTAAGCACCATGAACTGTTAAATCTGACAGTTTAAGGCTGTTTGAGGTGGCTATTTTAGGTTGGTGTCGGGGGTATTGTGTTGTCATTCAGAATGAACGGGCCATATCCGGGGATAGAGAGTTGTCAGGTGATCATTTTGGTTCACGATTGTCAAATTTGATGGACATTTAAGGCATTAAATGCACCTGAAATGTAGCCACCCCGGGCAGCTTTTCAGCTAAAAATCGAAGAAGATAATGAAAAGTGACCAGATGACGCGTCGTGTGGTGTTTTTTTAATTCAAAACGGCGCCGTTTAAGGTTAAATTAGGGATTTTTTTCCAACTTCAATTTAGTCCTTCAGCTTTCAATTGTTTTCGATTATAACCCTAATTGACCCTAAACGTTTGATTTAGTGCAATTTAGCTCTTGAAAAACTTCAATGTGAACCCCAAATTTACGAGTCTTTTGCATTTTTGTCATTAGTCTAGGATTTATGCAATTTAACCCCTAATTGACCATTAAACTTTTAATTTATTCAATTTCACCCCCAGTTTTTGTCAATTAAGCTCTCATAGTTTGGCGCTTTTTCCAGATTGGTCATTGACTGCGATTGTCTTCAATTTGACCCCTAATTGACCTCAAAACTTTATTTTTTTTACGATTTGGCCCTTGATTTCAATAATTGGTAAAAATTAAATTTGGTGTCTTAAAATTTCAATCTTCTCAATTAAAATTGGGCCCCCAAACTTAAGTTTTTACCAATTAAACCCCCAATAAAATTAATTTGACCATTTTAAAGTATAATTAAGTCCTTACACTTAATTAAATCCTTTAATTGGACCCAAATTAATTCTTAAACATAATTAAACTTTAATTTGACCGATGATTAAATCAAATTGGCATATTAAAAATTTAATTATATCCTTAAACTTAATTTTTATGCAAATACATCCAATGAGGATTTAATTTGATATTGAATTTGTATTGTTTCTTCATTGTTGGGCATAATGAGGTACAATGTCCTCCAAAATTACAGTTGTCTTTCCCGGTCTGCTTTCCTCACGTTGCCAGCCTTTATTTTATTTATTTTATTTTTATTTTGAAAAAAAATGAATTTTGGGGAATAACCCATAATTGGGTTATGATAGTACTAGAATTTTATTATTTGCGTTATTTTTAAAGTGTGAGGACTAAGTGTATCTTTTTTGAAACTTTTAACATGCCACTTATTTTTGGGTTATTTAATCCTAATTAAAAACTAATTACTTTTAATTTTTTTAATCAAGGATGTAATTAGAAGAATATAGATCAAATTGAAAAAGTCAAATTGGCATATTAAAAATTTAATTATATCCTTAAACTTAATTGTTATGCAAATATGTCCAATGAGCATTTAATTTGACATTGAATTTGTATTGTTTCTTCATTGTTGGGCATAATGAGGTACAATGTCCTCCAAAATTACAGTTGTCTTTCCCGGTCTGCTTTCCTCATGTTGCCAGCCTTTATTTTATTTATTTTATTTTTATTTTGAAAAAAAATAAATTTTGGGGAATAACCCATAATTGGGTTATGATAGTACTGGAATTTTATTATTTGCGTTATTTTGAAAGTGTGAGGACTAAGTGTATCTTTTTTGAAACTTTTAACACGCCACTTATGTTTTATGTCTTTTTCAATTTGATCTATATTCTTCTAATTACATCCTTGATTAAAAAATTAAAAGTAATTAATTTTTAATTAGGATTAAATCACCCAAAAATAAAATTTAAAAACTAAAATGAATTATTAAAAAATAAATAGTAGATCCATGATATTTTGTATATGTGTGAACATTACAGTTAAAATCTCACACCTTTTAGATTTTTACTTAATTATTTCTAAATAAAAAAAAATCAATTTTTATGTCCTATAAGTGAAATCCCGGTTGTAATCAGAGTCTTTACTTTATATATATATATATATATTCAGAGTCCTGAAACATATTTACTCCACTTAATAATAATAATAATAATAATAATAATAATAATAGCAGCAGCAGCAGCTGAGTAAAACTCAAACTTGCTTACCTCATCAAATCCAATAGAATAAATTAATAAATTAATTAGCAGTCAACTATCCTTCAAATATTTCCTATATAATCTCCTCCACCATGACTCATTCCCCTATCTTTCTTATAACATAGGATTTCTCCTAAAAATTTGAAAAAATACAAAATAAAAACCTTGATCTCCACTTTGATGGCCCCAAAACTTCTGCCACCAAAACAACTCCAAAACCTCCGTTTCTTTATCACAAGGTCTCTCCACACCTCCTCCTCCTCCTCCCCGTCCCCGTCCTCGTCCTCTATATCCACCGCCGCCGCAGTCTCCCCTCTAAACTTGGCTGAAAAACCTGAACCCGCTTTTCAAAAACCACTCACCGCCATTCAAGATCATGCAAAACCATCATCTATCCTAGACTTTCATGACCACCAAAAACTTTTCTCAAATTTGCCAACCACCAAACTCTTGCATGCATCTTTAAATCTTTACCTGGCTTCTATAAGTCCTATGGTTGATTTTGGGATGTGGGTTATGAACTCTAGGCTTATGGAGACAGATAATATTTTACGTGCTGCTATGATAAAGACCGTAAGGCACACGTTCTTTGAACATTTTTGTGCTGGAGAAGATGTTGTTGAGGCAGGAAGGTGTATTAAGAAAGTTAATGAATCTGGTTTAAGAGGGATGTTGGTTTTCGCTGTTGAATATACAGGTGATAATGATGCTTGTGATCAGAATTTGAAAGGGTTTCTTGATACTGTTCAATCTGCCATGTCTCTTCCTCCATCTTCTGTAAGATTTCAATTTTCCTTAATTTTAGCCCTTTTTGTTTATCAATTTAATTTTACTATCTTTTTCCAATTTTTTTTGATCCGTTAATTAGTTCATATTAGCCAGAGAGTAATTTACTTTTGAAATTAGATACGGGTCCTGCAGCATATGCTAGTTTTACTGCTTGGAATGCAAGCAGAATCCTTCAAATACAAGTGTAAGCAAGTTGTGTCCTGTTGGACTCCACCTCTCATGGTGTACAATATTGACCGTAAGAATTTGGAAATACATGCATCACAGAAAATGACAGCAAGAGCATAGCCAGATTAGTTGAATATTCTTCTTGAGAGGTTTCCTCTCAGAAATTGAACACACTAGCTACAAGAGCACATCTTTCCTTCGGTTTTATGGTCCGGGTATCCTCGGGCTAGCTTTCGTGTATCCTACCAGGTTTCTTTTGTCTTTCTTTGATGTTGTGAGAAAGAAAACAACCCAGATGTTGAATGCTAATTTTATTATTTTTGTGTACTTACATCAGGTGAGCAGTGTGGTGGTAAAGATCACAGCAATTTGCCCCATAAGCTTGTTAGAGAGAGTTAGTGATTTGTTAAGGTGGCAACAGAGATATCCTTCTTTCAACCTTCCATGGAAACAGAACAGTTTTCCACTTTTTTCTGATTCAAGCCCCTTGTATCATACTCTTAAAAAACCAGAACCATTAACCCCACAAGAAGAGCACGATCTCCAATTAGGCCAGGAGAGATTGTGGAAACTATGTGAAAAAAGTGTCCAGGCCAATATCCCATTAACGGTGGATGCAGAGAAAACAGCTATTCAACCTGCCATTGATTACTTGACATATTCGGCAGCGATCAAGTACAACAAAGATGATAATCCCATTGTGTATGGCACGATTCAAGCCTACTTGAAAGATGCAAAAGAGAGATTGTTACTTGCAACTAAAGCTGCTGACAAAATGAGAGTCCCAATGGGGTTTAAGGTAGTGAGGGGTGCTTACATGTCTAGTGAAAGTAAATTAGCCTCTGCATTAGGTTATGATTCTCCCATTCACAATAGTATTCAAGAGACACATGCTTGCTACAATGATTGTGCTTCGTTCATGCTTGAAAAGATCGCTAATAGCTCGGATGCAGTCATTCTTGCAACACATAATGTTGAATCAGGTAAAGATCTCAAGGAAACATATATATGATAAATTACAGCTATTGTAATAGAAATTGGATTTGATACAGGATGTTCTGTGTACATTCTATAGGGAGATTGGCAGCAACGAAGGCACTAGACCTGGGGATTAGAAAGGGGAATCCAAAGCTTGAGTTTGCACAGCTATATGGAATGTCAGATGCACTTTCATTTGGTTTAAGCAATGCAGGTTTTCTAGTTAGCAAGTACATGCCATATGGACCTGTTGAGAAGGTTATCCCTTACCTTCTAAGGAGGGCTGAAGAGAATAGGGGACTATTATCTACTTCAAGCATTGACAAGGAACTTATGAGGTGAAGTACTTTAACACCGACTCAAGAATCTGAAAACAAATAAGGGTTTTAGAAAATGGTCTCAAGTCACAATGGTTTTACTCTTTTTTTTTTTCTCTGCAGGAAGGAGTTGAAGAGAAGACTTAAAGCTGCAATCTTCTGAAGTGAAAGTTCAAAGCTTTGAGCGACAAGCCGACAACAAGGTCTAGAATTGGAAGATGACAGAAAATGTACATATGTA
>Ga0307518_10001119_pt1 | contig 20118 bp, 9 predicted proteins | sample 25_EM_MG_FD_203889 | JGI IMG/M metagenome (GOLD analysis project Ga0307518, IMG submission 203889) | Populus trichocarpa ectomycorrhiza microbial communities from riparian zone in the Pacific Northwest, United States - 25_EM | ecosystem: Host-associated > Plants > Roots > Unclassified | place...
TAAATTAAGAAATATAATAAAAAGAGTAAAAATTATTATTATTATATAAACTAAAACACTTTAAAAAAAACTACAGTTTTTAATGGTGTTTCACTACTCGTATAAATAATAAAACACCTTTCTCTTTTTTATTTTATTTTTTTTAATTTTATAATTTCTAATAAAATATTTTTTTATTCGATCAATCTTGTGACCTAATTTTACGAGATAAGGTTTAAAATTAGAGTGGAGAGATAAAATTAAAATAAAAAGGACCACAATGTAAAATATATAAAAAATATATGACCAATATCAAAGTTTATAAAATTTTTATTTTAATTTAAAAATTCATTTTGTTTAGTTTTTAATTCATGGTTTTAAAATAAGAGGGGTAAAGTACAAGAAAACTACAATAAAAGAGAAAAAGTCAAGTAATTCAATTTGAGGAGAGTGAATAATAATGATTTTTCCCTTTTTGATTTAAATAAATAATGTTCATTTAAATCCTTTTTGATTTAGTTTATATTTACTTTTTAGATTGATTTTAAAATGTTTTTGGATTAGTAGGTGATTTATGAAGGTTTTATCATGTTTTCATGTGAAAATAAATTGATTTTTCAAGCCACCCGCCCCATCCCCTGGTTTTATGGACAATAATAACAGGTGACTTGCCACCCAATTTTTTTTTTTAAAGAGAAAAAATAAGTGGATGACCCATCATCCACTCCTAAAAAGAAACAAGCATGCCTAGAGTTAGAAGACTAATTAATTATTTTTTTAAACTAATTCTTCTAACATAAACAGCATATATGCAAAAACAAAATGTTTACGTTTTTAATTCAGAAAAATCATTATATTTTAAAATGTATGCACATCACTAACACAATTTTCCATTACATTCATAATTAATTTGATATTTTACCCGTGAGTGATAAAACTAATTATAACTATATTTTAAAATAGAAGACCAATTAATTATTTTTTTAAACTAAAATAACTATTTAATTCATTTTGCAAAATTACATGTACTAATTTATAATTTACTCAATATTAAATGGTTTAGAGCTGAAAAAAGAAAAAGCCCAATAAAGGCCCAAACACAGCAAACAACCAAGATTCAAGGGCGCCAACAAGTCATTTCAAAACTTTAACGCTGCTCTCTCTTGCTCAGTTAGCTTTGGCAAGAACAGCGGATAGAGTGCTGTTCCACTTTCTCAATGTGACACACAGACACAGGGCACTAAAAAATTCCGATGCTTCCTCCTCATACTCATGGACAGCACGCATGCCCTAACCTAATTCCTTCTAATTAAAATATCTCTCCTCCGGATAAGTATCTTCGTTTTTGTCTTCTCCTCCCCAAACTGCTCCTCTCCTTGACGGAAATGCCGTTGAGATCCGGCCATGGACAGGGAGGATAACCTTCCTCTCCCATCTCTACCTCCGCCAAAAAATCTCGTTCGTCCGGTCACCAACGCCGCCGACACGACTTCATCTTCGTCCTCGTTCTCTTCCTCCTCCTCCCCCCCGGACTTTCTCCGGCATGTCCAAGCCGCCTTCAAGCGCCACCGCCCCCTCGGTACCACCACCCCTATCTGTAACTTTTTGTGCTTTCGATCTCTCTAGATCTCGCTTTTACTAAGAAGTTCTGAAAATTAGGGTTTAAAATTTGGCACATTCATTCATTTATTTATCTATTGTTATTTACTATAAAATGAGATTTAGGCTTAATCCAGGAATGCTGATTACTATATTCACGATTGTGTTAATTAATTTGGAATCAACTTCTTCATCTTGAAGTCAAATTCGAAGAATTTTTTTTTAATTTGTGACCAGAGTACTTTAATTATGACTTTTTGACAGTTAAATTGTAAATGTCGAAGTTCTAAGTGTTTGGCATGCTCGTTTTAGGTATAATGCAAACGAATAATAGTATAAAGCCTAGGCGTACGTTGATTCCACAGCGTGAAGCATCGAGAACCGTAGCTTCAAATGTGGATCCTACTACAGGGACGAAGAAGTCTCAAGATGTTGTTCCTCTAAGTAAAGATTCAATTTTGCAAACAAAGAATCCAGTTGCTGTTATTAGGGAAACTCATGAAGATGCATCTCCGTTTCCAGGAACCATTACAAAGACGTTTGATGAGAGTTTCAATCCGTTTGATGGACAGAGAGAGCAACCAGAATCTGTTATTGCTACTAAAGAGGATAATCAGGTGCCCCTGACATGTGTAGAATCTCAACTTTTTGAGGGTAAGAGAAAAGTCCAGTTTTTGACAGTGAACAAGGCCACTTCCCAGGGTAATATACTGCTCCTTGCTTTTTTGAGTGATCGTTTGAAAGTTGGTTTTGTTGGATTACTTGTTGTTTGTCATCTAATCTAAGATGCCGTGGCAAAAGCTTCTAAGTTTTGTACTCTGGACATATATATATGTACTGTTATCTTCTAACTTGCAGGGGCCGATGATGGAATGGCCACTGGATTGGAGAACTTGTCTTCTCATATGGGTTCACTTGCATTGACAGAAATGGAATGGGATGTGAGCAATCAAGTAGAGGTGTCAAATGTGATTAATGATGAAACGAAGCAGCAGAACTTTCAGAACATGGAATCAGATGTCACTTCGAGATCTGATGGAGCTGTAACATCACTGGCAAAGAGAGCAATGGTTGTTCAGGATCAGTTGCATCAATTGAGGAACTTCTTAAACCAACCAGCTACTCAATCATCTGTTGTTGGTCCATCTTGTGCTACCACAACATCTGTTCATTCTACTTCGGCACCCATGCTTAACTCAACGACTTATTGCTCTCGTCTACATACAGAGAGTGGTTCTCAAGCTGCTGTCGAACCTTTGAGGGATTCTAATGCAAATTCTCAGCATGTAACTCCAAGGAATTTGGAGCAGCTGTCACATCCTTTATTGAAGGACACAAGTGCTATGCTAATTGACTTGAGAGCCACTGCAACCCAGCCTTCTACCTCTGCTATTCATTCGCAATTTAAGGAGCTTGACCTGCCTAAGGAGCAAAAGGGAAGCATGCCTGAGGCACATGACATTGCAAACAATCCTTCTCTTGTTGTTGATAAGCCCGCTAAGGAGAGGGGACCCGCAGATGATGGTACTGATGTCCAATCTCAGCGTCCAATGTCCAGAAACCCATCTTCAAATGTGAAGTTGGAGCCTTCTAAACCAGAAAACAAAGAAAAGGTTGCAAGCAGTAAAGGCACATCAGTACCTCGGAAAAGGAGTTATGATCCAGATTTGTTCTTTAAAGTTAATGGGAAGCTCTATCAAAGGCTTGGTAAGATAGGAAGTGGAGGAAGTAGTGAGGTTCACAAAGTCATTTCCTCAGACTGTACAATCTATGCACTCAAGAAAATCAAGCTCAAGGGTCGTGATTATGGAACTGCATATGGTTTTTGCCAGGAAATTCTATATCTAAACAAACTAAAGGGGAAGAACAACATTATACAGTTAATAGATTATGAGGTACTCACTTGCATCCTTAACAGAATCATGCTCTAAATGATATGATTTAACTGGGGCAATCATGTTTGCAATTTACTAAAACTCTATACCTTGTGGTTGTACATATGTGCTTCGAGATAACATTATAGAAGACGATAAATCTTCTGTGCCAGAAGAATAGGTCTTTTATATTGATGTTCTTTTTTCTTCTCATCAGAATCCATATCTTATAGGCTTGACATCTATTCTTGATTTCTTCATCTACTAGATCTCTAACACTTTCTTTTGGAATTAGGTGACAGATAAAGCTTTGCTCCATGAAGTCATGAGTAGCTCCATAAGTAATAAAGATGGAAGAGTTAAGGATGATGGGTGTATATACATGGTCCTTGAATATGGGGAAATTGATTTGGCTCACATGCTGGCCCAGAAATGGAAGGAGATGGATAGCTCCAACCAGACGATAGATGAGAATTGGCTTAGATTTTACTGGCAGGTCCTCGGGCTTCACCTGGCCTTGCATCATAGTTGCAGTTTAATTTATATTAACACTCTATAGCTATTTCTCATATTACAGATTGATAGCTATAGCTACTAATTCAGATGTCAGTTTTTAATGCTAGAATGAAGTCATTTTGAACAGCGGGGAGCATTTTGTCTTTGTTTAAAGGAAGCACTGTAATGATGCTCCTGTTTTCATTATTGGGACTTTGTCTGCATCACGGGGTGGATAAGTTTCTAATTTGGCATGATGTTGATTATTGTCATTTTTTCATTTTCCATTTTCCATCTCTCATAGTTTGTATGGAAGGGGATTTGGTATGGATGAGGAAACACACTTGTTTACATGAGCAATGCAACATTGTCTTCATATGATACTAACAAATAGCAAATTTACATCATCTTGAAAACACACAGAATTTGTTGGTCTAAGGCCTAATTTTTTGTTTTATTCATTGTTATTTGAATGGCAGTGCAGATTGACATTGTTTTGTTCAAATATTTTGCAGCAAATACTTCAAGCTGTCAATACCATTCACGAGGAACGTATTGTGCACTCTGACCTGAAGCCAGCAAATTTTCTTCTTGTCAAAGGTTCTCTGAAGTTGATTGATTTTGGTATCGCCAAAGCCATAATGAGTGATACCACTAATATTCAAAGGGATTCACAGGTAGACTTGGTTTTCCAAACTATTATTAGATTTAGAAGTATGATTGCATCAGAATGCAGATTCCACCTTGTATGTGTCCTTCTGTTGACTGACCACATGTTGCCACCTAAGAACACACCCTTCTTTTGTTCTGTGTATTTTTGGATGAAGAGGATTGCATAATTGTCAATTTAGCTTATTTAAGAGGTTCTTTAGTTGGTATTATTTTGCTTAGCGGTTCATATTCTGTTTCTGCAGGTAGGTACCCTGAGCTACATGTCTCCAGAGGCATTCATGTGCAATGAGAGTGATGCGAATGGAAACACCATAAAGTGTGGTCGACCATCAGATATTTGGTCCCTTGGCTGTATCCTTTACCAAATGGTGTATGGAAGAACCCCCTTTTCTGAGTTCAAGACCTTTTGGGCCAAGTTCAAAGTTATAACAGATCCAAACCATGAGATAACTTATGAGCCAGTTTCCAACCCATGGCTTCTTGATCTTATGAAAAAATGCTTGGCTTGGGACCGGAACGAGAGGTGGAGAATCCCTCAATTACTCCAACACCCTTTTCTTGTTCCACCAGTACCAACTCAACCATCAGTATCTCAGAAACAAGGTTGTAAGCTGCTTCAACTTGTCTCAGAAACTTGTAGCGGTGACCAAGAAGCTTCTGTGCTATGCCGTGAGCTCCAACAATTGCTTAACCCAGGTACTCTCACACCTGAGTCATTGACATCGCGAGACCAACAATGTCAGTTGCTCTCCCAGATGTCTAAGCTTTGTTTTCAGCTCCGGGAGTGTTTAGCAAAGTTAGAGAGAGGATAGGAATGGTTTCAGGTAGTCAACTCTGGGAAGGTCTTCTTCTCGTTTGGGAATATGAGAAATCTTGTCCGTCCACTGTAAGGTGTACACATCCCTGTTGTTTAATTATGCCTTCAAACAGAAGAATTGAACTCCAATTCTTTACTTGTATGCATCTCCTTTTTGAATGCGCGCAGCGCGACAATGGATGTGTAATCTTTCACTTGCTTTGCGCAACTTCTATGTAAGGTAGCACAGTATTGACATGATTTTCTACTTAACTGTAATAGCTATTTGTCATGGATCTTCTGAGAAAATTTTCAGCACATTGTCTAGGGAAGCAAGTAACGATAAATAATAAAAAAAATAAAAAAAACAACCCCTGGTGGCGGAAAACCTAAATTAACTCCTGTGTGGTAACTTCAGAATTTTTCCCGAAAATGATTTTTTTTTCCTCACTGGTATTGTTTAGAATACTTTGGCTCATGCAAATGCGAGTTCCTGGAATGGTAGGGTACTTGTATCATACTCGATGTGAGAAGAAAAACTGCCTGCTCCCACGATTTTGTTTTTTTCCAAACTATAGTGGCGTGAGCAATTTGTACGGGTTTGCCGGGGTTCCCTTGTGCCAGTGAATTTTTGCGTCCTACTATTGATTGATTATGGAAGGCAGTAGAAAAGGAACGAAGCCGGTTGTGAGCTCCATGATTGATTACCTCCTATGACTGTATTAACTGAATGCTTCCATTAAGGAAGTTGACGAGGGCAAATCGTATCAAACGAATGACAGAGTAATTACCATCTCCTTTTGCAAATTTCTACAAAGGTAGAGTCTAACCATCAAACGAATAGAAGGCCCGACAGACTTTCGCTTATCCTTCTCAAGCAGGGAGAGAGACAGCGATGCAACTTCCAGTCTGATTTCTGAAGATCATACACAAACACAATTATTCACTCCTCAATTTTTCCATTTTTTTGAAAGAAAAAATAATAGATGGAAGAACTAGCTGCTTGTATCTGGTACTTGAGTACAATTGTAAACATTTTAGACTGGAGAGTGTAGACGATTCCAGTATTATTTTAAATTTAAATATTTAGTCTCACCTTCCCTTCCCTTCCTCCAATTTTCACATTCGCAAAAAATGCCCTAAAATATTGGGCTACGTAATTTCTTTTGTCATAAAATACCTCTCCGCCGTTCCTTCTGCGAATAACGTATCGCTTTTATAATCCAACGGCTCCAAAACGTCAGTGACAACAAACTTTAAGCACCTGCTGTTCCTATAACACGTGTTGTGTTCTCCGCAAACTAAACTTCTAACTCCGTAGAGAAAGAGGTTTTTTACGACTTGAATTGGACCCCAAGGGAGCGGAATCTAGCTAATGCCAGAAAAACTTCTCTCGCGCTTCTCTCGCGCTTCATTCACGCTTCCTCACCTGCGTTTTCTCTCTCCACAAGCTTCTCTCTCGCTCCGCTCTCTACATAACTTCATTGCTCCTACAAGCCAGAAAAGCCCATTCACTCTATCTCGATCAGTTGCAGCCGCTACAGGTACGTGTCAGATGCCTTTACCTTTCTTGACAACTGGAAATGCTTTTAAATCTTGATTTGTTGCTGCTGCTGTTGTTTTGGTTCAGCAATGGATAGCAGCAGCAGCACGCCTTGTAAGCTGGTATTATGCGGAAAATCATCTGCAGAGAATGAAATTGCTAAATCATTAATGAATAATAACACTCTTAAACTGCCTGATAATGTGCAAGTCTCTACTCTCTTGCACTCGGAGATTATTAATAAGCAGCAGCGGCAAGACGAAGAGTCTTTCTGTATTGAACGGTTTATGAATTCTCTTTCAACTAATCAATTCGGTAGATTACTCATCTGGTCGCCGATATTGCCTTCAACTCATGATGTTGTTTCCAAGTAAGAATCTCCAATTTCAATTTTCCGATTTTTTTCGTGTGTATAATAAATTCAGATGCTTAATTTTTTTTCTTCTTTTTGACAGTAATTTTGGTGAGCTTCCAATTGGTACTGTTTGCGTTGCTGATGTTCAATATAAAGGGCGAGGTTTGTGATATAAATTTCGTGCTGTGATTTCGGATTTCCAATAATCAATAGTTATAACTTTGTATGTTTGATTGTGCAGGTCGATCAAAGAATGTGTGGGAATCTCCAGCAGGTTGCCTGATGTTTTCATTTACCATTCAAATGGAGGATGGACGAGTTGTGCCTTTGTTGCAATATGTAGTGTCTCTTGCTGTTACCGAGGCAATAAAGGATGTTTGCGACAAAAATGTTGGTTTTTTTTTTCCTTCTTAATTGAAGGGTGTTGCCAGTCATTAACTAGTTATAACCTTGCTCTTTCTTATTTGGTATTTAATTATCGCTTACTTAGTGATGTTTGCTTAACAAGAGAACATAATGACTTAAACAAGTAAATTAGTCAAGTTGTATTCAGAGTATGTGATCTTAGAGAACAAAGTGCTAGTCACTTATTACGTTGGTGTGTGAAAAACGTAAGTTTTTAAAGAATTTTCACCTGTTAGTGTCTGATTGAAAGGTGGCTTGTGGCTGCTTTACCCATCAATGCCATGCATGATTGTTTTATTGCAATTTTTCAGCCAGCATGTATGTGAGTTTGAGGTTTGATTCACTCATTTGGGAGTATATGATTTATTTCAGGGCTTACCGCGTATTGATGTTAGAATCAAATGGCCAAATGATCTTTATTTAAATGGTCTTAAAGTTGGAGGCATTCTCTCCACCTCAACATATAAATCAAAGAAGTTCAATGTCAGTACCGGTAAATATAATTCTTTTTCTGTGATCTGCAATTGTTTTCTGATGTTCACACTTCCACATTGCTAACTGGCTACTTTGTTTATTCTTTATCACTTGTTCTCTATAATCCAAATTATAGAGAAGGTTGGTTCTAAGTTTGCATGTATGATACAAATAATATAGCATCACAATCTTGCAGGTATAGGCTTGAATGTCGATAATGAGAAACCAACAACATGCTTGAATGCAGTCTTAAGAGAATTGTCTGCTGCTGCATGCACATTAAGAAGAGAAGATATTGTTGCAGCCTTTCTAAATAAATTTGAAAATTTTTATGATCTTTTCATAAATGGAGGTGAGCCAATACTTTTTGAAAAGTCATATCCATCATCAAATAAGTCATCTCATTTATCAATCATTCTGTAGAAATGTCATCCAGACATGCCAACCTTCTTTGGTTTTATCATGTCGAAAGTTGAAACTATCATTTTCTTGTAGCAATTAACTGAGTTTATTTCCAGATAAATTCATTTGATAAGGGCCCATACTTGAAATGTTTCCTTAGAAATCCTGCTAGGTTAAAAGGCATGTATGTCTATGCATGATTATTCCAGTTGTTTCTTGAAGGTATGCTTGCCACTTAACATCATAAAAGGAAGAGAAATAACACCTTGGTAACTTAAATTTAAGGATTATTGGATATAGGATGAAAAAAAGAAGAAGCTAGCCTGGAAATTTTAATATCTGTTAGTCAAACTTTTGAGGAGATAGAACTTCGTTACAGAAGCTCAAATGATTGTTTTTGAGATTTATTTATAGCTTCATGGCTTCATCTCCTCCCATCTCCCATTGCATTTGTGGAATAGATTTTTATTTTAGCTCTATGGTTATCTTTTTTATTCTTCCCCTTGGATACTTGCAGACTAGTGTGCTTGGTTTTTGCTGCTTTTAATTCTTGTATTACTTACATATTGTGGGATTTAGGGGTTTGCTTCAAATTTCTTCCAGATATTTGTTTGTTGTCCCCTAGCCTGGTAAAGCACCAGCTGGAATTGGCTTTATTCAGAAATCAGAAAGCATTGCAATGAGCTATTCTTATTAAGTTCTCTAAGATAGATTGAGGGTGCTGATTTGATACTTTTCAACTAGTCACGGAATGCACATGCTAATTCTTAACCAACTGCTTCATGTAGTTTTGCTTGAATCAGCTCGAGGGATTTTAGAATGGTAGGATAATGGATTGAATTTATATGGTTTATTAACATGAATGGTGAAGTTTGATTGCAAAAGGGTGAAGATTTGATGGCTTTTTATTTTTTGGATCCCCGGACTCTACTCATTTGTCCTTGGTTAATCATATATGGAAGGGCTAGATACACTCTAAGGTTAAGTTTTTTGTTCGGTTAGTTCTCAAAAACATAAATTCCAATGACTTTTTACAAGTTACTAATTGTGTTGATGTAGTTTCCTTCTCTCTTTTCATAGCTGCATCAGAAAATTCTTTAGAAATAGCAGTTTGTTTCTAGTGACTTTTTTCATTTCTCTTGTCAAACTAATTGTATTACTTATGATAATAATAATAACAATAATGCCACGTTCATTCTCTCTCTGTGTTTTTTTTTTCTTTTGGCATGTCATCCAGGATTTCAAACTCTTGAGGAGCTTTACTATAAAACGTGGCTACACAGGTAAGACATACTTTTTTATCACTCTCCAGTGTTTAACATGATTCCCTCTTTGTTATGTTAATGATTTCCTTTTCTGGGTGTGATTGTTCACTTTATCTAATGTAAGGGGCACTGTAAATGTTTATAATTGGTTAAGGTAGATGTTCATTCAAATCAAAGATGTTTTATCGGTTTCTCATTTCATCACTTCCTCTGAAATTTTATGTCCATACAAGTTTTGAAGGAGATAATCTTCAAAATACATAGCAAAGGAGGTCCATCATCTCCTGTTATTTCTGTAGCCATGAAATGTATTGAGGTCCATAGAAGTTTTAGATTACTTTTTTTATGAATTCCTTGCACCTGAGAATGGTGCTTGGCAAACCTGAAAACAATTTGACTGAAATTAAAAGGGAAAAAAATCACATTCTAGTTGCCATATGGAAAAAGAATATGGTTTCACACACTTTGCTTCAGCTAGGATGATGTGGTGTTCAAACCAATGAATCATCTGTTATCTTCTCAGTAATGTCCCTGTTTCAGCTGCTCACATTATCATTGGCCTTTGGATGTGTTGACCTTACAAGTGTAACTGGTTAATTTCCGCAAATCTTTTCTTTCAGCTATTTTCTCATCCCCTACTCAATATTCTCACGTGTTTTGATTCCCAATTCTTTTTTTTTTTTTTGGTTTTTACTGTTTACACATCACCAGATTTCTATTCGCTCTGCTTTAAAAATTCCTCATATTGAGCTAGATAACTGCTCAACTTTCTGTGCTATAAGACAGCTGATCTGACATGTTTAAACTGTTTAGACAAGCATGTTTCAGCGATTTGTTTTCTGGGAACACCTTTCACTAATTTGCAAAAATTTAATTTTTTTTCATATGCTTCTATAATTGGAACTTCAGAGGCTATCTCTGTTATCTTGGACCATAGTTATGTTCTTTATCCTGTACTAAACTCTTGAATTCAATTATCATAATCTGCAATACATTTGTCATCTTTTGCATGTATAGTTATGATTTTTTTTGAGATGTTCATGTAGTGGGCAGAGAGTTATCATCCAGGAGAAGAACGAGAACCAAGTATTGGAGAACGTGGTCACCATTCAGGTATGACCATTGATATGGTTCCTAGATAGCATGCTACCTTGCAATTTGAATCCACTCTTTTCTCCTATGGAGATCTGAGGAACAGTTTTATTCTGTTACACATTACAAACTGAAGATCCATACTTGATTTTGTAATTTCAGTTTCAATGTTGAAGTTTGGAAAAAATTAGTTACTTAAGCCACTTGATATGACAAACCTGTTATATGATATTCTGCAAAATAAGGTGCCATTGCATTTTGCAATGGTGCTAAATAAGTGGAAGTGTCATGTTCCTTGTGCTACAGCCTAAGATTTAGCTGATTGTTTTATTTACAGGGTTTGACATCCTCGGGTTATTTGCTAGCTATCGGGGAAGATAATCAAATGTGTGAACTTCATCCTGATGGAAATAGGTAGATTGGCGTTACCTTTCCAGATATATATTGTTGTTTAGGATAATCTACACTTGTTCCAAGTTGAATTTGAAGAGAATTTATGAGTTTGTGTGTTGCTGGGTTGTGCATGAGTAGTACTTATTCAACAAAATCATCGTGCATAAGTCCTGCTTTGCTTTGAAGTTTTCTACAATTGACTGAGGAGCTGTATAAAATTCCAAGAGGCAATGTGATAAGCAAACATAGTGCTAGGTCTGTGAAGATTTTTAGATATCCGATGATTTCATTTCTTCAAGTTTGCTCTCTAGTTAAGGCTATTAAGTTCAATTTCGCAACAAGCTTATGTTTCTTTCATTCAAGTTCGTGTGGTAAAAAGAGAGAGATAAAAGGGTATGTGTGCATGTGTGAATATTTGTCTCCTTATTTCTCCTCCAATAAGATTTAGGGTGCCTTTGGCACTATGGACGAAACGTTTGTGGCTGCAGCCTCATCGTTAGCTTTCTCATTGCTTTCCAGTCATCAGCATATCAAAACCACTTTTACCATGTCTTTAGGTAGCTGTACGAGGAAATGATGTGTTGATGTATCCTATTTTCTAATACAAGGATTACATGGACCCATGTGCATAGTGTCCTCTATGTAACTTTTCTCAACCCAGATGTCTCGAGCCCTTGGCTTGGTTCGTGTTTTAATGGGCCGTTAACAACTTTCCGTGTTTCTAAATTTTCCTTTCATCAAATAAAAAACAGTTAGAAACCCATGTGCTACTAAGTGTTACTATCTGCTATTATCTACTTGCTTTTCACTGAAATATGCTGAGACTGGTATCGTATAGTTTTACATTCCAGATGATTTGGTTCCATACAGAGAACTTTCCTCATTATCCTCCTAAGATAAGTAATCACGTTATTTGTTCTCATTGGCTACAGTTTTGACTTCTTCAAAGGACTAGTCAGAAGAAAACTTGAATAAAGAAGATTCCCTAGCATCTTCCACTGGAGGCAAAAGTCATGTCGGAACAGCTGCGCAACTGGAGATGTTTTACGAGCTGTATTTCTTATTTTCGTTTAATTAAATCACCCTGCCCATATTTATCTTCAAGTTGCTTTGTTTAAATGAGATATTGACAAAACTTACACAGGTCTTTCTTTAGTTCTTTTTTTTAATCTTGCAAGTGCAAATCTTTATTTACTTATGAATTAGGTCAGATTCCTTCACCCAATATATATAATTAAGGTCAGGTCATCTAAATTACGAACATTGTACAGCGTATTGTACATTTGCAAACCGAGATCACATACTTTTTTAAGCTGTTTGTTACTTTGCGGAGAGCAGATGTAGATCTCTAGCAATAATCAATCATTTGTTAGAAATTTGGTCGCTTTTGTGCCAGCTGTGGAACGATACCAAAGAACAAATCCATAATTGATTTGGTCTTGTGGTTCTTTGATTATATTCTTTGTTCAAAAGGCCATATTGAAAGATGTGTTTGCTTTAGTTTTGTTAGCTGGATCCTTCCACCCATTATCAACCAGGTGTCAAACTAATATGGCTGTCATTGTTTTTCTACTTTATTTATCACTCTTGATTTGTTGAAAACATGCAGGGCAAAGATTTTTCTTCCAGGCCGATGATCACTCATCAGGACATACCTTGACTGGTGTGCAGTCTAAACCTCAGACACTGGTACGCCCTATGATTGAGGGGAATCTGTGTTATTCTCCGCCCTTTTCTCTCTCTGCATTTTATTTTGGGAAGGAAAAGAAAAGGACCCTCCACCCCCTTAAACACCAGCTTCTGCATAAAACAAAATTTTCAAACTTGATATGTATTATTGGGGCGGCCGTAACCCGTTATCGGGGTCCATGTGGCAGACACTGTCTTCATTGCTGTGTGTCAATATGGATTTATGTTGAGGTTTAGTCTTCTTCAAAAGGCTGCAAAAGAGCAAGATAAAGTTCATTCGTTCTACTTCGTTGTCGTCTATAAAAGATTCCGGGTTCCGTTTCGAAGTTTGAAGGTCCCCTCGTATATCAAAAGAGCGCCAAGTTGCAGCTTTTGTCCATCTTTGGCATGTCTTGCATCAGATGTTTGTAGATTGTCGACGCGTTAGGAAAACCCACTCGTTGTTGCTTAAAATTTGGTGCGGATGCTGCGTGTTTATGTATGCTGGTTGTTGCCTGTAGCGGAGGTATAAGAATGTTTTGTGATTCTCAATCCTTTGCTTACTGGCGGAGAAGCAATTCATGGATTAGATCCAAAAACAAAACTTCTTTTTTACATTTGTTGTGTCCCAATTGGTTAACTTGGCTTTTCTTGCTGAAAATGACCTATCGGGGGTTATTAGATGTGTTAGCACCTTCGAAGAGGATGATTGAAATGGAGGGTGGCTTTTTGCATTTGACCACGAGTGGTGATAAAATTCGACTCTCGATGAAAGTTCAATCATTTGTTTTTTTTTTTTTTTTTTTGAAAATTGGACATTACACTGTAGACTGAGAAGGACAAGAAAAAACTGGATGTTGCAAGCGTGGAGTACTGTTACTTCAGCCAGCCTTTTCTTTCCTTTTTCTAAATTGGCTCATCGAGCAAGAAAAATACCAAATCACAAATTTCCTTGTACGTCTTTCTGACTTGGTTATTTTAGTAGGCACATGGCTTTGGTGGCGAATTTGACATGAAAGATCAAACAAACACGAAATGTCAAAAGTAATTATGCCTTTAAATGCCGAATGGATGGGTTATATTCACCATCCTTGAGGTTGTAACAGCATTATTCGTTCTCCTTTTAAAACTGTATTGGTGTTAAAAAAAAATTATTAATATAGATATTCTTGTATATAATTCAATTAATTTCACATAACATAATCAATCAAACAAACTCTAGAATAACATGATCAATCAAACAATTTTTGTCAAGCCAGTAGCCCTGCCAGGATTAATGATCAACGTGATGCTTTGTACAGGACAACAACAAAATGAAATCTTCATCAATTTCGAACATCCTTTGAAGGGAAGCATAACAACTGTGTTTAGCCCTCTTTAGTCCGTGAGGCGTTCTTGTGAAGCAAGTCTGAAGGTCGAACTAACTTGAGGCTGGTTATTAACTAATTCCTACAAAAGGATTCGCCAATCGATCATTTTCAAATCTTAATGGCTCGGAATCGGTAACATATATGCTGATTCCCGTATTCCAGTGTTCAGATTCCACATTCTCCTATGATAAAAGCTCTTAAATGTCAAAGGGACATGAATAGAGATGGAGACAGAGGCAAGTTCAAGTTCACATTGTAATAATGTTCAGTGGGTTCATTATGCTTCGAGACCTAGTTGTGGAGGGGGAAAAGAATAGGATCAGTCTAGTAGACCTTGAGCATAATCACATGGCCAGCAGGCATGGTGGACCAGGGTGAATCAAATAAAATGAGGTTAATACATGGAACTGGGATGTGGAGAGAATAAAATTGCTGAAAGATGGAGTTGAAGAGAAATTTCTCAAATTCCTTTCTCATCTACAGGTAGAGTACTTAAAACAACAGTAACTTGATTTTTAGTAGCAATTTGTAGCTTTTATTCTATGCTATCGTGTCAAGCCACTGACCTACCGTGTGCAATTACAATTTGCATGTCTATTACTATAAGCCATCGTCGTCGAAGAGTGATACTGCACAAGTTTTTTTGTTTTTCTGTTTTCGAACGACCCAACATTGAGACTTTGAATTTAACTTCGATGCTATATTTGCTGGTTTCAAAGGTTGGTTTCTTGATTTGATTTTATAAGGTAGATTAATTTAGGAAATGTAGCTTAAAGATATTTTAAAATAAATCTAATTTTAATTAATACATAAATTGATTTGAAGATATGTATATATATCGTATCATCGAGTGCCCAGACACGTATATTAACGAGTCATGTTGACAAAGGCGAAAATAGATATGGTAGAAAGCAGGCGATTTTGTAGTTCTTTCTCCCAACGGTATTAACTTTATTGTGGTGAAATCTTACGACTTTTTTCCCTCCCGAATATATAGAAAACATGCATGACCCAATTATTAACCCTATACTTTAGAGTTTGATAACGATTAACGAAGAAAATAATGATCACCTCTCTCGCTCCCCGTATCATAATGGTTATGCGTGCTTGCCCGCATGCAAAGATTTATTTGATTTGATTCTAGCTAGGAATGAATAATTGGCCTCTCGGCGAAGATGAGTCAAAAAAGTTGGCACCAGCTACTCCAATCCAAAGTGGATGGGTCCATTCATGTCGTCTATAATTCTATTCAAACTCAGGCTATCTTCTGCTCTTGTATTGGGTGAAATCTATCGCCTTCTCCCTTGTATTCTTATGGCATCTGTCACCATTTTTTGTTCTTTAGTATTGTTATGATTATGTGCTTTTTGATGGAACTACTTGCAATGCTGAGTGCGTGCAGCATCTCCTCTACAGTAATCTTAGGCGTTACTCTGGGGAACTGTATCTGCTCCGTTCTCCTGATATGAAATGAAGCTTGCTTTTCTGCTGAACGAGAAAGTACAAATTTCCCCGTTTCTGAATTTCAATTGAAAATTACATGCAGGTTCTTAAACGGCGCTGGCAGATCAGAACGTTGCTTTGGACGCGTTATGCGTCTTCATTATACGTGTACAGTTCCGATTTTCCCCGAGACAAACCGACGTGGATTTCATTGACCTGTGCAGTAAGTTCTAGGTGAAGAGTCTTTGCGTTGTCCCGTTGTGAACTTTCACTTTTGCTCTTTTTTTTTTTTAACTTTATTAGTTGTTGTTCTAGTGAATTTCGATGTTATCATTGCCAAAAGATAGATAATATGCTTTGACCACCGTGCGAGCCAAATCCCTATTTTTGGTCTGCTTTCTGTGGCACTATTGCCTTTCACGTGTACCTTCTAATCCAGCACAGGTAAAAGATTATCACAAACCACGCACTGTACACAAAAGATAGATAGTAGTTATTTTTTTAAGTTTTTTTTAAATATATTAAAATAATTTTTTATTTTTTTAAATTTACTTTTAATATCAACATATCAAAACAATATAGAAACATTAAAAATATTAATTTTAAACAAAAATATTTAATTTCTTTGAAAACAACATCTCTGTCGCAAAAACAAACAAAATATAAGAGCTTGTTTAGTATTGTGATAGCGGTTACTTTATAAAGTATTTATCATTTAAAAATCATTAAAATAATATATTTTTTATTTTAAAAAATTACTATTAATATTAATATATTAAAATAATCTAAAAATAACAAAAAAAAAAATTAGAACACTTATCCACAAAGTAAACAAACAAACTGCGCCTAAATTTATCTTTAGATTCTCTTTGCTATCCTCGATGAAGTATTCCATTGTTTTGAAACAATCAAAAATCTGATTTTGTAATCAAACCAGTAGGGGTAACTTTATGTTAAAAAATAATATAAAATTATTCTTTAAATTTTATTTGATAATTTAAATTTTTGTGTTTATCATGTCCTTGAAAATTTAATGATCAGATTATTCGATGGTGATGTATTGAGCATGTAAAAAATTATTAAGAGATAAAATATTTAGCATAATTTAAATATAATAACCAATAACGAATCTCATTAAAAATTAAATCTTATTATAAAAATAAAAATTATATATTGATGAGTTTCAAGAAGTGAAGTGCAAAAACTAAGAGATTTATTATTGTCAAATTCTCTGAGTTTGTTTGGCCTATACTGTATGTATGTTTTTTTTTTATTAACATGGATGTCCGGGTCAACCTGCGCGTATCTCGATTAATCACACCGGCTCTGAAATTAACGATCATGTAAGCCTCTAGTGGTCATCATATTAGCAATCACATGGCTCGAACTTGAAACAACATAAGAAGCAAACCTCTTGGTCATAAACTTTTATCATTTGGTCACCTACTAGATGGTTACTATATACATGTTTTGTTTGACATGTTTGTTGTGATGTGAGATTGAAAATATTTGTGTTATACATTGAGCAAAATAACTTCATCTTTCTAACAATATATTAATGTGTTGTTTAAATTAAAGTAATTATTAAGGATATTACTCGAATTAATATTTTAAAAACTAAATAAATTATTTAAGAATTGAATTTTTTAACACGCAAATATCATTTAAAAAAAATTCAAGCATAAAAGAATCAATGATCAAAATATTACGTTGTTTTTAAGCTAAAAGAGCTCCTAAAAAAATTAATTAATATTTATACAAAATGAGAGTTGATATACTTAAAATAAAATAATTAAGGCAAGTTAACTTTCAAACATTTAAAATTATTAACTATGTAATTAGATACTAGTTAATTGCTATGTATAGAACAAAAGTTACCAAGGTTAGTTAAATTTAAAATATTTAAGATTATTTTTTAAAATAAAATAAACAGTTTTTTTAATCCTAAAAAACACCATTTTCAATGATTTTTAAAGTGTAGGCTATTATACTTGTAGCATGTTTTCTTATAAAAATCATCTTTTAATTTCAAAAATTAAATAACTTATTTATAAAGTCTTCACCAAATATTTTTTTTATGTATTTTATTTCAAGGTTAAACAATAAAGTTAGCAAACTAGGAAACCAAATACGCTCGAAACCTCCTCTCACTAAATAACAAAAAATTTATAGTGCTCAGAGAGTAATTATTGTTATCTTATTAGTTATTCTCTTTATCTATCTTAAAGAAAGAGATAGACATAAAAAGAGAGAGAAAAAGTAAAATTCACAACTCATTAAAAGTGATAAGAATATCTCCACCAAGGATTTATTTCTTCTAATTATATCTATTTTTTCTTTAAAATGGATCTAAAAAATAATTAACATGGTACTATTAATTATTTCTTGAAAACCATAAAGAAGCAGAGGTTATAGATTTTTTTAATTATTCTTTTCAAATACATAACGCATCATCTTATAAAGTTGCAATAATTCAACGAGACGCATAGCCCGTTTGTTTTTTAGTTTCAAAAGTATTTTTTTAAAAAAATTAATTTAATTTTTTTTTAATTCAAATTAATTGTTTTGGTGTTTTTCAATTGTTTTAATATACTAATATTAAAAAAAACAAATATTATTTCAATATATTTTATAAATAAAAATTATTTTTTAAAAAATCATTACTGCAGTATCAAGTTTCTCGTAAAATCTCATCCAAATTCCAAACCACACCCCCGTAAAGTCAACAACGCGAGGAAACCAACGTTTCATGTTTTATATCTAAAGACGTGTGATTACTTGATTCCAAAAATAATCACATCTTATATGTCCATTCAAGAATCCACGAGCGGTCCTACGAAGACCCGAGCGTGATGATCATCTTAGTTTCCACTTCCCTCTATAAATGCCTAGCTAGGCTAAAAAAGCGAGCAGGCGAATGATCTGCTTCAGTAATTTGGTAGGTTGTGATATTGTGTTGAAAAAGGATACAAACCATGAGAGCATCTCCAACACATGAGGTAAAAGAAAAGCCAATGTAAAAAAAAAAAAAACTGTATTTTTAGCTTTATTTATTTATTTTTAATTGGTAGCTTCAATGAGAACAGTAAAAGAACAGCTAAAATACCTCTTCTCTCCCGTAAAAACTATTTCTGCATATCCCAAAAAAAAAAAACCCAAAATCTACAAAGTAAGACCAGTAAAAAAATAAACGGATTAAATGCAGAGAAAATGACTTCAAACGAAAAAAAACATATTTATATTATTTAAAATGTCATATTAACATTTTATCACTTCAAAATAGCATCTTGAACATACTCTACCAACACCCAAATACTGTCTCATGTGTGACGACACTCGACAACACGTATGCGCGTGCAATTTCTCTTGGAATTCACGAGGGCGGTTTCAAATAGGACAATGAGAGAAGGCCACCACAGCAGCTGCGCAGAAATGTTTGGGGAAACGATTAAAATATGTTTTTTATTTGTTTTTTTTTAATATATTATTTTAATATATTTCCAAGCAAAAATAGTTTGAATGTATCTTGTTAAATCTTTTTAAAAATTAAAAAATAATTAAAAAAATAACATGGCTAATTGGTTGTGCCATTTCTAATTATGCAATCTATTAAATAAAAAAATCAATAGATTATGATAATAGAAATAGCACAACCTATTGAAATAAAATTGGATCAACCTAACCTGTTAATTTTCTTTTTTAAAAAAATATGTTTCCTGTTTATATTTTATCACAAGACTAAGAGTGGTCGGTGAAACATTGTTGAGTAAAATTCATTGCATTGTGAATTGGTTGAGTGTAATGACTTTTTGCCCTTGACTGTGCCAGACAAAAAAGTGCAGAGTGGGTGATTTTTTACCCGGAGGGGGGGTGATTCTTTCATAGGTTAAATTGTAATTATCAAATTGAATTGGAATAAATGAGTCTCTTTACATTTTTGTTGCATAGTGGGAGTACTAATTTACTCTTAAAATATAAAAAACCCTACTGTACAAGGGCTTCATGGTCTTTTATTTTCTTCAAAATAATTAAAAAATATATATTACCTTAAAAGCAAAAACACTAAACCCTATAAAAATGAAAGTTATTAAATGTGTTTGGATGGGAATCAAGAGCGATACACCAAATCCTCTGTTGCTATTGCTATCATTTTTATGGTTTCAATCGTCATTACGTCGTCGTCATCGTGTGTATTATATGCATGGGAGACATTAACATTGGTGGAAATTTCTACAATTACTCTAATGCATCATGGATTATTGTGCAATAAAAAATAAATTTATGGATTATTGG